>Ga0075436_100002264_pt1 | contig 13282 bp, 12 predicted proteins | sample RhiMethybrSRZTD5_FD_75303 | JGI IMG/M metagenome (GOLD analysis project Ga0075436, IMG submission 75303) | Populus rhizosphere microbial communities from Tennessee, USA - Rhizosphere MetaG P. TD hybrid SRZTD5 | ecosystem: Host-associated > Plants > Roots > Rhizosphere > Soil | place: USA...
ACGCGATTTCAGTTCCAGGAGAACGGCGGGCAAATCGGCTCGCTGGTGCGTGTGGCCGCGGGCTACGGCAAGGTGGCGGCGGTCGAAGAGATTCGCGCCCGGCATGTCGTGCCGCGGGACCAGGTCATCTACGTGGGGGACGGGCAGTCCGACATTCCGGTCATGCTCCACGTCAACCGCGGAGAAGGGTTCACGATCGCCGCTTCCGAAGCGCGGGAAGTCGCGCATATCGCGAAGCGCACCGTGATCAGCGATGATGCCCTGTCGGTGCTGGTGCCCATCCTGGAGGAGATTGCGGGGTTCGGCCCAGCGCAGATTCGCGCGCTGTTCGAGGGTCAGGGTCTCGTCATTCAGGAATGGGACCGCGTGCGTACCGACTGGCTGACGATTCGCGACGGTGCGGGCGACGGCGCGGCGCGGCTCGACCTCGCAACGGGGACCTAGAGGGGACCGTCTACCGGACGGAGGGGCGGCGCAATACTTTGGAAGCGAGTCATGACTGTACGCTTGCTGGCGTCGCTCACCGCGTTGACAGTTGCGGCGACCGCGCTACCGGCTCAACAACCGGATAGCGCGCCCCCCGCCCCCGCCCCCCCCGCGCCCACCGCGCCCACCGCGCCAGTCGCCCCAAAGGCTGCGACGCCGCGGCCTCCGAAAAGCAGTAGCAGCCTGATCACGATTGAGGACATCGAACGGGTGCGGCCCTCGGCGGGAAACGCGTATGACGTCGTGCGGCTGCTTCGGCCGCAGTGGCTGAGGACGCCCAGAAACATGCTGAACCTTCCAGGTGCCACCGCCGGCGACACGGGGCCGGAGTTTTCGGTTTTCGTGAACGATCACGAGATGGGCGGCCTGAGCTACCTCAGGTCCCTCCCGGTTGACCAGATCTCCTCGCTCCACTTTATGAGTATGAGTGAAGTCGGCGCGCGTTACGGACCAACAAACGGTCCTGGCATCGTGGTGACGCTAAAGCAGCGTTAGACCCTGATCGCACCGGGGAATCGAGCGAGCGGGGGCGCATAGCCTGGGAAGACGGGCGCGAGGTCCGTCGCGCCGAGGTGGCGCGCCAGGATTTCGCCGAAAAGGTCGCGAAAGTCGGTTGTGACCGCCACGTCGCGGCCCTCGAAGCGCTGGTCGATCTCCAGCCCCGGCCAGCGGCCGAGTACCTGGCCGCCGTTCACCGGCCCTCCCATCACGAGCATCGCCGTCGCGTGGCCGTGGTCGGTGCCGCTGTTGCCGTTCTCCCGAATCGTGCGGCCGAATTCGGACATCGTCAGCACGACCACATTGCGCATCCCCTCGCCGAGGTCGCGCGTGAAGGCCGACAGCGCGAGCCCCAGCTCGCGCAGCCGCGCCGACAGTTGTCCGTCACTCGAGCCCTGATTCACGTGCGTATCCCACCCGGTGCAATCGGCGAACGCGATTTCCAGTCCCACATTCGCTTTGATGAGCTGCGCGATTTGCAGCAGCGTCCGGCCGAGACGGCCGGACGGATACTCGACATCACCGGCGGGCCGGTACTGCGTCGGGTCGGCGCGCTTCAGCATCTGGATCGCCTCGAATCCTTCGCGTGATGACGATGCCAGAAGCCCGGTTCCGGCCCCATCGTACAGCTCCTCGAAGGCCTTGGTGAGCCGATCGCGCGCGGCTTCCTGCGGCACGCGCAGCCCGAACGCTTGCAGATCGTCGATCGCCAGGGAGGGTGCGCTGCCTGCCAGAATGCGCGGCAGCTGCGGGCCGAATGCCACTGCGCGGAACGGCGTGTCGGCGTGCTCGCGATCGTGTTCGCAGTAGCGATTCAGCCAGCCATCGTCCGTCGACTTCAGGCCGGGCGTGCCCGATTCCATGTAATCCTGGGCATCGAAATGGCTGCGCGTGGAATCGGGTGAGCCGATCCCGTGCAGCACCGCCAGGCTCTTGTTGTCCCACAGTGATTTCAGGGGAGCGAGGCTCGGATGCAGGCCGAAATGGCCGTCCAGGTCCACGACGTCGCTGGCCGGGATCGCGATGCGGGGTCGTTCCTCGTAGTACAGGCGATCGCCATGCGGGACGATCATGTTCAGTCCATCGACGGCGCCGCGCTGGAAGAGGCAGACCAGAATGGGGCGGTCGGAGGCTGAAAGGGCTGATAGGGGGGATAGCCGGCGGGTTTTCGCGAATGCGGCCCTCGCGAGAAAAAGCGGATCCAACCCGAGGCTCACGAGGGCGAGCCCGCCGGCCCGTACAAATACGCGACGAGAGATGGTCATTGTTTTTGGAAGTCCGGCCCACCGAGCGCCAGGCCGACGGCGAGCGCGCGCGCTTGCGTGGGATCACTGATGTCGTCGAGCTGCTCGAGAATCACGCTCTTGGTGTGCGCGGACATGGTGCTGCCGAGGATTCGCTCGTCCACTGCGTCGACGAGCTGTGCATGATCGGTGGTGGCGGGGATGACCGCATCGAGATTCGCATCGATGCCGGGTAGCCGTCCCCCCGCCAGGGCGACGGCGGCGTTCATTCGGGCCAGCAATGCGCCGCTGTTGACCCAGTGCGCTTCTGTCTCCGCGTAGCCCGTGGGCGCCGGCTGCTGATACAACGGTTCGCCCAGCCGCGCGACCATCTGCGCGAGTCGCGGCGTCGAGTCGGGGTCAGCCGAGATCGCGCGGGCTGCGCTGACGACGAATTCGAATGGCGTTTTGACTTTCGACCGTACGGCGCGCGCATCCCAGAAGTCGGGCGATGTGAAGATCGCGCGCAGGACCGCGCGCATGTCGCCGCGGGTTTTTTGCCACGCCACGACGGCGGCGTCGATGCATCCGTCCGGCGGGTCGTCCGCGACGAAGCGCATGCAGAGCTTCGCGCTGACGTGATGCAAGGTCGCCGGCTGGTTGGCGAGGAACTTGAGAAGGCGTATTCCCTCGTCCTTGCCGTCGTCGTGGAAGGTGAGTCCGAAAACGTGCTTGGTGCCGTGGTCGTGGGCCCAGTCTCGGAACACGAATCCCGCGCCGCGGTCCGGTGGCTCGATACTCCAGCCGGTGAAAATCCGCGCCACTTCGATAATGTCCTGCTGCGTGTAACCACCATCGACTCCGAGCGTGTGGAGCTCGAGGAGCTCACGCGCGTAGTTCTCGTTTATTCCTGTCGGACGGCGACGCTGCGCCTCGCGCCGCTCCTCCGGCATTTCATTCATCCCGAAGCGCCGTCGCGCGAAGAGATTGGGAGGTGGACGCGGCGGCGATGAACCCGGTGCCACACTTTGCGCATTGTCGAGGTAGAACAGCATCGCGGGGCTCTCGGCCGTCGCGATCAACAGATCTTCGAACCGGGCCAGGGTCCGAGGTCGGATGGTTTGCTCGATGTATGAAGGCAGCAGGAATCGGTCGGCGCCCTTGCCGACGAAGACGTTGAAATGATTGGTCCAGAAGTCGACCATGACCTCACGGAGCTGGCGCTCGGAGAGAGTCGCGCGGACGATCGCGAGCTGCTGGAGCTCGCCGCCGAGCTCGCGGAATTCCGACCTCACCCCCCCCCCCGTTCCCCCTCTCCGCGAGGCGGAGAGGGAGTCAGGGGGTGAGGACTCCCGCTGCAGGCGTTGCCGTTCGCGTTGCACATCACGAAAGCGCTGCGCAAGGTCTTCGCGGTCGTAACTGAGGATCTTGAACTCGCGTTCGCGCTGCTGCATGGCCGCGTCGTCGATGCGATCGGGATCGAGTTGCTGGTCGATCCAGCGCATGACGCCGATTGTTGCGACGCTATCGACTTCGCCGGGGCGCGGCCCGTAGGCCAGTCGGTTCAAGGCGTGCAGGGCCGAGTCGCGGGGCGTGAACCCCGGAGCCTGCGCGGCAAGCGGCGAGGCCACGCTGAGCGCGGCGGCTACAGTAAGGAAATGGCGCATTGGTCGTATATGCTGACGCTTCCCCTGGTGCGAAGTTAATGAATATGCCTCCCCCCCCCCGGCCCCGACCCCGTCGCAGAACACGGCGTGATGACGGGCCGCCCCCCACCTGGGGGGAGCGGCTCGCGGCGCTGAAGCATGTGCCGCCCCTGGTGCAGCTCGTGTTTCAAACGCACCGGGGCTACACACTCGCGATCCTCCTGCTGCGAGTGGTCCGGTCGTTCATTCCGGTCGCGGTCCTCTGGATCGGGAAGCTCATCATCGATGCGGTCATCGCGGGCGTCGCGGCGGTGCATGCCGGCCGCGCGGCAGACTGGCGCTATCTCGCCGCCCTTGTTGCGATTGAGCTCGGCATTGCCGTCGTGGGCGAGGGGTTGGCGCGCTTGTCCTCGCTGCTCGAGAGCCTGCTCGGCGACCTCTTCGGCAACCGCCTCAGCGTGCGGCTGATGGAGCATGCCGCAACGCTCGACTTGGCGCAGTTCGAAAACGCCGAGATCTACGATCACCTGGAGCGGGCGCGTCGGCAGACGACGGGCCGCATCGGGCTCTTCACGTTACTGCTTGGGACGGCACAGGACCTCATCACGCTCGTCTCGCTCGCGAGCGTGCTGCTCGTCCAGCTGCCCTGGCTGCTGTTGCTGCTCACCATCGCGGTAGTCCCCGCGTTCCTCGGTGAGGCGCATTTCGCTTCGTTGGGTTACTCGCTGCTGTTCCAGTGGACGCCTGAGCGGCGCTCGCTCGATTACCTGCGCTACATGGGCGCCTCCGACGAGTCGGCGAAGGAAGTAAAGCTGTTTGGCCTTTCCAGCTTCCTGGTGGGCCGCTATTCGGAATTGTCGGACAAGTTCTACGAGGAGAACAAGAAGCTGGCGGTGCGGCGCAACATCGTTTCGACGCTGCTGGTGACGATTGGAACGCTCGGGTACTACGGAGCGTATGCCGTCATCATCTATCGCACCGTGCTGGGCGCGTTCACGATCGGTACGCTGACGTTCCTGGCCGGCTCGTTCCGCCAAAGCCGCGACTTGATCCAGCGTGTGCTGCTCGCGCTGTCACAGATCTATGAGCAGAGTCTCTATCTCAGCGATCTGTTCACGTTCTTCGACGTCCGGCCGACGGTGGTATCCAAACCGGGCGCCAGGCCCGTGCCCCGGCCGATCAACACCGGCTTTCGCTTCGAAGACGTGGGGTTTCGCTATCCCGGTTCGCAGCGCTGGGCCGTACGGCATTTGACATTCAGCTTCGAGCCGCACGAGCGCATCGCTCTCGTGGGCGAGAACGGCGCCGGTAAGACGACACTCGTGAAGCTGCTCGCGCGCCTGTACGATCCCGACGAAGGCCGGATCCTGCTCGATGGCGTTGACCTGCGCGAGTACGATCTCGAGAGTCTCCGCAAGAACACCGGCATCATCTTCCAGGATTTCGTGCGCTACGATTTTCTGCTGCGCGAGAATATCGGTGTGAGTCAGGTCGAGGCACTCGGCGACGACGCCCGCATTCGCGAGGCGGCGCGGCGCAGCCTGGCCGATTCGGTGGCGCAGCGTGTCCCACAGGGATTCGATCAGATGCTCGGCAGGCGCTTCGACAACGGCGTCGACTTGTCGGGCGGAGAGTGGCAGAAGGTGGCACTCGCGCGCGCGTACATGCGGGAGGCGCAAGTGTTGATTCTCGATGAGCCGACTGCCGCACTCGACGCGCGCGCCGAGTACGAGGTGTTCCTGAGGTTTGCCGAGCTGACGAAGGGGCGGATGGCCGTGCTGATTTCGCACCGCTTCTCAACGGTGCGAATGGCCGATCGGATTCTCGTGTTGCAGGGCGGCGAGCTGGTGGATGACGGCACGCACGAAGAGCTGGTCGCGCGTGGCGGGCTGTACGCCGAGCTGTTCAGCCTGCAGGCCGCCGGGTACCGCTGACCGGTCTAGTGCACCAACGCCGGGGCCGGCCGCAGGTTGCCGCCATCCGCGACGAACTTCCACGTCTTGTCCGGCTGTCGTTTCCAGATCGTCAGGTACTTGCTGTAGTGATGCAGTGAGCTGATCGTCGCCTCGCCGACGGTACAGCCCAGATCGCCGGACTTCGCGATCTCGACGGCCACGGGACGCCACTCGAGGACCGCGCCGGCGGGCAAGTTGTCAAACGCCGCGCCGATCGCCTCACGGCCTTCATTCATCTTCACGCCCGCTCCGAATGACACCGCATTGTCGGCAGCGTACGTGAGAAAGGCCTGTTTCGCACCCTGCGCCCGCGACGTCGCCGCGAATGCGGAATCGGCCTTCAGCAGTTCGCGCGGATTCGCGTGGGCGCGCACGGGAGGAGTCGAGTCACGCCGGCCCACGAGATGTACGGGCGCGGAATCTGGTACCGGCACCGTGCCGGCGAACGCGGCCAGTCGCCAGCCGTTCGCCGTCTTGCGCCAACAGGCCAGGTACTTGCCCCGCGTCGCTTCGAAGTGCGTCCACCCCCACGTGTAGCCCAGCGAGCCGTCGGCAGACACATCAGCGAAGACAGGCTCGCGCTGGAGACCGCGTGCGATTCTGGCGTTCGTGAGGAATGTGCTGATGTAGCTCGCGCCGCGAACCAGTGGCGAACCGGGATGCAGATACGAGGCGCTGTCGGTGAACGACGCGCCCTCGAGCGCGAGCGTGCTATCGGCAACGAGCAGTGCCTGTCGATCGGCAGCTCGATCGGATGTAGTCGTGAGGAGCAGGGTGAGTCCGATGAGCAGGCTTCGCATAGAGACTCCGCGTGAGACTTGTTACGGCTGAATGTGCGCCCTTACAGGCCGCAGTGCTGGCCGAGCCGGGCTCTCAGCCCGGAATTCACATACTTCTGACCGCTCCCGCCAATGTGACCTTCGTAGCATGCTACAATGAGGCTCATGAAACGGGCTTTGCTGGTGTTCGGCGCGTGGACGGCGGTGGCGCTGCTGTTCGCGATTCAAATGCACTATCAGATCGTGCAGGGCAGCGCGCGGCCCTGGCGCTGGATCATCGCATGGCAGCTCAGCGGATGGTGGAGCTGGGCGTTGTTTACCGCCCCGGTGTGGGCATTCGCCGCCTGGGCCGTGCGCATCCGCCGCCCGCTCGCCATCATCGCGGCTCACCTCCCGGCGGCGCTCCTGATCGGCATTGCCTGCGCGGCGTTCGAAGGCGCAGTGAAGGGAGCGCTCGGTCTCTATATCACGCCCCATACCGTGTGGACCGGCGCCACCGACGCGGTGCAGATGTACTGGACCTTCAACCTGCTGGTGTACGCGATGCTGGCCGGGTTCTATCACGCCTGGCGCGCCTCCCGGCTCGAGACCCAGCTCGTGCAGGCGCGGCTCGACGCGCTGGTCGGCCAGCTCCAGCCCCATTTCCTCTTCAATACGCTCCACACGATCTCGGCCTTCGTGCTCGAGGATCCCAAGCAAGCCAATCGGATGATCACGCGGTTGTCGGAGCTCCTGCGCCAGTCGTTTAACCGTGAGCGCGGTCCCCTCGTCACACTGGAGGAGGAGCTCGAGCTGCTGGACCACTACGTGGCGATTCAGGAAGCGCGCTTTGGCGATCACCTGCGGGTCACGTTTCGCGTGGATCCGCGGGCCGCATCGGCAGTCGTGCCCACACTGCTGTTGCAGCCACTCGTCGAGAACGCGATCCGGCACGGTGCCGCCCCCAAAGGCGGCGTGGCGGAGGTGGAAATCGCCGCGACTCGCAGCGGCGATCAGCTGCATCTCGAGGTGCGCGACAACGGCCCCGGTCTCGCCGCGGGCGCGGGTCTGACGAATGAGGGCGCCGGCCTCGGCCTCACGAACACCCGGGCGCGGTTATCGGAGCTGTACGGGCCGAGCCACCGCTTCGATCTGGTCAACGCACCCGCTCCCAACGCGGGTGCGGTGGCGACGATCGAGATTCCGTTCACCGATCATGCGCGCGATCATCGTTGACGACGAAGCCCCGGCGCGGCGGCGGTTGCGCGGCGTGCTCCAGCAGATCCCGGCAGTCACGCGTATCGACGAGTGCGCCAGCGGGCGTGATGCCGTCGAGCTGCTGAAACGCGGCGCGCCGGACCTCGTCTTTCTCGACATCCAGATGCCCGACCTCGACGGCTTTGCCGTCGCCGCGGCGGCGTCGGACGAGCGCCCGCCCGCGATTGTGTTCGTGACCGCGTATGACGAGCACGCCGTCCACGCCTTTGAGATTCAGGCCTTCGATTATCTGCTGAAGCCGTTCGACGACGATCGCGTGATCGGCACCGTCAAGCGCGCGGCGGAATTTCTCGAGTGGATCAGGCGGCCGGGATCGGGCGACGCGGCGCTCCACGGCTTCGGCGACGTGACCGTGGATTTCGCCACGCATCAGGTGCGGCGGGCGGGGCGCACGGCGGAGCTCCGGCCCAAGGAATACGCGTTGCTGGTCGCCCTGCTCAAGCGCGGCGGGCGGGTCGCGAGCCGGCTCGAGCTGTTGCGAGAAGTGTGGGGCTACGCGGAAGACGTGATGAGCCGGACGGTGGATACGCACGTGGCGATGCTGCGCCGCAAGCTGGAGCACGATCCCGCGCATCCGCGGCACATCGTCACCGTGCGGACGTTCGGCTACCGGATCGAGCGCTAGCGAAACAGGTAGTAGTCCGCAATCCGTTCGGCGATGGCGCCGGGCTCGCCACTCGAACGATTGGTCAGCACGATCACGGTAAAGCGGCGCGCGGGGAAGCGCTGAATCGCGTTGCGAAAGCCGCTCGTCTCTCCCGTGTGACGCCAGCGTGGTTCGCCCCGATAGCTGTCGATGAACCAGCCGAAACCGTACTCCGTCGCGGCGCCCTGCGGGAGCGCGGGCGGCGTCGCGGCGAGTGCCAGCAGCGCCGCGTCGACGAGTGTGGTGTCCGACAGCGCGCGATCCCAGCGCGCCATGTCGTCGATGTTGGTGTAAATCCCGCCGTCGCCCAGCGTCGCGCTGGTCACACTTTGATCAGTCTGTTCGAAGCCGCCGCCGCGCGGCGAATAGCCGTACGCGCGCTGCGGTACGGTGTCCCGTCCTTCGACATGCGCGACGCTGGCGGTCATCCCCAACGGTCCAAAGATCCTCGCTTGCAGAAACTGGGGAAATGACATCCCTGATACTCGCGCCACGATCATGCCCAGGAGCACGTACCCCGAGTTGCTGTAGCGATAGGCCGTGCCGGCAGGGAAGTAGACCGAATCCTTCGCCGCGAGCATGGTAAGCACGTCGGTGTCGTCGAGCTGCGCCGTGCGCGTCTCGGGAATCAGGTCCTCGTAGTCCACCAGGCCCGAGGTGTGATTGAGCAGATGGCGGATCGTGACCGGCGCGGCGGCCGGGGGTAGCTCGGGGAGAATGCTGCGGGCCGGCTGATCGAATTGCAGCTTGCCGTTTTTCGCGAGGAGCATGATGCACATCGCGGTGAACTGCTTGGATACCGACGCCAACCGGTAATCGGTTTCGGGAGCCGCCGGCGTCCTGCGCTCGAGGTCGGCCATGCCGTAGGCGCGGCGCGCCACGACGTGCCCGTCGCGGAGCACGATGACGCTCGCGCCGGGACGCGACGGGCCCGCGTACGCCGCGAACAGGGAATCGATGGCGCGCGCATCGTCAGCGGCCACGCGAGCGCCTCCTGTGGCGCAGGCGGTCAGGAGTAGCGCGGCGGTCAGGACTGCGAGGCGGTGTACCAGGCGTTCCACGTCTCCGGAGCGGGTCCAATGGTGAGTTGTTGCTGGTAGCGGACGAGCGGCATGCGCAACAGCAGAGGCTCGAGGCTGAGCTTCTCCAGCCAGCGCTCGTCGCTGAGCCGCGCGGCGCCGAGCCCGAGGTCGCCGAAGCGGCGGGAATCGCGGTCGACGAGCGCGCTGACGCCGAATTTCTGCGCAAAGCGCCGCAGCTCACCCACTGCCGCGGCGCGCTCGTTCAAATCGACGAAGTGGACTTTGATACGCCGCTCGGCAAAGAAGCGGAGCGCGGCACGCGTAGCGGCGCTCTTTCTGACGCCGAAGATTTGGACTTCCACGTGAGCTTAATGGGGTAGCGTCTTGACTTCGATCGCACCGAGGAGGTGTCCCGAACCGAACTGCGCTTCGGCGCTGCCGGGCGAGTAGTAGCGCACCGACGAGACGCTCCTCCACTTGAGCAGCCGGAGACTGTCGAATCCGCCATAGCGGGTGCCGTCCACATAGACGATCAGCTGGCCCTGGTTCTGCCGCATCATGGCGGTGGGCCGGGCGCGCATTTCCCAGTTGGGCCGCAGCTGGCGCACGGCGTCGAACAGCGTGGAGCCCGTAGTGCGGGTGAGCTCGTCCGCGGTGATGAGGTCGGCATCGTGGCTGGGTGTGGGCGACTCGCTGCGGGCTGCATTGGAGCTCGAGCAGGCGGCCAGGAAGACTGCGACGATCAGAACCGACGATCTCATCGCCAAGAAGGTACCACGTTTCCCGCTCGCGTCTATATTCCTCGCTCCCCGGCGAGGGTTCATGAGTCCCCGATCCAAGGTCATCTGCGCGGCCGTGTTGTTTTCGAGCGGCGGCGCGGCGATCAAGTTCTGCAGCTTCAGCGCGTGGCAGCTGGCGGCATGTCGGGCCGCCCTCGCGCTGCTCACCATTTTCGTCCTGCTCCCCGAAGCGCGCCGCGGCTGGACCTGGCGCACCATCGTGGTCGGGTTCGCCTATGCCGCCACGACGCTGCTCTACGTGCAGGCCAACAAGCATACGACGGCGGCGAGCGCGATCTTCCTGCAGTCGACGAGCCCGCTGTTCATTCTGCTGCTCGCGCCCGTGCTGCTCGGCGAGCACGCCAACCGGCGCGACATGGCGCAGATGGCGGTGATGGCGGTGGGATTGGGATTGTTTTTTCTTGGCACCGATCGCGTGTCCGCGACCGCGCCCAATCCCGCGCTCGGCAACGCCCTCGCTTCGATCTGCGCGGTGACGTGGGCCTTCACGGTAATCGGTTACCGCTGGCTGGCGTCGCGCGGCGCGTCGGTCGCGGCCGCGGCGGTCGCAGGCAACATGACCGCGAGCATCATTGCGTTGTTCATGGCGGGCCCGCTGATCGCCGGCCGGCCTGTCGACTGGGCGGTGGTCGTGTTCCTCGGCGTCTGCCAGCTGGGGATTCCGTATCTCTTTCTGGCGCGTGCCGTGCCGCAGCTGCGGGCGCTCGAGGTAGGGCTCTTCCTTCTTATAGAGCCGGTGTTGAATCCGATCTGGGCGTGGATCGTGCACGGGGAGACACCGGGTCCGGCGACGCTGATCGGTGGCGCCCTGATTCTCGGCGCGACGGCGGGGCGGACGATCATCGACGCGCGGCAGGTGGCGCGGCGAACGCTCGTGGCATGAAAACAAACCGGCCCGCCGAGTGGCGGGCCGGGTGTGCGTCGAGCGCGTCTGTTACTGAATCGCTCTGAGAGCGTTGATTCGTCCTCTTCCATAGAAGTCGTCGTTGCCCGGCTTTCCGAGATCATCCGCCGACTGCCGCAGCCGTCTTTCGATCTCAGCGGGACCGACGCGCCCGAACTTGCCGATGATCAGCGCGGCCACTCCGGATACGGCGGGCGTCGCCATGCTCGTGCCGGCGGCCCAGCAGAACGTCCCGTTGCTGCCGCCACTACCACGACACGGCGCCATCACCATGTCGAACACCCAGCAGGGGACCGTGACGGTGCCGGCGGGTAGCCGCGGTAACGTACAAAGAGCGTTGCCCGGAAGCGCGAAGTCGCCCCCGGGACCCGCGAACTCAACGGCGGACTGACCAAAGTTGGTGTACGAGGCCGGGCGGTCGAAATTCCTCGCGCCGAGCGCGAACCCGAGCGGACCGGTGGCTGACACCGCGATGACGTGGGGCGACATCGCGGGGACGAAGATCGTGTTCGCTGTGTGGTCGAGATCCGTCGCCTCATTGCCAAGCGCCGCGACTACTGTCACGCCGCGCTGATACGCGTACGTCGTGGCCTTGCCGAGCACGACCGCGAGGCGCGCCGTCCCGAAGTTGCCTTGCCGTGGGAACTGTGCCCCGAGACTCATGTTGATGATGTCCGCACCGCCGCCGCCCTCAGCAATCGGAGTCGCGGCGTAGTAAATCCCGGCGATTACCGCCCCGAACGAGCCGCTGCCGCAGTGCAAGACCTTCACGCCGATAATCGTGGCATTTGGCGCAATCCCCACGGTCCCGACATTCTGCCCGGGCGCTGCGACGATGCCGGCGACATGCGTACCGTGCCAGAAGGTGTCGTTCCGATTGCAGACACCAAGTGTGTCGCGCGCCTGATCGAAGTTGAATGGCTGCCCGGGAACGAACGAGACCGAATGCGCGACGTCCAGATTGGGCGCGATATCGAGGTGGGTGCTGCGAATGCCGCCGTCCAAGATCGCGACGCGAGCGCCCGCGCCGCGCTGACCGACATCCCAGGCTTCGGGTGCGTGAACGGCATCGGGTGCCCATTGCTCGCGGCGGAACGTCTCTTGTGAGCCGAACGTGGCGGCCGGTGCGACGACGCCTTCATCCACAACCTCTCCCGCATTCACCACCCGCTCGGGCTTCACCCATTGTACCTCGACGTCCTCATCGACGCTCGCCACGCCGCTGACCTTTGCGGCTCGGTTCGCGAAGGCGGGATCCGCGGACCTCGCGAGCGCGACGCCTATCCGATCAAAGCTCGACGTCACCGTCCCGCCCGCCGCGGTTATCTGCGCCGCCAGGTCGGACGGGAGTTGTGTGCCGGTGAAGTTGATCAGGTATGACTTGCTGTCAGCGGATGGGGTGACTTGCAGGGCGGGACTGTTGGACGTCGTTGCTGCGGTAAGCGTGTTGCCGGTCGGTGTGACGGGCGCGTCGTACATGCAAGCAGCCGCGACGATCACGCCGGTTGCGAGAGCAAATCGCAGGACGTGTTTGTGCATCGTACACCCCACTGAAGTGTTCGTTGGCCGGACGGGTGTTGGGATTGTGAAGCTGTCGCGCAGTTCACCAGCCCGCAAGAACCTGCTCGATCCGTTGCAACGCGGGACTCTCACTATATTCCTCGGCGCATGCCCGCCCCCTCCGCATCTCGCTCCCGGATCGGCGTCATCTTCTTCACCGTCCTGATCGATTTGATCGGCTTCGGGATCGTGCTGCCGATCCTGCCGTTTTATGCCCAGCGGTTCGGTGCGGCAGGACTGGGCTATGGCGCGGTCGTGGGCGTCTTCTCGCTCATGCAGTTCGTTGCCACCGCACTGCTTGGCAAGCTGTCGGACCGTATCGGGCGCCGGCCGGTGCTGCTGACGACGATGGTGGTGAACGCCGTGGGCTACACGTTGTTCGCCTTCGCGGGGTCGTACTGGGTGCTCTTCCTCTCCCGCGTGGTCTCCGGGTTCGCGGGTGGCAACATTTCGGCGGCGCAGGCGTACGTCGCCGACATCACGACGCCGGCCGAGCGCTCGCGGGG
>Ga0075436_100002266_pt1 | contig 13279 bp, 16 predicted proteins | sample RhiMethybrSRZTD5_FD_75303 | JGI IMG/M metagenome (GOLD analysis project Ga0075436, IMG submission 75303) | Populus rhizosphere microbial communities from Tennessee, USA - Rhizosphere MetaG P. TD hybrid SRZTD5 | ecosystem: Host-associated > Plants > Roots > Rhizosphere > Soil | place: USA...
CGCGGGCTTTTCGGCGGTCTCGCGCGAATCGATGCTGCTCGCGAACAACGTTCTTCTCATCGTCGCCATGGGCGCCGTGCTGCTCGGCACGCTCTATCCGCTTTTTCTCGACGCGCTGAATCTCGGCAAGGTTTCGGTCGGCCCGCCTTACTTCGAGGCCGTATTCGTGCCCCTCATGACCCCGGCGCTCTTCCTCATGGCGATCGGACCGCTCGCGAGCTGGAAGCGCGTCGCGCTTCCGGACTTGTGGACGCGGCTGCGCTGGGCGCTCGCGATCTCCGTCGTGACCGCGCTCGTTGCGCCGCTCGCGCTCGGCCGCTGGTCGCCGGGCGTGGCTTTCGGACTCTGGCTCGCGCTCTGGATCGCGGCGGCCACGCTCGCGCACGCGCTGCAGCGCTTCTCGAACGCATCGCAGCGCGGCTTCGCCGCGAAGATCGCGGCGCAACCGCTCGCCTGGTACGGCATGATGCTCGCGCACCTGGGCGTGGCCGCCTTCATCGTCGGCGTCACGCTGGTGAAGAGCTTCGAGGCCGAGCGGGAGCTGCGCATGGCGCCGGGCGATCGCGCGGCCGTCGCCGGCTACGAGTTCACGTTCAAGGGCACGCGCGAGATCGCCGGGCCCAATTACACGTCGGTGCAGGGGGAATTCGACGTGCGCCGCGAAGGCGCCTCGCACTCCACGGTGATGCTTCCCGAGAAGCGCGTGTACCACGCGTCCGGGCAGACGATGACCGAGGCGGCGATCGACACCGGATTTACGGGCGACCTCTACGTCTCGCTCGGCGAGCCGGTGGAGAACGGCGCGTGGGGCGTGCGGCTGTATCGCAAGCCATTCGTCGACTGGATCTGGGGCGGCTGCTTCCTGATGGCGCTGGGCGGCTTCCTCGCCCTCGCCGACCGGCGTTACCGCGCGCGCTCGCGCGAAGCTTCTGCCGAGCTCGCCGGCGCCGCCACGGGCCGCGCATGAGATCGCTCAAGCTCGTCATCCCGCTCGCCGCCTTTCTCGCGATCGCGGCCTTCCTCGCGATCGGCCTCACGCGCGATCCGCGCGAGGTGCCCTCGCCGTTCATCGACAAGCCGGCACCCAGCTTTCGCATCGCGCAGCTCGGCAACGCGGCGGGCGCCTTCTCGCCGGAGGACATGCGCGGCAAGGTGTGGCTGCTGAACGTCTGGGCGTCGTGGTGCGTCTCGTGCAGGGCCGAGCATCCGCTCCTCGTCGAGATGGCGAAGCGCAAGGTCGTGCCGATCGTGGGGCTCAACTACAAGGACAAGCGCGAGGACGGGCTCGCCTGGCTTGGCAAGCTCGGCGATCCGTACGCGCTCTCGGCCTATGACGTCGATGGGCGTGTCGGCATCGACTACGGCGTCTACGGGGTGCCCGAGACGTTCGTGATCGACAAGCAGGGCGTGATCCGCTACAAGCAGATCGGCCCGATCACGCCGGAAGCGCTGGAGCAGACCATCCTGCCGCTCATCCGCAAGCTCGAAGCATGAGGCTCGTCCTCGCCGCGCTCGCGCTCGGCTGGTCGATCGCGGCCTTCGGCCAGGCGGCCGAGGTCGCCCATCCCGACGCGCGCGTCGAGGAACGGCTGCGCGTGCTCGCCGAGGAGTTGCGCTGCCTCGTCTGCCAGAACCAGACCATCGCCGATTCCAATGCGCCGCTGGCGCTCGACCTGCGCAACCAGATCCGCCAGCAGATCGCCGCGGGACGCAGCGACGCGCAGATCCGCGAGTACATGGTCGACCGCTACGGGGACTTCGTGCTGTACCGGCCGCCGCTGAGAGCGACCACGGTGCTCCTCTGGGCCGGGCCGTTCATCCTGTTCGCGATCGGCGCCATCGTGTTCGCGCGCGTCATGCGCCGCGCAAGCGAGGGCGCGGGCGGCGAAGCACCGCGCAAGGACGCGGAGCGCGCGCGTATCGCGGCGCTGCTGGAAACCGAAGGAGACGAGCGCCGCTAGGCGGGCTCGGTGGCGAGCACGCGCCCGCGGGCGGAGGCGCCCTCGATGTAACCGAGCTCGCGCGAGATGTCGCGCGCCGCCGCCACCGCCATGTGCGCGATCTCTTCGCGCCGCGCCCCGAGGATGTTCTTCTCCGCGCCCCAGACGCCGATCGCCGCGACGACCGAGCCGCTGCGGTCGCGGATCGGCGCGCCGACGCCGCAGACGCCGACGCGGAACTCGCCGTGGTTCACTGCATAGCCGCGCTCGCGTGTCTGCTCGAGGTCGTGCTCGATGTCGCGGCGGCGCGTGAGGGTGAGGGGCGTATAGCGCTTGACGTGGGCGACCGCCGCCTCGAGCCCTTCCGGCGGCATCCACGCGAGCATCGCCTTGCCGGTGGACACCACCGTCGCCGGCACGCGCGAGCCGATGTTCGTGATCGCCTTCAGGGGCTGCGCGCTGTCGACCTTGTCGACGTAGACGACGAATCCGGCATCGAAGACGGCGAGCTGCACCGATTCGCGCGCTTCCTCGCAGAGCCTGCGCAGCCTCGGCCCCGCGATCGACTGCAGATCGACGTCGCGCACCAGGAGCGAGCCCATTTCCCAGAGCTTGAGCGTCGGCGAATACAACGTCGTCGCCGGGTCTTTCTTGACGTAGCCGAGGATCGAGAGAGTGTTGAGGAGACGGTAGACGTTCGGCTTGGTGAGGCCGAGCTGCCGTGACAGCTCCGTCAGCCGGCGCGGCTGTCCCGATCGCACCAGCGCCTCCAGCAGGTTGAAGGCTTTTTGAACCGTCTGCTCCATGGGGAGCCTTTGCGACGGATTTGTATCGGGGCATCCTATCACTACGGCATTTTTAGCGTCCTAGATGAGGACCGGGCGATCGGGAAGGTCGTTACGGTGCGGTCCGCTCGCGGGGAAGTGTTTCGCGAGGAGCTGCGAGGCGGAGCGCACGCCGCCGATCGCGCCGTCGGCGTAACGTCCGGCGGCGAATTCGTCTTGCATGGCGCGGCAGATGCGCGTCCATTCTTCGGCTGTCACTCGCGCGTCGATGGCGCGGTCGGCGACGATCTCCACTGCGCGATCGGCGAGCAGCACGTAAATGAGCACGCCGTTGTTCTCCTCGGTATTCCACACGCCGTGCAGCGCGAAGACCTCTTTCGCGCGCGAGCGCGGCGTGAGGCCGCGCCAGAGCTGCGCCGAATTGAGCTCCGCCTCGGCGATGAACACGATCTCGCCGCGATGCGATCGCTCCTGCGCGGCGATCTCGCGGCCGATCGCCTCCATCGCCGCGGCGGGAAACGCGCGCCGCGCCCTGGCCGGATGCATGAGGATGTGACGCCAGAAGCGCGCGAGATCCGTCACCAGCTTCCCGAGGCGCCGCCGCCGTCGAAGCTCCCGCCGCCGCCGCTGAATCCTCCGCCGCCGCCTCCCCCGCCGGACCATCCGCCGCCACCCCAGCCGCCGATCGGAACCCAGCCGCCGGAGCGCGCGCCGCGCGCGATGCCGCCGCCCATCGAGAGCGTGAAGAGGAAAGCGACGATCGCCGCGATCATGCCGATCGCGAGGCTTCCGAGGAGCAACCATGCCGCCACGCCGGTGATCCCGGAGGTGATGCCGGCGCCGAAGAAGCGTCCGAAGATGTTGCGCAGGATCAGGCCGACGAACGGCACGACGAAGAATGCGAGGATGAAAAGATTCTCGGCGCCGGCGGCGAGGCTTGCGCCGCCGTGCCGCTTTTCGGACGCCGGCAGCGGCAACTCTTCGCCGGCGACCGCCTTGAGGATCGCATCGACGCCTTCGTCGATGCCGCCCGCAAAGTCGCCAGAACGAAAGCGCGGCGAGACGATGTCCGAGACGATGCGTTTCGAGAGCGCGTCGGTGAGCGTGCCCTGCACGCCGCGCCCGGTGTGGATGCGCATCTTGCGGTCCTGCTTCGCCACGACGAAGAGCACGCCGTCGTCCACCCCCTTGCGTCCCAGCTGCCAGGCATCGGTCGCGCGCGTGGCGAAGTCCTCGATCGCCTCGCCGCCGGTCGTCGGCACGAGCAGCACCGCGACCTGCGAGCCGCGCAGCCGCTCGAAAGCCGCGAGCTTTTCCTCGAGCGCGCCGCGCTGCGCTTCGGAAAGCGTGGCGGTCTGGTCGATGACGCGCGCGGTGAGCTTCGGGACCGGGACGGCCTGCGCGGCGGCGAGCGCCGCGACGCACGCGAGCATCGCGGCGAGAAGGACTCGCGCCATCACTTCTTGCCGAAGTCGACCTTCGGCGGCTGCGAGATCGTCTTTTCGTCCTCGACCGTGAAGGCGGGCTTCTCCTTGTAGCCGAAGATCATCGCCGTGAGGTTGGTCGGGAACTGGCGCGCGAGGATGTTGTAGTCCTGCACCGTCTTGATGTAGCGGTTGCGCGCGGTGGTGACGCGGTTCTCGGTGCCTTCGAGCTGCGCCTGGAGGTCGCGGAAATTGGCGTCGCTCTTGAGCTGCGGATAGTTCTCCGCCACGGCGAGGAGCCGGCCGAGCGCGCCGGAGAGCTCGCCCTGCGCCTGCAGGAATTTCTGCACCGCCTGCGGATCGCTCGCCTGCTCCGGCGTCACGTTCACCGCGGTCGCCCTGGCGCGCGCCTGCGTGACGCCGATGAGCACGTCCTTCTCCTGCTGCGCGTAGCCCTGCACGGTCGCGACGAGATTGGGAATGAGGTCGGCGCGCCGCTTGTACTGGTTGAGCACCTCCGACCAGGCGGCCTTCACCTGCTCGTCCTTCGTCTGGAATTCGTTGTAGCCGCAGCCCGAGAGCGTCAGCACCGCGGCGGCGATCCACAGCAGCTTGCGCATCGTTGTTCTCCTTGGGGTCTGACCCCATTCAAGCGCGGGCAATTCCGCCTTGTCGTGACGGTTCACGAAATGGGGTCTGACCCCTTTATTTCAACCCGCGGCCAGCGTACGCCGCGCGAACAGCAGGTCTTCCCACGCCTTCGCCTTCTCCGGAAGGCTGCGCAGGAGATAAGCGGGGTGATAGGTGACGACGACAGGGACGCCGCGATAGCGATGCACCTTGTTGCGCAGGCTCGCGAGGCTCGCCTCGGTTCCGAGCAGCCGCGTGGCCGCGGTCTTGCCGAGGGCGACGATGATCTTCGGCGCGATGAGGTCGATCTGCCGATCGAGGAAGGCGGCGCACGCCTGCGCCTCGTCGAAGGTCGGCGTGCGATTGCCCGGCGGCCTGCACTTCACGACATTGGCGATGTAGACCTCGCGCCCGCGGCGAATCCCGATCGCGGTGAGCATGCTGTCGAGGAGCTTTCCCGCTTGCCCGACGAAGGGCTCCCCCTGCTCGTCTTCGTCCGCGCCCGGACCTTCGCCGACGAAGAGCCAGTCGGCGTTCTCGGCGCCGACGCCGAAGACCGCTTGCTTGCGCTGCTTGCACAGGCCGCACGCCGTGCACGTGCGCACCGCCTCGCGTAGCGCTTGCCAGTCGAGCGCCGCCACGCTCGCCGCCGCGGCTGCGACCGCGGTGCTCGGCGGTGCGGCCGCTACGGCGACCGGCTCCGCCTGCAGCGCATACATCCGCGCGAGCGTGGCGATCTCGAGCTCCTTCAATCCGCGCGAATCGATCACAACGTGAGCCCGAGGAAGAGCGCGTCCTCGCGGCCGCCCGCCGCCGGGTAGTACTCGGGACGGATCGCGATCTGCTGGAAGCCGAGCTTGCGATACAGATGTCGCGCGGCGAGGTTCGACGGCCGCACCTCGAGATAGACGATCTGGCACGCGGCGCCGCGCGCGACCTCGATCATGTGGCGCAGGAATCCCATGCCGATGCCCTGGTTCTGCCACTCCTGCGCGATGGCGATGTTGAGCAGGTGCGCCTCGTCCAGGGCGATCATGAGCACGGCATAGCCGACCACGGCCTCGCCGTGCGTCACCGTCCAGCAGTCGTAGCCGGCGTTCACCGAATCGCGGAAGTTGCCGAGGCTCCACGGAAACTCGTAGAGCGATTTCTCCAGCGACGCGACCTCGGCCAGGTCGGAGGCACGCATGCGCCGATAGCGGATCTGCGGAACCGGGACTGCGCTCACCGTCGATGCTGCCTTTCCTCGGTGGTGAGGGCCACCTTGTCGCGCAAGTATAGGGGCGCGGCGCGCGATGCCGCCATTCCGCCGCCGTGCGCGAAGCGGCGCGCGGCGATGCGCGCCACGGCGGAGGCTCGCGGCAGGTCGCCTTCGAAGCGCATCTCCACGGCTTCGCGATACGCCTCGCGCAGCCAGCCGTGGCGATCGAAGCCGCTGCCGGTGGCGGCCCAGCGGCGTCCGGGAAGCGTGGGCAGCGTCGCGGGATCGGCGAGGCGCGGGGCGATCACCTCGTCCCACTCGTCGGGACCGCGCGCGTAGGCGGCGAGATACACCTCGCCCATGCGCGCGTCCACGGCGGCGACGACGCGGCCCTCGTTCGATTGCTCGGCGAGCGCGAGCAGCGACGGCACCGGAACCACCGGCCGGCGTGCGGCGTACGCGAGACCCTGCGCCATGCCGCAGGCGATGCGGATGCCGGTGAACGAACCGGGCCCCTGGCCGAATCCGAACGCGTCCATGTGGCCGGCCGACAGGTGCGCGCGCTCGAGCACTTTGCGGATCATCGGCGCAAGCAGCTCGGAATGGCGGTTTTCCGCGAGCGCCTCCTCGACGAAGAGCTCGGTGCCGCGCAGCAGCGCCACCGAACACAGCTCGGTCGAGGTTTCCACGGCGAGGAGGTTCACGGCGTCATTATAGCCGACGCGGGCCCGCAGATCGCATTCAACTTAGTCTTTTACAACAATGACTAAGGAGACATTCCTGAGAATCTACGCGAGATTCGGGATGAAGTCGAGTGTCGCGAACCGGCGCCCGAGCACGGCTTCCGAGTCCATCCCCCACCAGCGCTCGAGGAAGGTCGCGTAGTAGGCGCGGAAGTCGACGGCGAACGCAAGATTGCCGTTCGCATCGAGTCGGTCGAGGGCCGGGTGATCGCCGTAGAGCCCGCCCTTCACGGCTCCGCCGAGGACGAAATGGCTCGACGCCGTGCCATGGTCGGTGCCGCCGCTCTGGTTCTCGCGCGGACGGCGGCCGAATTCCGAGTACGTCGCGACGACGCTCGATTGCCAGCGTCCGATGTCGATCAACGCCGAGCGCAGCGCCGCGATGCCGTCGGAGAGCTGGCGCAGCAGCGCCGCGTGCACGGCGGGCTGGTTCGCGTGGGTGTCGAAGCCGTCGAGCGACACGCGCACGACCGCGATACCCGCGTCTTTCGCCGCGAGCTGTGCGGCGACCTGCGCCGAGCGCCCGAATGGCGTCGTCGGGAATTCGGTCGTGACCGACGCGCCGCCGTCGAGCCGCTGCGCCGCGACCGCGACGTTTCGCTCGACCTGGAGGATGCGGGCGAGCGCGGCATTGCGCGGCTCGGCCGAGTCGCGCGCGAGGCGAGCGTTCTTCACGAACTCCTGCGGCTCGTTGAGCGCGATCGAGCGTCCACCGCCCGCGAGCGGCCCCATTCCGCCGGGTCCGACGACGACGCCGTCGGCCGCGTATTGCGAAGGCGACGGAAAGCGCGCGAAGGCGCGCCCGAGCCAGCCCGCGTCGAGATACTCGTTGCTCGCCGAGGCCGTGTTCCAGATCTCGATGGAGCGGAAGTGCGAGAGGTTGGCCTGCGGATAACCCACGCCCTGCACGACGGCGAGCTCGCCCGTGAACCAGATGTCGCCGAGCTTCTCGAGCGACGGATGCAGGCCCACGCGGGTGTCGAGGTCGACAAGGCGCTCGCGATCGAGCGCGAGCCGCGGCCGAAAGCGCGCATACAGCGGATCGGCGAAGGGCACGACGGTATTGAGGCCGTCGTTGCCGCCGCGCAGCTCGACGAGGACCACGAGCTTGCGCGCTGCGGGCGAGGCCGCGGCGCGCGCGAGCCGTCCCATGCCGGAGAAGCCGATGGGAGCGAGGGCGGCCAGACGCAGGAAATCGCGGCGATCCAGTTTCATGTGTCTTTCACTCGTCGTCCCTCGACCATGGGTCACTTCATCTGGTAAGTCGCGTCGTACACGAGCGCGAGCTTCTGCTCGTCCCCGACGAAAACCCGTTCGAGGAACTGTTTGCGCCCGAGGATCGTCGCGCCGTCGATCCACGCGTCGCCACCCGGCCAGCCCTTTACATTTGGCGGGGAAAAAAGATTCTGCCCGAGCGCGGCGCACGCGAGCACCGCGGGCCGCAGCTCCATCGGACGGATGCCGTACGCGCGCATCGTGCCGGCGACGAGGTCGACGGGCGACTTGACGAGCGTGCCGCGATTCTCGGCAGCCCAGAACGCATCCGACGTGAGCATCGCTCGCAGCAGCGGCTTCACCTCGTAGTGCGCGTCGCGGAAGACCGCGGCCCAGCGCTTCACCTCGTCCGCATCGGGCGCCGGCGAGACGAACTCGCGCCACAGCTTCGCCGCGACGAATTCCGCGGTCTCGGGGCGCGCGAGAAGGACGTCGAGCACGTCATCGCCGTCGAAGCGCCCGGTCCTGCCGAGCACGGTCTTCTCGCCGTCGTCGTGCCACGCGCGGCGGTAGACATAGCGACCGGTGTCGCGATCGAGGCTCCAGCCGGTGAAGGCGCGCGCGGCCTCCTTGATGTCGTTCTCGCCGTAGTGGCCTTCGCCCAGGGTAAAGAGCTCCATCACCTCGCGCGCGAAGTTCTCGTTCGGCGCCTCGCGCCGGCTGCCGGCGTTGTCGAGGTACACCAGCATCGCGGGATCCTTCGAGATCTCGTGCAGCAGCGTGGCGAAACTGCCGAGCGCCTCGCGCCTCAAGAGCACGTTCTGCCGGTACATGAGCTGGTTCAGCCGGACCTTGCGCTGGCTGGTGGCGAAGTGGCCGTGCCAGAAGAGCGTCATGCGCTCCGTGAGCGGGCTCGACGTGGTGAGCATCTCGCGCAGCCACCAGGTGCGCAGCTCCACGCCCTGCCGCACGAGCTTGCGCTGTTCTTCGCGCCGGTCATCGGGCGACATCTGGCGCAGCTTGTAGAACGGCACGAAGGCCTCGTCGACGAATGCCGGCGGCGCGAGGGAAGCCTCGGCGTGCGTCCCCGCCAGAAGCCGATCGACGGCCTCTGCCGGCTCGAGCGGCGCGAATTCGCGCACCTCGGCATCGGTCGCGCCGAAGCCGGTGCGGTTCAGGAGATGGCGCGCGCCATCCTCGCCGATGGGCGCTGCGTGCGCTGCCACGGCGAAGAAAAGGAAGGCGGCTGCGGCGGCTCTCATGGTCCCGGGGAGAATGCCACAGCCGCGGTGCGACGCGCCGTCGCGCATCGTTTCAACGGTATCAGCGGTCGCGCTGCTGGTGATGGCGCATCATCGCCGCGCGCATCTCCTCGGGCGTGATGTAGCCGTCGCGGTCCGCGTCGATCCGGTCGAAGTGCTCGGCGAGCCGCGGCGCGTTCGCCTGCGCCTCGGCGCGGCTGATGCGGCCGTCGCCGTCGGTGTCGATCTTCTTCCAGTGCGCGGCCTGCCGCTCGCCGGCGCGCGCCTTGTGGAAGGCGCGCAGCTCTTCGGTCGTGATCTGGCCGTCGTGGTTCGCGTCGATCTCGTCGAAGTGCTTCGAGATCATCGGCAGCGCCTTGGCTTCGTCACGGTTGATCATGCCGTCGCCGTTGGTGTCGGCCTGCTTCAAGCGCTCGAGCATGGCGCCGCGATGGCCTTGGCCTTCGGGACCGTCGGCCGCCAGCGCGAGCGCCGCCGACGATGCGAAGACGAGCGCGGCGATGAGGGGGATGCTTTTCATATCGTCCTTTCGATCGGATCAAGTATCGCTCGAATCGAGCGTATGCCGTTCAACGCGCGCAGGCGTTAGGAAGCGACCGCCAGTGGTAACCGGTTGTAAGCGCCGATGGCGGCGGCCGGCATTGTTAACATTTGCTTACAGGGGTCGCGCCGGATGCACGCGCGGCCCGGACTACGATTCGACCATGCAGACCACACCGCGGCGCAAGATCCTCGTCGTCGACGACGACCTGCGGCTGCGCGACCTCCTCAAGCGCTACCTGTCGGAGCAGGGATTCTCGGTCGACACCGTTCCCGACGCGGCCGCGATGGATCGGAGCCTCGCGCGGACGCGCTACGACCTGCTCGTGCTCGACCTCATGCTTCCCGGCGAGGACGGGCTCGCGGCCTGCCGCAGGCTGCGCGCGGCGCAGAACGCGCTGCCCATCATCATGCTCACCGCGAAGGGCGATGACGTCGATCGCATCGTCGGCCTCGAGATGGGCGCCGACGACTATCTCGCCAAGCCCTTCAATCCGCGCGAGCTCGTGGCGCGCATCCAGGCGGTCATGCGGCGGCAACCCGCGGCGCCCACGCCCGGCGCGCCGACGACGGAGCCCAAGGTGGTCGAGTTCGGTCCGTTCGCGCTCCACCTCGCCAACCGCGCGCTCACCCGCGAGGGCGAATCCGTGCCGCTCACCACGGGCGAATTCGCGCTGCTCAAGGCGCTCGCGTTGCACCCGCGCGAGCCGATGTCGCGCGACAAGCTCATGGAGCTCGCGCGCGGACGCGAGCACGAAAGCTACGACCGCTCGATCGACGTGCAGATCTCGCGCCTGCGCAAGCTCCTCGGCGACGATCCGCAGAGCCCGCGCTACATCCAGACGGTGTGGGGCTTCGGCTACGTGTTCATTCCCGACGGCGGCCCGCACAAGCCATGACGATCATGCCCGGCACGCTCCTCTGGCGCACGCTCATCGTGCTCGTCGCCGCGCTCGTGCTCTCGCAGGCGGCCGCGCTCTGGCTGCTGCACGAATACGTGACGCAGCCGCGCGTCGCCTTCGGCATCGGGCAATTCGTGAGCCACCTGAAGACGATCAACGCCGCGCTCGCGACCATGGGCCCCGAGCAGCAGCCGGCGTTCATCGGGCGCATCGCCGAGCAGGAAGGCATCCGCATCCAGCCCGCGCGCGGCAACGAGCGCATGCGTCCCGCTCCCGACGTTCCGGGGGTACGCAATTTCCGCGAGCGCGTGCGCGAGATCTTCGGTCCCGACGCCGACGTCTATATCCGCGGGGACGCCGGCAAGCTCGAACGCGCACGCGAAACGCTGTGGATCCGGCTGCGCGCCGGCAGCCACGACTTCTGGGTCGCGTTCCCGCGGCGGCGCATCGATCGCGAGCCCGCGGACGCGCTCATCGCCTGGGGCGTGGCGGGCCTCGCGATCGCCGTGCTCGCCACCTTCTTCATCGTGTGGAAGCTCAACCGTCCGCTCGCCGAGCTCGCGCGCGCCGCCGAGAAGCTCGGCAAGGGCGGCGATCCTCCGCCGGTCGCCGAGACCGGTCCTTCGGAAATCCGCGCGGTGACGCGCGCCTTCAACCAGATGAAGGACGATTTGCAGAAAAACCAGCGCGAGCGCGCGACTTTCCTCGCCGGCGTCTCGCACGACCTGCGAACGCCGCTCTCGCGCCTGCGGCTGGAAGCCGAGATGCTCGAATCGAAGGTCGACCCGGCCACGCAACGCGCCATGGTGCAGGACCTCGACGACATGAACGCGATCATCGACCAGTTCATCGACTTCACGCGCAGCGAAGCCGCCGAGCCGCTCACGCCGGTGAACCTCTCGGAGCTCGCGCGCAGCTGCGCCGAGCGCGCCGCGCGCGCGGGCATGGCGGTGCGTTGCGAGCTCGCCGATGCGCCCGTCCTCATGCTCAGGCCGCTCGCGATGCAACGGCTCATCGACAACTTGGTCGGCAATGCGGCGCGCCATGCCGGCGGCGAAGTCCTCGTGCGAACGCAGGCGCAGCCCGGAGCGGTCGTGCTGTCGGTCCTGGATCGCGGACCCGGCATCCCCGCCGAGATGGCCGAGCGGCTCAAGGAGCCGTTCACGCGCCGCGACGCGGCGAGGAGCGGCTCCTCGGGCGCCGGGCTGGGGCTCGCGATCGCCGACCGCGCGGCGAAGCTGCACGGCGGGCGCCTCGAGCTGCTCGCGCGCGACGGCGGCGGCCTCGAGGCGCGCGTCACGCTCCCCTCCACAGGGTGACAGCCGCAATACGCCGCCCTACAGCTGCAACGCGCACGCCCGATTGAAGCGCCGCCGCTCTGGTCCAATTTCTCTTTGACACCCTTGCCCACTCGCCACGATGCTGAAGACGCTCATCGCCGCCACCCTCCTCGCCGTCCCGTTCGCCGCCATGGCCGACCTCACGCCGCTCGCCGCGCGCACCCAGGCCGAGATCGACCACCTCTTCACGTACATCGCCCAATCCGGCTGCAAGTTCAGCCGCAACGGCAGCTGGCACGACATGGCCGAGGCGCGCGAGCACGTCAACGTCAAGTACGACTGGCTGCGCGGGCGCGGCATGATCGATTCCACCGAGTCCTTCATCGACCAGGCGGCGAGCCGCAGCAGCCTGAGCGGACAGGACTACCTGGTCCAGTGCCCGGGCGCCGCCGCCGTTCCCACCGGGAGCTGGCTCAAGGCCGAGCTCAAGCGCTACCGCGGCCGCCAGGAATAGTTCTTTCGGGTCGCGTTGTCATCCGTTCGGGCGGGCCGCGCGTTAACGGCCTGCGGGGCGGCGTTTCCACGCGCCCGCGATGGGTTTATCCTCGAAGATGTCCGCAAGGGCGGAACAAGGAGCCTGAGATGAAAGCGATCAAATCGCTGGTAGTGGCGGTGGCGCTCACCGCTGCGGGCGTGGCCATCGGTGCCGACGCCCAGGCCGCAACACACGGTGGATGGTCCGGGCACACCGGCGGCACCGGTCACTGGAGCGGCGGCCATTTCAGCGGCGGCCATTTCAGCGGCGGCCACTTCGGCCATGGCCCGCGCTTTTTCGGCCCGCGCTTCAGCTTCTTCATCGGCGCGCCGCTCATCTGGCCCGCCTGGTACTGGGGCTACCCGTATTACTACGACTGGTACTCCTACCCGCGCGCGGCGTACGTCGAGCGCTATCCGATGTCGACGCCCGACGATGCGGCGACCACGGAGGCGCCGGTCGGTCCGGGAGCTCCGACGCAGGGTCCGCTGTACATGAACTACTGCGAGTCGGCCAAGGCGTACTACCCGAAGGTCACGAGCTGCCCCGAGGGCTGGAAGTTCCTGCCGGCTCAGCCGTCGCGCTGAGCGCCGCTTCGTCCGCGGCGCGCCGCCGCTCGCCGAAGAAAGCCTGCACGTCGGCGAGCGCGCGCGTGCGCCGGAACGGCGGCAGCGCCCGCCAGATCGTCCTGCCGTAACCCTTCGAGACGAGCCGCGGATCGCAGATCATCAGCGCGCCGCGGTCCGCTTCGTCGCGGATCAACCGTCCCACGCCCTGCTTCAACGCGATCACCGCGCGCGGCAGCTGGTATTGCATGAAGGC
>Ga0075436_100002268_pt1 | contig 13277 bp, 16 predicted proteins | sample RhiMethybrSRZTD5_FD_75303 | JGI IMG/M metagenome (GOLD analysis project Ga0075436, IMG submission 75303) | Populus rhizosphere microbial communities from Tennessee, USA - Rhizosphere MetaG P. TD hybrid SRZTD5 | ecosystem: Host-associated > Plants > Roots > Rhizosphere > Soil | place: USA...
AGGCGCCATAGGTATACGCGGTCTGCGCCGGCGTCGCGCCAGTCACGCGCATCGCTTCATCCATCGTGCGCTTGGCGTCGGCGTCGCGGCCGAGCTGCAGCAACGCGTACACCGCGTAATCGGAGGCGTGGTAGGCCTCCGGAATGTCGCCGCTCGCGGTCGATGCCTGGAACGAGCGCCGGTTCGTCGCCACGGATTCCTCCCACGAGCCGACGCGCGTGAAGATGTGCGACGGCATGTGCAGGGCGTGCGGGGCCGCGGGCGCGATGCTCGCGTAGAGCCGCGCCGCGGGCAGGCCCTTCTCCGCGATCGGCGGCGCGTCGTAGCTGTGGATGAGGTAGTGCGCCACTCCCGGGTGGTCCGGGTTCTTGCGGAACTCGCGCTCCAGCACGGCGGCGGCCTGCAGGTATGCGGCGTACGTCTGGTCGGCCTGCGACTGCGTGCTGGCGAGATACAGCGCGTTGAAGATCTGCGCCTCGTCGTCGTCCGGATACTTCGCCGCGACCGCCTGGTAGGCCTTCGATCGCAGGATCTGGCGCTCTTTCTCCGGCCGCGTCTCCCAGCCGTCGTAGTACGCGCCGACCGCTTCGATGTAGTCGCGCTCGCGCTCGGTCTTCGCGCCCGCCGCGCGGCCCCTGGCGAGCATCGCCTGCGCCTTCTTCGCGTTGTCGGCCGTCGGGCCGATGCCCGCGAGCGGATTGCTCATGAGGATCGAGGCGTAGCCCCAGGTCGCGATGGCGCACGTCGGGTCCTCATCGAAGATCTCGGCGAACGCTTTCTCCGCCACGTTGTAGACGAACGAATGCAGCATCGCGACCGCGCGCTCGAAGGCCGGCTGCACCTTCGGATCGCACGAGTTGGCGAAATTCACGGTGCCGAGCTTGCCGGCGAGCTTCGCGGGGCTTTCGTCGTCGTGTGCGAGCGCGCCGCCGGCGGCGAGAGCTGCGCATGCACAGAGCGGCGGAAGGAGGCGGATCCTCATCGTCATCTCCTCGGTGTGGGGCGACTACTCTACCCGACTCAGCGCTTGCCGTAGTAGCGCGCGAGATAGTCGGCGATGGGCTTCTGGTCCTCGGGCTTGATGGGCGCGCCGAAGGCCTTCACCATCTTCGTGACGACCGCTTCCCAGCCTTTCTCGTCCAGGAACGGCGAGTTGAGCGGGATGTAGTCGAGGCTGTGGCAGGCGATGCAGTTCTGGCGCACCTTGTCGAGGCCGGGACCGTCCTTGAGCTTCACCTTCTCCTCGCCGGCGTGCGCGGCGCCGGCGAAAGCGATCGCGAGCGTCACGGCGAGCATGCGGATCGCGTTCATCACACCACCTCCAGTCGAATGCGCTGGACGACGTTGTGGTGGTAGCCGGCCGGATTGAAGATGAGCTTCTCGACCTGCGTGTCGCCGCGGGTGTTGTACGCCCGCACGCGCACGACCGGCGCCTCTTCGCCGACGCGGAAGCGGTGCGAGAACGTGCGGAAGGAATAGCGTCCGAGATCCTTGCCGAGGAGGGCGAGCGTCCACGAGCGCCCGTCGTCGGTCGAGACCTCGACGTCGCGTATGCCGCGGCCGCCGTCCCATGCAACGCCGGCGACGTCCACCATCTGGCCTTTCTTCACGCGCTGGCCGTCCTGGATCGAGGTGACGAGCGAGTTCACCACCATGTCGGTGATCGGCTGTGTCTGCGGATTCGCCTGCGTCTTGAACGGCTCGACCGCCGGGAACGCGTGCGCGGGAATGCGGTACGCGGGATTCATCCAGAAGCCGCCCTGCGGCTGGCTGCGCACATCGATGCTCGTCAGGTGCTTCATCCAGTACGTGCCCGTCCATCCCGCGACGACGAGGCGCGCCGGGAAGCCGTTCCAGTGCGGCAGGGGCTTGCCGTTCATCTCGAAGGCGATGAGCGTGTTCTCGTCGAGGGCGCGCTCCACGGGAATGCTCTTGATGAAATCCGGCGTCGCCTCGATCGCGGGCCCGTCGGCGCCGTCGAAGGCGACCTCGACCGCGTTGTCCGCGACACCCGCCTTCTGCAGCAGGTCGCGCAGGCGGATGCCGGTCCAGCGCGCGTTGCCCATCGCGCCCACGCCCCATTCGACGCCCTGCACGTGCGGCGAGAACATGCCGCGCCGGTTGCCCGAGCACTGGCACACCGCGACGAGGTCCACCGACTGGAATTCCTTGCGCAGCTGCGCGAGGTCGAATTCGAGCTTCTGCCTGGCCGCCTCTCCGCCGACTTTCAACCGCCAGGTCTTCGCGTCCACGCGCGGGATCGATGCCAGGTGATAGCGCACGAAGAACGCGTCGTTGCGCGTGATCGGCTCGCGGAAGTAGTCGATCGGCGTCTCGAAGTTGGGCGGCCGGTAGGCGCGCTTGATGAGCGGCACCTTGCCGTCGAGCCGGTCGAGGACGGCTTCGGCGCCTTCGGGAAGCTCGGCGGGCTGCCAGATCCTGGCGAGCGCCGGGAGGGCAAGCGAGGAAAGTGCCGGTGCGGCGAGGCCGGCGAGGAAACGGCGTCGGGGATTCATGGTCTCCTCCTTATCGTTCGTCCGTGAATATTAGTCCGAACTCATGAACCAGGTATTGGTCGCCGGTGCCGGCCCCACGGGCCTCATGCTCGCGCTCTGGCTCAGGCGGGCGGGCGTCGACGTGCGCATCGTCGACAAGGCGGATGCGCCCGGCACGACCTCCCGCGCGCTCGTGATGCACGCGCGCACGCTCGAGTTCTACCGCCAGCTCGGGATTGCCGACGAGGCGATCGCGCACGGCATCAAGTTCGCGGCGGTCAACCTGTGGGAACGCGGCCGGCACGCCGCGCGCGTGCCGCTCGGCGACATCGGCGAGGGCGAAAGCCCCTTCCCCTTCATGCTGATCCTCCCCCAGGACCGGCAGGAAGCGCTCCTCATCGCGGCGCTCGAGAAGATCGGCGTGCACGTCGAGCGCGAGACGGAGCTCGTATCGTTCGAGGACAAAGGCACGAGCGTCTCCGCGCTCCTGAAGACTCCGAAGGGCGAGGAGCGCTGCGAGTGCGCCTGGATCGCCGGCTGCGACGGCGCGCACTCCACCGTGCGCGAGACGCTGAAGCTCGGATTCCCCGGCGGCACCTATGAGCACGTCTTCTATGTCGCCGACATCCACGGACGCGGCCCGGTCGTGAACGGCGAGCTCAACGTGGCGCTGGACGAGAGCGACCTGCTCGCCATCTTTCCGCTGCTGGGCGAGGGCAATGCCCGCCTCGTCGGCACGGTGAAGCATGAGGTCGAGGACGCCGCGCGCAAGCTCGAGTGGAAGGACGTGAGCCCGAAGATGTTCGGGCGCCTGCATCTCGAGGTCGAGCGGGTCAATTGGTTCTCGACCTATCACGTGCATCACCGTGTCGTGGATCATTTCCGCGTCGGCCGCGCTTTCCTCCTGGGGGACGCCGCGCACATCCACAGTCCCGTCGGCGCCCAGGGCATGAACACCGGGCTCGGCGACGCGGTGAACCTCGCGTGGAAGCTCGCGATGGTGATCGGCTCGCGGGCACCGGAAGCGATCCTCGACACCTACGAGCCCGAGCGCATCGCTTTCGCGCGCCGGCTGGTCGCGAGCACCGATCGCGCCTTCACGTTCGTCGTGAAGGACGGCCCGATCGCGCGCTTCGTGAGGCTCGAGGTGATCCCGCGCGTGCTTCCCGCGCTGCTTTCCTGGCGGCCGGCGCGGCGCTTCTTCTTCCGCACGCTGTCCCAGATCGCGATCCGCTACCGCGCGAGCGCTCTCAGCCGCGGCGCCGCGGGCGGCGTGCACGCCGGCGATCGCCTGCCGTGGGTTCCCGACAACTTCGCCCCCCTCGCCGCCCTCGACTGGCAGGCGCACGTTTACGGCGAGGCGCGCGCCGACTTGGGCGAGGCGTGCCGCAAGCTCGGGATCGCGCTGCACACGTTCGCCTGGAGCGAGGCCGCGAGCCGCGCCGGCCTCGCGCGAAATGCGCTCTACCTCATCCGGCCCGACGGCCATGTCGGGCTCGCCGAGGCGAACGCGGATCCCGGCACGCTCGAACGCTACTGGGCGGCGATGCGGGCGGCGTAAACTGCACTCATGCCGCGAGCGATCCTCGACGAGGACCACATCCATCCCGCGATCCGCGAGAAGATCGCCGCCAACCGCGTCGACATCGTGCGCGAGGTGCAGGCGGCGATCGCCGCGAACTCCGTCGTCGTCGTCGGGATGGCGCAGAACCCCGCCGTGAAGCAGGCGCGCCGGAAGCTCGATGCGGCCGGCGTGAAGTACGCCTTCCTCACTTACGGCAGCTACTTCAGCGAATGGCGCCGGCGCAACGCGCTCAAGATGTGGACGGGATGGCCCACGTTCCCGATGGTGTTCGTGCGCGGCACCCTCGTCGGCGGCGCGGAAGACCTCGGCAAGCTCATCGAAAGCGGCGAGCTCGCGCGGATGCTGTCAACCGGGGCCTGAGCGCCCGCGTTCGCAAGCTGAACCCCCAGGAGTTCCGGATGAAACGCGCACTCATCGCCCTGGCCATCGCCCTGTTCGCCGCCGTCGCCTTCCCCGCCGCCGCGCAGGAGTACTACGACATCGGCGTCGACCTGCCGCAGTACCCCGAGATGCAGCCGATCGAGGACTCGCCGGTGTATTACGCGCCCGGCGTCGACTCGAACTATTTCTACTACGACGGCCAGTACTGGGACTACTACAACGACGCCTGGTACACGAGCGCCTGGTACAACGGGCCGTGGGCGTACGTGGAGCCCATCTACGTGCCGACGTACGTGCTGTGGGTGCCGATCCGCTTCTACCGCAGGCCTCCCGTCTTCTTCCGGCGCTGGAATCCGAACGCTCCGCCGCGCTGGGCGGAACGGTGGGGCCGCAACTGGCAGGTTCGCCACAACGAGATCTTCGGCGGGCGGCACGCGCGTCAACCGGTGCGCGCGCCGCTGCCGGATTACCAGCGCCAGTTCAATCGCGCGAACTATCCGCGACCGCAGCAACAGGCGGCGATTCACGCGCAGCAGTATCCGTATCGGCCGCGCGACACCGGGGTGCGGCGCCAGGAGCACGCGGGCTCCGGCACGAGGGAGAAGTAGTAGCATCAGCCGATGCTGATATTCCGTCAGCTCGGCGACCCCACCTCGGCGGCGTACACGTACCTCCTCGGCGACCCGTCGAGCGGCGAGGCGGTGCTGATCGATCCGGTGTTCGACCAGGCGCTGCGCGACGCGGCGCTCATCGACGAGCTCGGCCTGGATCTCAAGTTCACGCTCGACACGCACGTGCACGCGGACCACGTCACCGGCGCGTGGCTGCTCAAGCATCGCATCGGCAGCGGCATCGCGATCGGCGCGAAAAGCGGCGCCGAGGGCGCGGACCGCTATCTCGCGCACGGCGACATGATCGGCTTCGGCCGCCACCACCTGCAGGTGCGCGAGACGCCGGGCCACACGAACGGCTGCGTCACGTATGTGCTCAACGATCAGCGCATGGCGTTCACGGGCGATTGCCTGCTCATCCGCGGCAGCGGCCGCACCGATTTCCAGGAAGGCGATCCGCGCGCGCTCTTCCGCTCGGTGCGCACGCAGATCTTTTCCCTTCCCGACGATTGCCTCCTGTATCCCGCGCACGACTATCGCGGGCTCACCGCCTCGAGCGTGGCCGAGGAGAAGCGCTTCAATCCGCGGCTCGCCGAGTCGATCGCCGAGGACGATTTCGTCGGCTACATGAGCCATTTGGGGTTGCCGCATCCGAAGCACATCGATGTCGCGTTGCCGGCGAACCTGCGCTGCGGGAGGCCCAAAGGGAGAATCGAAGAGCCGGCCGTGCAATCGTGGGCGCCGCTCACGATGACCTTCGCCGGAATTCCCGAGATCCAGCCGCCGGTGCTCGAGGAGCATTTCGGTGAGGCGCAGATCGTGGACGTGCGCGAGCCGCCCGAATGGAACGGCCCGTTGGGTCACATCGCCGCGTCGTGCCTCATTCCGCTCGGCGAGCTCGAGCGGCGCGCCGCCGAGCTCGACAAGTCGCGCCCCATCGTCACGGCGTGCCGCTCCGGCGCGCGCTCGGCGCAGGCCGTGGTCATCCTGCAACGGCTCGGGTTCAGAAGCGTCGCCAATCTCGCGGGCGGACTGATCCGCTGGCGCGCGAGCGGCTTGCCGGTGGAAGGCGGCAAGGAATAGTTTTCGGGATGCGTTTCCTGTCGCGAATCCCGACGCCGCTCCTCGCGGGCGCCGTCATGGCGGTGATCGGCGCCTTCGCGTGGGCGGTCTCGATGCCGTGGCTCTTCCCGAGCCTGGGTCCCACGATCGCGATCCAGTCGGAGTTCGCCGACCAGCCCGTGGCGCGTCCGTGGAACGTCGTGATCGGCCACGCGCTGGGCGCCGCGGCGGGCATCGCGTCCGTCTATCTCACGGGAGCCATCGCCGACCCGCCGGCGAACGTCGCGCACATGCTCGCGACGCATCGCATCGTCGCCGCGGTCGCCGCGATCGTCGCCTCGATGTGGATGCAGGATCTCCTCGACGCGCGCCATCCGCCTGCGCAGGCGACCACCCTGCTCGTGTGCGTCGGTGCGCTCGACGCCGACCTGCGCGGCGTGGGCGTGCTCGCCGCGGGCATCGCGCTCGTCGCCTTGCTGGGCGAAGGCGTGCGGCGGCTGAAGCGCTCGCCGCGCTGATCCATCCGGATCTTCGCGGTCGTGGCGACGATGGCCGTCGTGAAGCTCGGCTTCATGGCGTGGTTCTACGCGACGGAATGAACATGAAACGCATCCGGATGAACGGCAAGATCATGGCCGGGCTCGCGGCGCTCGCGATCGCGAATGTGGGCGCGTGGTTCCTGAGACGCCATACCGGCATCTCCGAGGACAACGTCGACTTCCTTTCGGGGCTGCTCTACGGCGTGGCGATCGCCACGATGCTCCTCGGAATCATCGAGGGATCGCCTCGCGCCTGACGGATCTCGGCGATGCGCTCGGCCGCACGCCAGAAGTAGTCGCGGAGCACGACCAGCTCCCGGGCGCCTTGAGCGAGGGCGAGCCTTCCGCCCAGTTCGTCGACGGTCCACCGCTTCATGCGCTCGATGTCGACCGCGGTCTCGATGCGCAAGTCGCGCCAGCCGAGGGTGATCGGCTCGAGCTCGCGCGGCGACCACAGCGCGAGGAAATCACGCGCGCTTTCGACGACTTCGGTTTCCGTGCGCGAGCGTTCGATCTCTTGGAGCCAGCAGTCCATGGTCTTCTCCGAGGGCAGATCTGGTTGTGCTCGCACCATCTCGCCACAAGATCTGGGGTGGGACAGTCGGACGGCATCGCATCGCGCTGTCGGCCGCCGCTGACGTCACTCCGGCTTGATGTTCGCCTTGCGGATGACCCCGGCCCACTTGTCGGTCTCCGCGCGGATGAACGCTCCGAGCTGATCCGGCGTGGCGGTCTGCACCACGACGCCCATGTCTTCGAGCTTCTTCTTCACTTCGGCGTCGGTGAGCGCGCGATTGATTTGCGCATTGAGCCTGTCGACGACAGGACGCGGCGTTCGCGACGGGACCATGAACGCCCACCAGGTCGAGGCTTCATAACCGGGAAGCCCCGCCTCGGCCGCGCTCGGCACGTCGGGAAGGAGCGGCATGCGCGTGGCGCTATCCACCATGATCGCGTGCAGCTTTCCGGCCTTCACGTGCGGCAGCGCTTCGAGCGGATTCAGCATCATGAAGTCGATGCGCCCGCCTAGCATGTCGACGATCGCCGGCGCGCCGCCCTTGTACGGGACGTGTTGCACGTCGATGCCGGTCATCGTCTTCAGCAGCTCCATCGCCAGGTGCTGCGAGGTGCCGGATCCGGCCGAGGCGTAATTGAGCTTGCCCGGCTGCGCCTTCGCCGCGCGCAGCACGTCGGCGAGCGTCCTGCCGGAAAACGACTGCGGCGCGACGAAGACGAGCGGCGCGTAGCCGACGTAGGCGACGGGCGCGAGATCGCGCTGCACGTTGTACGTGAGGTCGGCAAAGAGCGCCGGATTGGTCGCGAGCCCGTTCGCCGCGATGAGCACCGTGTATCCGTCGGGCGCCGCCTTCGCGACGAAATCCGCGCCGATATTCGCGTTGCCGCCGGGCTTGTTGTCGACGATGACCGTCTGCTTGAGCTGCTCGCCGAGCTTCTGGCTCACCGTGCGCGCGAGGACGTCGACTCCGCCGCCCGCGGCGAACGGCACGACGATGCGGATCGGTCTTTCGGGGTAGTCGGCGCGCGCGAACGACGCTAGGATTGCCAGACACGTGAGCAGGAATGCGCGTTTCATGATGGTCTCCCTCCGCGCCGCCATTCTATTGGCAATCGCGCTCGCCTTCAGCGCGACCTCGCACGCGGGCGAGGCGCAATGGAAGGCGCGCTACGACGCCGCCAACGAAGCGCTGATGCAGACTGACATCGAGCGCTCGAAGGCGCTCTTCGCCGCGCTCGGCAAGGATCTCGAAGCGGCGCTGCGCGAGGAGCTCGCGAAGGGCAAGGATCGCGCCGACACCGCGACCGCCGAAGTGTGGCTCGCCTCCGTGTATCTCAACCAGGGCAGGTATCCCGATGCCGCGCGGCTGCTGCAAACGGCGTACGACGTCCGCGTGAAGAAGTTCGGCGAGACTTCCGAGCCGGTGGCCGAGGTGATCGACCGCCTCGCGCGCCTGGGCAGCGACGAGGAAGAAGCGATCGTGATGCTGCGCCGCGCGCTCGAGATTCGCGAGAAGGTCCACGGCCCCGGTCATCGCGCGATCGCGGCGAACCTGCACGACATCGGCATCAATCGGCTGACGGTGCATCGCTACGGCGAAGCCGAGGCCGCTTACAAGCGCGCGATCGCGATCGTCGAGCGGCTCGCCGGAGGCGACAACGTGGAGCTGGTCGAGCCGCTGAACGACCTCGCGTGGCTCTATCTCGCCGCCGACCGCGAGAAGGACGCGATCCCGATCTACCGGCGCGCGCTCGCCATCGTCGAGAAATCCGCCGGCACCGACGACGATCGCCTCGCCGACGCGCTCGAGCGCCTCGCCTACGCGTATCGCAACGCGGAGCAGCTGGAGAATGCCGAGCCGCTGTATCTGCGCGCCGTGCCGATCCGCGAGAAGCTGCACGGCCCGGCTCACCTCCTCACCCTCTCGCCCATCGGACATCTCAAGGACATCTACGACGCGCAGGGCCGAAGGAAGGAAGCCGAGGAGATGGCGCGGAGGCTCGCTCCCGAAGGCAGGTAAGCTCGGCCTCGCATGGCCTTCGTCGTCCTGTGGCTCTTCGGCATCTGCCTGCGCCTCACCGCGCTCGCCGTGCCGCCGATCGTTCCGCAGCTGCACGAGAGCTTCAACCTCACGCAGGCGCAAGTCGGCGCGTTGGGGACGCTGCCGGTGCTGCTCCTTTCCTTCGCCGCCCTGCCCGGCGCCTACCTCATCGCGCGCTTCGGAGCGACGCGCGTGGTCATCGGCGGCATCCTTCTCGCCGGCAGCGCGTCGGCGCTGCGCGCCGCGTCGCCCGACACCGCGACGCTCTTCGCGACGACCTTCGCGATGGGTGTGGGAATCGCGGTCATGCAGCCCGCGCTGCCGCCGATCGTGCGCGAATGGGTGCCGCGCAACGTCGGCCTCGCGACGGCGGCGTATTCGAACGGGCTCCTCGTCGGCGAGGCGCTGAGCTCGTCGCTCACGCTGCCGTGGATGCTCCCGCTGGCCGGGGGAAGCTGGCGGTTGAGCCTCGTCGGCTGGTCGGTGCCGCTGTTCTTCATCGCCGCGCTCGGCGTCTGGTACGCGCACGGCCACGCCAAACGCGTGGCGCCCGCGGCGCGCACGGGCGAGTGGTGGCCCGACTGGCGCTCGCCGCTCACGTGGCGGCTCGGACTGATCGCGGGCGGCTGCTCGAGCCTCTACTTCGGGACCAACGCTTTCCTCGCCGATTACCTGCGCGGGCTCGGTCGCGCGGACCTCATCGGACCCGCGCTCTCGTCGCTCAACTGGGTGCAGATTCCGGCGTCGTTGCTATTGCTGGCGTTTCCACGGCAGCTGATGATGAAACGCTGGCCGCTCGCCGCCGCGGGGGCGGCCGCGACGATCGCGATCGTGGGACTCGCGACGAGCGAAGGCGGATGGGTCGTCGCCTGGTCGGGCCTCATCGGATTCTGCACCGCGTTCCTCCTCATCCTCACGCTCGCGCTGCCGCCGATGCTCGCCGACCCCGGCCGCGTGCACAGCGTCTCGGCGGCCATCTTCGCCATCGGCTATCTCTGCGCGGTCGTCACTCCGGTCATCGGAGGACTCGCGTGGGACCTCACCGGCCTCGCGTGGACCGCCTTCGTGCCCGCAGGACTCTTCGGTCCCGCGATCGTCGTTCTCGCCGCGGGATTGCGGCTGCCTCGGAAGTAGCCTACTTGCCTTCGATGTAGCCCTTCAGCCGCTGCACCTGCTCGGCCCACATGCCGTCGACGCCGGGCGCCATCTTCTCGAAGCCGCCCTCCATGAAACCGCCGACGCTGTAGGTGACGGTGAGCGTCGTGCCCTCTCCTGCCGGTGCGAGATTCCACGTGAGAGAGCCGGCGAGGCCGTGCGCCTGCAACGGACCGAGCGCTCCCGACATGCGGATCGTCTTTCCGGGCGCGACATACAGCACGCGCATGTGCTCGATCGAGCCGCCATTGGGCAGCCGCTCGCAGAAGCAGCCGCCGGCGTGCGCATCGAGCGAGAGGTTCGCGGCGTCGTGCGAGTAGGTGTGGCGCGGGCTCCACCACGATCCGATCCTCGTGATCGTCTCGTAGACCTGCGCGGGCGGCGCCGCAACGCTCGTTTCATGGCGGATGACGAAGCCGCTCGGACTCACCGCGACCACAGCCGCGGACACGCACGGTGGCGCGAGCCCGATCAGGGCAATGGCATGGCGAAACAAAGTCACGCTAGGCGGTGACGACGGGCGCGGCCGTCTTGAGCCACCGGTGCGCGTGCATCGCTTGGAAAAACAGATCTGTCGGCGGCGAGCGCTTGCGGCCGCGCACCTCCACGGCGACGACCGCGCGCTCCACCGGCGGCTCCACGAGCGGGCGCGTGAGCACGCTCTTCAGCGTCACCGAGTACTCCGGCATGAACGCGAAGCCCAGCCCCGCAAGCACCATCGACTGCACCCAGTCCTCGCGATCGGTGCGGAAGCTCGCGTAAAGCTCGACGCGCCGGTCGCGGCAAACGCCCATCACGATCTCGCGCAGCTCGCACGCGAGGCGATCGACATAATCCTTGCCGGAGGTGTCGGCGAGCGTGACAAGGTCGAGGCGCTCGAAGGCGTGCCCGCGCGGAAACGCCACGACATAGCGTTCGCGATACAGCGGCGCGCTGCGGAACGCGTCCGGCAGAGGTTGCGGCGAGCTCACGATCGCGAGCTCGAGCTCGTCGGCCTCGAGGCCGCGCAGCAGCTCCGCGAGCGGCGCCTCGTGGACGGTGAGCTCGATGCCCGGATTCGCCGCGCGGAAGCTCGCGAGGAATCCGGAGAGCTGCGCCGGCCCGATCGTCGGCATGGTGCCCACGCGCAGCGGCGCCTTCTTGAGCAAGCGGAAGTTGCGCGCGACATCCTCGGCGCGTCCGGTCTCGGCGAGCACCTGCTCCAGGTGGGGACGCATGCGGCAGCCGAGCTCCGTGATGACCACGCGCTTGCCTTCGCGGTGCAGCAGCGGCGCGCCGATGTCGGCCTCGAGCTTCTTGATGGAGGCGGTCATCGCCGGCTGCGATACCTCGCACGCCTCGGCGGCGCGCGAGATGCTGCCGTGCTCGCATACCGCGAGGAAGTACCTGATCTGATGGAGCTCCATGGCGTCTCCCGGGGTCTCGCCGAGCGTCCAATCTACTCTTTCCGGCGCCGCAGCGTGCCTTATGAATCCATAAGCGCCGGCTTCTTCACGCCGCGCGCGCGTTCGCCGATAGTGCAGCCATGGACCCCCACCTCGTCATCCTACAAGGAGCTGCGATGGACACCTTCATGGTCGAGCGCTCGCTCAAGGGCATTTCGCAGAAGGACCTCGGCGCGGCGCAGCTCACCGCCATCAAGACCGCCTCCGAGATGTCGCGCAGCGGCACGCCGATCCTCTACCTGCGTTCCACGTTCGTTCCGGAGACGGGCGCGTGCATGTGCCTTTTCAAGGCCGAGAACGAGCAGAGCGTGAAGGCCCTCAACGAGAAGGCGAAGCTGCCCTTCGACCGCATCGTGAAGGCGATGGACCTGACGCCGTAGGAATCCGGCCGGTGGGATCGCGATATCCTACCGGCCATGCCAAGGCTCCTCGCGGTCCTGTTTCTCCTCGCGGCGTGTGGCGCGTTTGCCGCCGAGCGTCCGGACAACTTCGTTCAATGGCGCCCGGGCCTCGCCTCGAGCGCGCAGCCGAGCGGCGCCTGGCTCGGCAAGGCGCGGCAAAGCGGCTACGACCTGGTCATCAATCTCGCGGCGCCGACGTCGCCGGGATGGATCGCGAACGAACGCGCCCTCGTCGTGGCGTCAGGCGCGGCGTACTTGGGCATTCCGATCGACTTCGCGCATCCGAAGCCCGACGACTTCCGGCGCTTCAGCGATGCGTTGAAAGCCAACGCCGGCCGCAACGTCTTCGTGCATTGCGCCTTGAACTGGCGCAGCGCCTCGTTCATCTTCCTGCACCGGGTGCTCAACGAGGGCGTTCCCCTCGACCATGCGCTCGATGCGCTCTACGCCGCCTGGTCGCCGGATCCGGTGTGGAAGAAGTTCATCGAGGACACGCTCGCGGCGAGCGGGAAGAAGGTCGAGCTGATGTGAGAGCCGCGTCCTCGGCAGTTGCGCGTATCTCCGGAACACGGGTCAACTCGAGCCGCTGAACGCGCGTTAAGGGGATATTGTCTTAGAGGAACAATCCTCTCGAGGAGGAACCATGCGATCCCTCATCACCGCGGCGTGCCTCGCGATCGCTTCGCTCGGCTCGCTCGCTTCGCTGCCCGCCTCAGCCGCCGTCAGCGTCAGCATCGGGCTCAACATCCCGGCGTATCCGCGCCTGGTTGCGATCCCCGGTTATCCGGTGTACTACGCGCCGAACGTCGATGGGAACTACTTTTTCTACGACGGAATGTACTGGTACTTCGACGGCGCGACGTGGTACGACAGCCCCTGGTACAACGGACCGTGGACGCTCGTCGATCCGTTCTACGTGCCGTCGTTCATCCTGCGCGTGCCGGTGCGCTACTACCACCGCCCGCCGGTGTGGTTCCGCGGCTGGCGCGCCGTCGATGCGCCGCACTGGCACGAGCATTGGGGCGCCGACTGGGCGCAGCGCCGC
>Ga0075436_100002269_pt1 | contig 13277 bp, 12 predicted proteins | sample RhiMethybrSRZTD5_FD_75303 | JGI IMG/M metagenome (GOLD analysis project Ga0075436, IMG submission 75303) | Populus rhizosphere microbial communities from Tennessee, USA - Rhizosphere MetaG P. TD hybrid SRZTD5 | ecosystem: Host-associated > Plants > Roots > Rhizosphere > Soil | place: USA...
CGTAGCGTCGACATCGCGCCGGAGTCGCTGCGCAGCGTGTGGTCGAAGAGCGTCTTTCGCTGCCGCGGCGTCAGCGTCGCGTAGCTGACGGTCGACTCGTAGACGACGTGGTAGAGGTGGACGCCGAAGGGCAGGTCGACCGGAACGCCCTGGTACACGGCCACCCGGCCGGTGGACGTGTCGGCCCCGATGAAGTGACTCTGGCGCAGGCCGATGACGGCCGCGACGGCCAGGGCGACCGCGAGCACGCCGGCGCCGAGCAGGGCCACGATCGTGCCCGCCCGGGGGCCGCCGCCGCCGTCGTGCTCGTCGTCCTCGAGCCCCGGCGGCAGGATGTGGGTGCGCCCGTCGGTCGCCGCAGCGGCCTCCGCCTCGGCCTGCGCCGACGCTTCCCCGATGCGAAAGACGATGGCGGTCACGTTGTCCTCGCCGCCGCCCTGAAGCGCGGCCCGGACGAGGTCGCGCGCGATCGCCGCCGCGGCGCCGTCGCCCGCCATGATGTCGGCGATCGCCGGCTCCGGCACCATCGTGTTCAGGCCGTCGCTGCAGAGCAGGAAGACGTCGCCGTCCCGGGCGCGCACCTCGAACGTGTCGACCTCGACGGACTCGTCCGTCCCCAGCGCCCGTGTGATCACGCTGCGCTGGGGGTGGCGCTCGGCGTCGGTCTCGGAGAGCTCGCCCTTGCGCACGAGCTCGCCGACCAGCGAGTGGTCGTCGGAGAGCCGCTGCAGGCTGCCGTCGCGCAGCAGGTAGGCGCGGCTGTCGCCGACGTGGGCGAACGCGATCGTGCCGCCGTCGTCCATGAACGCCGCGGTGACGGTCGTCCCCATCCCGGCGGCGTCGGGGTCGGAGCGCGACCGCTCGAGAATGCGGCTGTTGGCCACGCGGATCGTGTCACGGAGCACGTCCGTGGGCGCCGGGCCGATCAGGTCGGCCTGGGCGAACGCCTCGGCGCACATGCGCGACGCGATCTCGCCCGCCTGGGCGCCGCCCATGCCGTCGGCGACCATGAAGAGCGGCGAGCGCATCAGATATGCGTCCTCGTTGGAGCGGCGAACGTTCCCGGTCTGGGTGACGCCGGCGGAGTCGACGATTCCGAGGGTCACGTGCCCGCCCGGTAGGTGAGCTGCGTCTGGCCGATCGTGACGACGTCGCCGGCGACGAGGCGGCGGACCCCGACGAGGCGGTCGCCGTTCACGTAGGTGCCGTTCGTCGACCGCAGATCCTCGACGACGTCGCCCTCCTGGGCCCGCCCGAAGCGGGCGTGCCTGCCCGAGGCGTAGCCGTCGGCGCCGAGCGGGATGTCCAGGTCGGCGTCGCGGCCGGCGACGAGGTCGCGGCCGATCTCGATACTCGTACCGGTCTCGAGCTCCGGGCTCTGCACGACCACGAGGTGGCCCGCGCTCCGGGCCGGCTCGGCCTTCGGGGCCGGCTTCACCGGGCGCAGCACCATGCTCTCCTGGCCGACCGTCATGTCGCGCGACGCGACCCGGATCACGCGCCAGATGAAGAGGTACAGGAGGACGACGAAGCCCACCTGGAGGAGCAGCAGGAGCTGCTTAACCAAGGCGACGCTCGAACGTGAGCCTGGTCGTGCCCACGCCGATGACGTCTCCGTTCATGAGCGACGTCTCGCCCACCCGCTGGCCGTTGACCTCCGTGCCGTTGGTCGACCCCAGGTCGACCAACGAGTAGCCCTCGCCCAGGCGGCGGATCTCGGCATGGCGGCGCGACACGTTGGGGTCGTCGACGACGATGTCGCACCCGCTGGAGCGGCCGATGACGGTGACGCCCTGGTCGAGCGACACGTCGCGGCCGTCCCAGAGGAGCACGGCCTGCTCGCGCCGGGGCGGCGGCGTGGGCTCCGGCTCGGGCTCGGGCGTCGGCTCGGGCGCGTAGACCATCGTCGCGCCGGTCAGCGGCGGGTCGGGGATGGGCGGCATCACGGGCGGCACGTCGAGGGGTGCGGCCGGCGGGACGGGGGGCGCCAGCGGCACCTCGGGCGCGGCGACCGTGGCGGAGGCGGGGGGATGTTCGTCGCCGTCGCCTTCCTCGGCGCCGACCGCGATCCCGAACATCCCGACTGTCAGGTCGGGCTCGGACTCGAGCGAGACGACGGGGCGGGTGGCGGTGCTGTAGCCCTCGCGGCGGGCGTGCTCGACCAGGTACTCGGCGAGCTCGTTGCACATCTGCGACTCGTACGCCGCGAACTGCTCGCGGTCGGCCGGGTTCAGGTAGACCGTGTACGAGTTCGGCACGTAGACGCGGTGGATCGAGATCGTGCGGTGATCGTCCATCTCCTTGGCCAGCTTGCGGGCCAGCTCGACGGGTTGCACCGACGATCGGAACGTGCGACCGAAGAGGCCTTCGACAAGGCCCCCGATCCTCCGTTCGATGTCGCGGAAAACGCTCACGGTGGGCAGCCGAGACGGGGTGTGCTCGGGTCAGCCGCCGCGCTTGGGATCTGGTCCGGCGACTGCCCAGACGGCGGGGATTATAGCTGTGAGGGCTGCCGCGATCTCCGTACCCAGGCCGCTCGAACCGCCCGCGATGAGCTGCGGCATGCCGATGACGGCGAGCGCGAAACCGAGGCCCCAGAGCGCGCAGGCCTGGGTCCGCCGCTCGGCCCACCAGGCGAACGGCAGGAGCACGGCGAAGGCGACGATGGCGGCGCAGGTCGCGGCCAGCGCCGGGTCGCGGTCGACGACGTGCAGGTACGCGAACGGGCTGTTGGCGCCGGCCAGCCCGGCCGTGAGCCTTGCGGTCGCCCAGCCCGCGCAGACGGCTGCGACGATCGCGCCCGCTGCAGCCTCCGCCGCTCGCCGCCGTCGCGTCGGCGCGGTCGCGGCGACGAGGACGATTGCCGTCCCCATCCCCACCAACGCCAGCGGGATTGCGGCGAGCGGCGCCAGGCAGCGGCGGCCCGGGTTACGACGTGCGAACCAGATCCAGGCGGCGGCGAGCGCGATCCACACGAGGCCGGCCGCCTCGGCGTAGTTCCAGAACGCAGGCACGGCCACCACCGCGCCGGCGACGAGCGCCGCCAGCGGCCGCCGCCACGCCAGCGCCCCCAGGAGCACCGCGAGCGGGATCGTCCATGCCGGCGGATACATCGGGAACGCCGTGAGCGTGAACGCCAGCGCGCCGCCGGCCAGGAGCGCCGAGGCCGCCGGGGCGGCCCGCTCGCGGAAGCTCTCGAACGGCAGCGCCAGGCGGCGGCGGACGGGGGCCGCCTCGGGCGCGAAGCCGGGCGCCTCGGTCACGGACGGCACGGCGACCGCGGCGAGCAGCTGGTCGCGCAGGCCGGCGGCGTCGGGGCGGCGGCCGGGATCGGGGTGCATCGCGCGCTCGAGCGTGCGGGAGAGCTCGCGCGGCAGGTCGGGCCGCAGCCGGTGCAGCGGCGCCGCCCGCTCGCTCTGGTTGTCCAGGAGCTCGGACAGGCTGCGGGCGCGGTAGGGGTTGCGCCCGGTCAGCGTGGCGTACAGGGTGAGCCCCGCCGACCACACGTCGGTCGCCCCGGTCGCGCGGCGGCCGGCCGCCTGCTCGGGCGCCATGTAGGACAGCGTGCCCAAGAGGCGCTCGTCGACGGTCGGCTCGCGGGCGTCCTCGTCGCGGGCGATGCCGAAGTCGGTCAGGTGCACCGACCCGTCGTTCGAGACGAGGATGTTGGCCGGCTTCACGTCGCGGTGGACGACCCCGCGCTCGTGCGCGTGCGCCAGCGCGTCACAGACGGCGGCGATCGCGCGGACGGCCTGCTCGTCGGAGAGCTCGCTCCTGTCGAAGCGCTCGCCGACGACGAGCTGGGAGATCAGGTAGGCGTGGTCCTCGTCGTGCGCGACCCCGACCACCTCGTGGATGTTCGGGTGGTCGAGCTTCTGCGCCGTGCGGGCCTCGCGGTCGGCGCGCGGGGCGAGGCCCTCCTCGCGGCTGAACACCTTGACCGCCACCGACTCGCCCGACGCGGCGTCGCGGCCCGTGTACACCGACCCGAACCCGCCCCTGCCGAGGACGTCGGTGAGCCGGTAGCGGCCCGCCACGACTCGGCCTTCGAGGTTCGCGGGGTCGGTTGCGGGAGCCGGGTGCGCCACGGGGCAGTGATTGGCCGGAACTGCCTGGATTCCTCCAATTCCGCATCCGGGGGCGGTGGTAGGGTCCGTACGTGCCTCCTGACGACTTCTTCGACGAGGACTGGGAGGAGCCGAGCAGAACCCAGGACACCGCCATCACCCGCCCCTCCGGCGACGGCGAGGAGCGGACGCGTGGCGGTGCGCAGGAGGCGGACACGGGCGTGCGGCCGCGCCAGCCGCGGCCGCCCCAGCGCAAGCGGCCTGCCCGAGGCGGCGGCCGGCGCGGCCCGCAGATGCCGAAGATGCCGAAGCTGCCGGGGCTCTCCGGCTGGGGTGGCGGTGGCGGCGCGGCCTCGCTGCCCGACCTCGAGTACCGCCGCCTGGCCGGGCTCGCGCTCGGCATCATCGCCGTCATCGTCGTGCTCGTGTTCCTCGCGCGCAGCTGTTCCGGGTCGTCGGCCAAGAGCTCGAACGAGAACTACGTCAGCGACCTGACCACGAAGGTGCTGAAGCCGTCCGACGGCGTGGCGCGCAGCTTCCATCAGACGCTCGACCTGCGCGCTGCGAGCCTCACCCAGCTGCAGAAGAGCATCGACACCGACCTCTCGCAGATGCGCTCGATCCGGTCGCAGGCGGCGGCGCTCAAGCCCACCAAGCAGCTCGAGCTCTACCAGCCCGCCCTGCTGCAGGCGCTCCAGCTGCGCGTCACCGGCCTCGACTGCTTCTCCCAGAACCTCAGGGCTGCCTGGAGCCTGAAGACCGCGCGGGCGGCCGGCTCGCAGCTCTACCAGTGCATGGGCCAGCTCCTGTCGTCGGACTATGTCTACGCCGACTTCTTCGCCGACGGGGCGAACGGCGAGCTCAAGAAGCTCGGCGCGGCCGGCGTGCCGACGTCGCAGTTCCTGCGCACCTCCGACCTGGAGCTGATGACCCCCAAGGGCATCGGGCAGGCGATCCAGGCGCTGCATCCGGGCGCCGTCAAGGGTCTGCACGGGACCCAGCTCGTGTCGGTGGTCGCCACGCCGTCCGGGAAGACGCTCGAGCCGGGCCCGCTGAACCGGATCAAGGGCGACAGCCAGCTGGCGTTCGTCGCGACGGTCAAGAACAGCGGCCACTTCACCGAGAACAGCGTGGTGGTCCAGCTGAAGCTCAAGCCGCCGCCCGGCAAGGGCAAGGCGATCGTGAAGAAGCAGACGATCTCCCGGATCGCGCCGGGCGCGACGCAGCCCGTCCACTTCGAGGGTCTGTTCGCCTCGACGCAGAGCGCGCCGAACTACTCCACGAACTACACGCTCACCGTGACATCGGAGAAGGTTCCGGGTGAGCACAACACGAGCAACAACGTCCAGAGCTTCACCGTGTTCTTCACACTGTCGTGACGACGGCCGCCGAGGCACGCGACATCGCCATCGGTGCGGCCGCCGCCTCGGCGGTGCTGCTGCTCTGCGTCATCTACCTGTTCGTGACGCTGCGGCGGATGCGCCGCTCGCAGCGGCTGATCGTCGGCACCGACAGCCACGACCTGGTCGAATACGCGATGTCGCTGCTCGCGCGGGTGGAGCACGTGGAGGGTCGCGCAGACGCCATGGAGGCGGCAGCCGCGGCGGTCGGGAAGCGGGTCGATCGCTGCCTGGAGCGGCGTTCGATGCTGCGGTACGATGCGATCGAGGGCGCGGGCGGCAGGCAGTCGGTCACGATCGCGCTGATGGACGCCTCCCGGTCGGGCCTGATCCTGTCGGCAATCCAGGGGCGTGACTATGCCCGCATCTACGTCAAGGAGATCCGCGACGGCCTCTCAGACGTCGAGCTCTCGCCGGAGGAGATGCGGGCGCTCGAGCAGGCCTCGGCCTGAGGCGACCCCGTGAGCGAGGTCGTCGTGCGGGAGGGCCGCGCCGGCGACGGGCCGGCGCTGCGGCGGCTGCTGGCCGAGGCCATGGGCGAGCCCGACACCGACGCGATCGCCCCGGACGACCCGGGCGACGTGGTGTTCGTGGCCGAGCTGGGCGGCCATCCGGCCGGGTACGCGGCGGCCCGGGTCGACGGGGGCGTGCTCGTCGTCGACCGGGTGATGGTGGCGCCCGCCGATCGCGGCAGGCACGTCGGCCACCGCCTGCTCGACTGGCTCGAGGGCTACGGCGTGAGCCGCGGCCTTCTGCGCGTGCGCATTGCCGTGGAGCGCGAGAACCGGGCGGCGCGGGAGTTCTATACCCGTCGCGGATACGCGGCGTGCGACCAGGGGGTCGAGCGCGACCTGCCGCACGTCTAGCCTGATCCTGTAGCGTCCACCGCCATGGCCAAGATCCGACTGATCCCGCAGACGCGCGAGTTCTACACGCTGTTCGACCGCGCCGCCCAGAATCTCGTCGCCACTGCGCAGCTCCTGCTCGACCTGCTCGAGCACTACCCCGACCGGCGCGACCTGGTCGACCAGATCAAGGACCGCGAGCACGAGGGCGACGCCGTCACGCACGAGATCGTCCAGCTCGTGAACAAGACCTTCGTGACGCCCATCGACGGCGAGGACATCTACGACCTCGCGACGGCGCTCGACGACGTCTGCGACTTCATGGACCAGGTGGCCGACGAGCTCAACCTGTACGGCGTCGACGAGGTGCCGCCGGAGGCGATCGAGCAGGCCGGCGTCATCGTCAAGGCGGTCGCCAAGCTCGCGGACGCGATCGCCTGCCTGGACGGCCTGAAGGACGTGAGCAGCACGCTCGTCGACATCCACACGCTCGAGGACGACGGCGACCGCATCGTCCGCGGCGCGACGGCGCGCCTGTTCCGCGACGGCCACGATCCGCTGGTCGTGATCAGGTGGAAGGACATCCACGAGCACCTGGAGCAGGCGGTCGACAGCTGTGAGCGGTCCGCCCACGTGCTCGAGAGCATCTACCTGAAGAACCGTTGAGCGACGCCGCCCTGGTCGTGATCGTGGCGATCGCCCTCGCCTTCGATTTCACGAACGGCTTCCACGACACGGCCAACGCGGTGGCGACGTCCGTGTCGACCCGGGCGCTGTCGCCCCGGATCGCCGTGCTGATCGCGGCCATCATGAACTTCGTGGGCGCGTTCAGCTCCACGAAGGTGGCGAAGACGGTGGGCGGCGGCCTGATCAACACCTCGCCGGGGTTCGTGACCGCCCACCTGCTCTTCGCGGCGCTGGCGGGCGCCATCATCTGGAACCTGATCACCTGGCGGCTCGGGCTGCCGTCCTCGTCGACGCACGCGCTGATCGGCGGCCTGCTGGGCGCGGCACTGGCCCGCGGCGGCCAGAACCCGGTCGACTGGTCGAACCTGTGGCACAAGACCATCGTCCCCGGCATCGCCAGCCCCATCATCGGCTTCGTGCTGGCGGGCCTCGTCATGGTCGCGATCCTGTGGGCGTTCGTGCGCGTGCGCCCGGGCCCGCTCAACCGCGGGTTTCGCATTCTCCAGATCGCCTCGGGCAGCTTCCTGGCCTTTGCCCACGGCACGAACGACGCGCAGAAGACGATGGGCGTGATCGCGCTCGCGCTCTACGCGGCCGGCCACTCGAGCTCGCCGGCGAACATCCCCGACTGGGTGATCGCCTCGGCGGCGGTGTCGATGGCGCTCGGCACCTACATCGGCGGCTGGCGGATCATGCGGACGATGGGGACGCGCATCTTCAAGCTGCGCCCGCCGCAGGGCTTCGCCGCCCAGGCGACGGCGAGCTCCGTGCTCTACACGGTCGCCACCAAGTACGGGTTCCCGGTCTCGACGACCCATGTCATCTCGGGGTCGGTCATGGGCGCCGGCGCCACCACCAAGATGTCGGCGGTGCGCTGGGGCGTCGCGGCCGACATCGTCGCCGCCTGGGTGCTCACGATCCCGGCGGCGGCGGTCGTCGCGGCCGCGCTGTACGGCCTGCTCAACCTCGTGTTCTGAACGCCCGGACCTCCAGAAAGTGGGAGAACGGAATACCCCGTTGCGGGGATGGTGCCGGACCGCACGCACGGGTTAGGCTCTCGGCTCATGGGCGATGTGGGCACCTCCTTGACTGTTGCGCTGGCCGCTGCGCGACATGAGGCAATCGAAGGGGAGACGACCGAGGGCGATGCGACCGCGTGCCGCGTGCTCGGCGAGCTCCTCGCCCTCGACGCGGCCTGGATCCTCGACGCCGGCGGACCGCCCGCCGTCGTCCTCGCCCGGTGGGAGCGGCAGGGCCTGCGCCCGCACCGGCTCGGGGCGGCCCGGATCGCGTCGCTCCTGTCCGAGTGCCCCGGCGGCTGCACGGGCCGCCGCGACGGCCGCTACGCCGTCATCGTCGCCCCGATCGAGGCGGGCGGCGAGCGGATCGGTACCCTGGTCGGGTCGGTGCGCTCCGCACACGAGTTCTCCGCCGCCGAGCTGGCCGCCGCCGAGCTGATCGCCGCCGGTGCCGCGGCCGGCCTGGCGGCGCCCGTCACCCCGCCGCCCCCGCGCCCGAACGGCGCCGCCATGCGGCCGCTGGAGCACCTCGAGATGCTCCACTCGCTCTCCGTCCGGCTGGCCCGGGCCCACAGCGAGCGCGAGGTCGGCGAGGCCGTCGTTACCGAGCTGACGACGCTGATCGACCACCACGCCTGCCGCTTCTATCTCATCTCCGACGGCGGCGACGTCGTCGTGCCGGTCGCCCACGAAGGCGTGATCGCCGAGTACGAGGACGACCGCACCGCCGACCTGGTGTGCCGCGTCGGCGAGGGCGTTGCCGGCCGGGCGGTCGTGGACGCCCGCGCCCGCCGCATCCCGGACGCGGCGATCGACGACTACGCCGTCGACGTGCCCGGCAGCGATCCGATCGACGAGTCGATGATCGTGGCCCCGATGCTCTCGGACGGCGAGCCGATCGGGGCGATCGTGCTCTCCAAGCTCGGCCTCGACCAGTTCGACGACACCGACCTGCACGTGCTCGAGGTCGTGGCCGGCAAGGCCGCCGCGGCCTGCGAGAACGTCCGCCTGTACGCCGGCATGCGCGAGGCGGCCGAGGTGTCCGAGGCGCTGCTCGACCTCGGCGCCGCGCTGGCGCTCCAGGGCAGCGTCGACGCGGTCGCCGAGATGCTGACGCGGGCCGTCGACCGGCTGGTCGAGTCGGCGGCGATCTCGGTGTGGATGCGCTCCGGCGCCGAGATGACCCTTGCCGCGCATACCGGCTACACGCCGGCCGAGGTGCGACGGCTGACCGCGGCGGCCGTGACCGTCGACGACGAGCTCTTCGCCGGGAACCTCGACTCGCGCGCCATCACCGTCTGCCCGCCCGAGCGCGCGGGCGCCCTCGCGACCCACCTGGACGCGGTCGCGCCGGGCACGACGTTCGCGGTCGTCCCGGTGGGCGAGCGGGCCGCGAACCGGGCGGCGATCGTGGTGCAGCGCGGCAGCCGCCGCGGCGCGCCCGACCGCCGGGACGAGACGATGCTGCTCGGCATCGCCGACCAGGCGCTGCTGGCGATGGTGAACCGGGCCCTGTATGCCGAGCTCGAGGAGTCGTTCCTGGCCACCGTGGCGGCCCTCGGGACGGCCCTCGGCACCAAGGACGAGTACACGAGCGACCACGCCCAGGCCCTGGTCGGCCTGACGACGGGTGTCGCCCGGCGGCTGGCGGTCGCCGGCTCCGAGCTGCGCGACATCACCGTCGCCGCGGCGCTGCACGACGTCGGCAAGATCGGCGTGCCGGCGGCGATCCTGACGAAGCCGGGCCCGCTCACCGTCGAGGAGTGGGCGGTCATGCGCCGCCACCCCGAGCTGGGCGGGAAGATCATGGAGCCGGTGCCGGCGCTCGACGGCGCGCGCAGGCTCGTGGTCGCCTGCCACGAGCACTGGGACGGCAGCGGCTACCCGCACGGCCTGGAGGGCGACGAGATCCCGATCGGCGCCCGCATCATCCTGGCCTGCGACGCCTTCCACGCCATGACATCCGACCGCGTCTACCGCGCCGCGATGCCCGTCGCCGACGCCGTCGCCGAGCTGCGCCGCTGCGCCGGCACGCACTTCGACCCCGAGGTTGCGGCCGCGCTCATCGACGTGGTCTCCGAGCCCGCCTGATCCGCATCTAGGATCGTCTCATGGAAGTGCGGCGGGTGCCGGCCGACGCCGGCGCGGCCAGGCTGCTGATGGCCGAGTACATGGACGAGATCGAGCGCCGGCTGGGCGGCCCGTTCGACCACGCCCGCTACCCCGACCCGGCGCCGGCCGAGCTGGAGCCGCCGGACGGGCTGCTGCTCGTCGCCTTCGACGGCGACGACCCGGTGGCCTGCGGGGCGGTGCGGGTGATCGGCGCGGGCGTGGCCGAGATCAAGCGCATGTACGTCGCCCCCCGTGCCCGCGGGCAGGGCCTGGGCCGGACGCTGCTCGGCGAGCTCGAGCGCGGCGCCGCCCAGCTCGGCTGCCGCACCGTCCGCCTCGACACCATGGCGCAGATGGCCGAGGCGGGTGCGCTTTACCGCAGCGCCGGCTACGAGCCGATCGCCGACTACAACGGCAACCCGCTCGCGACGGTCTGGATGGAGCGCGCCCTCCCCGGTGAATAACCGGTGCCAGGCACCGTGTATTCATGCTTAGGCCGGCGTCTGCGTCTCCAGCCGGCCCTGGTCGTGCGCCTCGCGGACGTGCTTGCGCCCGTCGCGTGTGAGCATCGACTGCAGGATCGCGACGCCGCCCCGGTTGATCCGCACCTCCGAGTCGCGCATCTCGCCGACGATCCGGATGCGGCGCCCCTCGGCCGCGGCCGTGCCGGTCCAGTCCTTCACCCGGCCGCGGCCGACCCGGCGCAGGTCGTCCGCGTCGACGATCGCGCCGTCCGGGACGAGCAGCTTGAGGGTCGAGCGGTTGAGGTCGACCGCGATCTCGACCTCGCCCTCGGGGATCTCGGGCAGCAGCAGGTCGAGCACGATGCTCGAGCTGGACGCCCGGACGTCGAACCGGCGGGCGGTCGTCCATGGGCCGGTGCGGCGGATGGAGTCGTTGTGGGCTCGGATGTTCTCGATGGTCATGGGGTCTCCCTTCGTGAGATTCCGCATAGTATCTAGGATACTAGTTAGAGTCAAACTAGATCCGATCCGACCACTATGCTTCGCTCTCGATGCCCGGCCGGACCCCCGCCTCCCCGCTCGCCCTGGCGGTGCTCAGCCTGCTCGAGGTGGGCCCGCTGCACCCGTACGGCCTCCAGCGCCTGATCCGGCTGTGGGGCAAGGACACGGTCGTCAACGTGGCCCAGCGGGCCAGCCTGTACAAGACGATCGCGCGTCTCGAGAAGGCCGGCCTGATCGCGGTGCGGCACACGGAGCGCGACCAGCGCTTCCCCGAGCGGACGGTCTATGAGCTCACCGACGCGGGCCGCCGCCAGGGCCGTGAGTGGCTGGAGGAGATGGTGTCGACGCCGCGCAACGAGTTTCCCCGGTTCCCGGCTGCGCTCTCCTTCGCGATGCTGCTCGGCCCCGGCGACCTGCTGACGCTGCTCGAGCGCCGCGCCGACGCGCTGCGTGAGCAGGTGGCGGCGCTCGACCGCGAGCTGGCCGACTACGGCCCCCTGCCCCGCGTCACCCTGATCGAGTCGGAGTACCAGTGCGCCGTGGTCGCCGCCGAGCTGGCCTGGGTCGACGCGGTGGTCGCCGACCTGCGCTCCGGCGAGCTCACCTGGAGCGCGGAGGAGCTGGCGAGCCTGGCCGCCGCCGACGCAGGCGAGGGCGAGGGCTAGCTGGCCTCCGCCGCGTTGCGCTCCCACTCGCGATAGAGGTAGGCGATCTCCTCCTGGAGTCGCTGGTGCTCGCGGCCGTCGTCGACGAGCGCCGCGTCGTCGGCGTAGCCGTCCGGCTGTGAGAGCCGGGCCTCGATGGCCCCGAGCCGCTCCTCGGCCGCCGCGATCTCGCTCTCGAGGCGGCGGGCCTCGCGGGCGGCCCGCTGCGACGGGCGCCGGGCCGGCCGGTTCCCCGCCGCCTTGCGCTCCTGCGCGGGCGCTGCGGCGGCCTTCGGCTTCGCGGCTTGCGCCGGTTTCGGGGTGGGAGCCTGCTCGCGCGGCCTGGCAGCCTCCGTGGCGCGGGCGTAGTCGCCGAACGCGCCCTCGCGGGCGACGACGCGGCCGTCCTCGATGGCGAGGGTGCTGGTCGCCAGGGCCTCGATCAGCGCGCGGTCGTGCGAGACCAAAAGGAGCGTGCCCGGGAAGCCCAGGAGCGCGTCCTCGAGCGCCTCCCGGCTCTCGATGTCGAGGTGGTTCGTCGGCTCGTCCAGGACGAGGAAGTTCGCGCCCGAGACGACGGTGCGGGCGAGCGCCAGCCGCCGCCGCTCGCCGCCGGAGAGCGCGGAAACCGGCTTCTCGACCTCCTCGCCGGAGAAGAGGAAGAGCCCGAGCAGGTCGCGCGCGGCCGGTCCCGTCAGGCCGGTGCCCGACGTGATCGCGTCGAGCGCGCGGTAGGCGTCGGGCAGCTCGAGCGACTGCTGCGAGTAGTAGCCGGGCTCCGTGCCGTGGCCGAGCCGGATCTTGCCGGCGGCGGCCTCGCGGCGGCCGAGGAGCGTCTCGATCAGGGTCGTCTTGCCCGCGCCGTTGGGGCCGATCAGGGCGACCCGCTGGCCGCGCTCGATGGCGAAGTCCGCGCCCTTGACGAGCGTGCGCCCGGCGACGGCGACGTCGAGCCCCTCCACCTCGACGACGATCCGGCCGCTGCGCTTCGGCGCGGGGAAGCGGAAGCCGAGCGTGCGCTGCGTCGTCGGCCGGTCGATCCGCTCGATCCGGGCCATCGCCTTCAGCTTGCTCTGGGCCTGGCGCGACTTCGTCCCGTAGCGGAAACGGTCGACGAAGCGCTGCAGATGGGCCAGCTCCTCCTGCTGGCGCTCGAAGGCGTCGGCCTGGGCTGCCAGCCGCTCGGCCTTGAGCCGGCGCCAGTGCGAGTAGCCGCCCTTGTCGAAGCGGCCCTTGCCACGGTCGATCTCGAGCACCCCGGTCGCGACCGCCTCCAGGAACCAGCGGTCGTGCGAGACGAAGACGACGCCCGCGTCGAGGCCGTCGAGGTGCTCCTCGAGCCACTCGATCGCGTCGGTGTCAAGGTGGTTGGTGGGCTCGTCCAGCAGCAGCAGCTGCGGCTCGGCCGCCAGGGCGCGGGTGAGCGACGCCCGGGTGAGCTCGCCGCCCGAGAACGTCCGCAGGGGCCGTTCGAGGTCTGCCGGTGTGAAGCCGAGCCCGCGTGAGACGGCCTCGAGCCGGGCCCGCCACGTGTAGCC
>Ga0075436_100002270_pt1 | contig 13270 bp, 11 predicted proteins | sample RhiMethybrSRZTD5_FD_75303 | JGI IMG/M metagenome (GOLD analysis project Ga0075436, IMG submission 75303) | Populus rhizosphere microbial communities from Tennessee, USA - Rhizosphere MetaG P. TD hybrid SRZTD5 | ecosystem: Host-associated > Plants > Roots > Rhizosphere > Soil | place: USA...
ACGTGATGGCGCGGCCGCTCAGCGGGTTGCCGCTCGCATCCTTCGGCGTCGCGGTCAACTGAAGCGTTTGCCCCACAAACACCGTGCCGGTGGCGGGGCTCACCGTCACCGACGCGACCGGCGCCGCCGTGGCCGTCACCAAGGCCGTCGCCGAGTCGGACAGCCCACTCACCGGGTCGTTGGCCACGACCTTGAACGTGCCCGCCTGCCCGCCCGCCTTGTAGCGCCCGTAATGGATGCCCTTGCTCGACGTCGAATCCGTGATGCTACCGCCCGCGGCGCTCCAGTTCACGGCGACGGCTATCGTGTCACCGGCGCCCGTCAACCCGACGGCCATGAAGTCCGCGGACTGATTCTCTAGAATGCTCACTGTGGAGGGTAGGACCACCAAGTGAGCGAGGGTGCCGCCCGAGCCGGTGCTGGTGGTGGGAAGCGAACGCTCGCAACTGGCGATCGCGGCGACCAGCAACATCGCGCCGGAGATCAGCCGGCCGTTCGTGAGCATCTTGAGGATCAACCGCAGCGTGCTCATGGGCACGCCTCAGTTAGGAGAGAAAACGGACCGGGCCGCCAACGTCGACCCGTGTCGAATCGCTGGCGGCCCGGCGAGCATAGCGGATCGGATCCGCCGTAGCTCCGTAGCTCTGCGTCACCGCCTTTCGACGGCTTTGCTCTGAGCAGCGTGCTGGCGGAAATGTAGACCCACGTTCACTCTGCCTCCGTGACGCAGATCAAGTTTCGGCGTCGCATCCTGAGGCGACGGCGCGAACAGTCCCGAAATTGAACCGACTGGTTCCACGCCGAGACGTGGCAGGAGGTCGCGCGTGGTGTGAGTTTCGGTGTGAGTTTCTCGCTGCTACGCAGCGATTTCAGCTCCCGAGGTCGCGTCGGGACCAGGAGGTCGGTGGTTCAAATCCACTCGCCTCGACTGATAGCCAAATGCTCGTCAACCTGTTGGGCTGGCGAGCAGTCGCGCACGGTCACACTAGTCGCACGTCCGCGCCCACGGCACCAGGTCGAGTCGCTTGAACGGGATCGGCTTGCCGCTGTGCTCGCACCGCCCGTACTCCGCCGGCCTCTGGTAAAACCGCTCGAGCGCGGCGTCGATCTCGGCAAGCTCCGCTGTCTCGCGTGCGGCGTTCACGACATCCCGCTCTTGATCCGCGGTGTCCGTCCCCCGGTCTCCCGGCTCCTGTGGAACCGTGTCGCGGGTAGCGCGATTGTAGCGCGCGAGCGCGTCCACGACGCGTGTGCGCTCCTCGAGCAGGCGAGCCTCCAGGTGCTTCCGTTGTGTCGGCGTCAGCGCCATACTCCCTCCCCCTGGGAGTTAGCCGCACGCCGCGCGAGTCGCAAGCACTGCGACGCCACAGACACTGTGGAGATCACTCTGAGGTATCGAGCATTTCATTCGTTGGCACAGCCGGGCCCCGACACACACGCGATCACCGCGACTCCTACGACCACTGCCGAGAGGCCGAGGAATACCCCAATCGTCTTGCCAGCACTGACCCTGTGGGTTGCAACCTGCGTGACGTCGGAGGCCGCGACGCTGGAGAGCACTGTGTCGTGAATCCCGCTCAGGCTGTCGCCCGCGGTGACTCGGGGTTGATCGAGCACCATGTGCGAGCCGTCCGCCCGTGTTCCAACATGCACCGAGGTACTTGGAGCCGTTAGGCCCTCCACGACGAAGCTCTTATAGCAGATCCGAAACTCGCGAAGATCGGTACGAGCACCAGGATCGCCAGCGCCGTGGTGATCATCGCACCCACGACCACCCGCGCCAGCGGTTGCTGGGCCTGGGCCCCGATTCCCGTCGAGACCGCCGCCGGGAGCAATCCCAGACCTGCGGCGAGACACGTCATCAGAATGGGCCGCAGCTCGAGCAGCGCACCCTGCTCAATTGCCTCCACGCTGGGCGCCTGAGGCGCACCGCGCTCGACCCGTCGGATCCCCGCCAAGAACACGCATCCCCCCAACGTTCCCACACCGAGGGCGGAGGTGAACCCCACGGCTGCGGAAATACTGAAGGGCGTTCCCGTGACGAGGAGCGACAGCACGCCGCCGATCGCCCCAAACGGCAGGACCGCGAGGACGATCACTGCGTCGCGCCACGAGTTGAACAGCGTGTACAGGAGGGTGAGGATCGCGACGAGGCTGATGGGAATCACCACGGCCAACCGCCGTTGCTCGCGTCGCAGGCTCTCGTACTCCCCGGCCCACTCGTAGTAATAACCCGGAGGCAAGTGGAGCGACGTCCGGAGGCGCTCCTGGGCTTCGTGGATCGTGGTCGCGAGGTCGCGGCCGCGCACGCTGAACTTGATGGGGATGTAGCGCTGGCCGTTCTCACGATAGATCGTGAAGGCACCCTGCTTCAGATCGACGTGCGCCACCTGGCCGAGCGGCACGCGTCCCCCCTCCGGCGTGGACAGCAGGATGTTGCGAATCGCTTCCGGGTTGGCGCGGTAGGGCGGCGCGTAACGCACCGTGAAGTCGAACCGGCGGTCACCCTGCAGCACCTGGGTCGCTGCTTGACCGCCGACGGCGGATTGCACCGCGACATCCACATCGGCGGCCGCCAATCCGTAGCGCGCGCTGGCCGCGCGGTCGATCGATACCAGGAGCTCGGGCTGGCCCGTCTCCTGCAGCACCGCGAGATCCGCGATGCCTCGCACCCGAGCCATGACGTCGCGGATCTGCGCGGCCTGCTGCGCCAGTACGTCGATGTCCTCGCCCGACAACTTCAGCGAGTTCTCGCCTTTGACGCCCGACATCGCTTCTTCGACGTTGTCTTGAATGTTCTGCGAGTAGGCGAAGCTCACACCGGGAAACCGGCTGAGCTTTGCATCCATCTGCTGGATGAGCCTCACCTTTGTCAGTCCGTGGGGCCATTCCCCTTCGGGCTTCAGCTGCACAAAGAACTCGACGTTGTTGAAGGTCGTCACGTCCGTACCGTCGTCGGGACGGCCCAGCTGCGAGACGACGTGCGTCACGACTGGAAAGCCGGCGAGGATCTCGCGGGCGGCCTCGGCCAGCCGTGATGACGCCTCGAACGCGATATCCACGGGCAGCGTGGCCCGCACCCAGAGGTTGCCCTCCTCCAGCTTCGGCATGAATTCGCCGCCCATCAGCTTCACCAGCAGGAGCGCCAGGGCCAGCGCCCCACCAGCGACCGCGAGCACGGGCCTTCGATAGTGCAAGATTTCCGGCAGCACGCGCGCATAACCGGCGGATAACCAGTTCACTACCCGGGGCGGTGCGGGACGCGAGCCGGCGTTCTCGCCCATCCAGGAGGCGAGCACCGGCGCGAACACGAGCCCGAACAGCAACGCCCCCGTCAAGGCGAACCCGTAGGTCAGGGACATCGGCGCGAAGATCTTGCCGGGCACTCCGCGCATCGTGAACAGAGGAAGAAACGCGACCAGGATCACGATGGTCGAGAACAGCACCGGCCTGGCCGCTTCGGCCGTGGCCTCCGCGATCGCTTGGAAGGCCGCCTCTGCGGGCGCTCGGTTGGCCAGCCGGCGATGCACGTTCTCCACGATCACGACCGCGGCATCCACCAGGATACCGAAGTCGATCGCACCGATGGAGATGAGGTTGGCCGAGTTCCCGGTCGCGACCATCAGGCCGAAGGCGAACAGGACCGACACCGGGACGGTGAGCGCGGTAATGAGGGACATGCGCAGGTCGCCCAGGAACACCAGGAGCAAGCCCGTCACAAGGGCGAGCCCGAGCAGCACGAGGTGTCCGACGGTGCGGGTGGTCACGTGGATCAAGTCGGTGCGGTCGTAGATGGTGTGCAGCTGCATCCCCGGCGGGAGTCGACCGCCGCTCAGGGCCGCCAGGTGCGAGCGGAGCAGCCGCAGGGCGGGCAGGGACTGCTCGCCGCGCTGCAGCAGAACGATGCCTTCGACGATGTCGCTGTCGGCATCCATCCCCACCCGGCCCAGCCGCGGCTGAAACCCCTCCTGCACGGCCGCGACGTCCTTCAGGAACACCGGCACGCCGCTGCGCTCGGCGACGATCACGTCTTTCATGTCATCGAGCGTCTGCAACAGCCCGACGCCGCGCACGTTCACGCTCTGGCTCCCGAGCGTCAGGTAGTTGCCGCCGACGTTGGCGTTGCTGGCGCCGACCGCGGTCAGCACCTGGGGCAACGTGACATGGTAGTCGAGCAGCTTCTGCGGATCGATATCGGCCTGATACTGACGGGTGGTGCCGCCGAACGTCACGACGTCGATGATCCCGGGGACCTGCTTGATCTCGCGCCGGACGTACCAGTCCTGCACCGCCTTCAATTCGTTCAGGGTGTAGCCCGGCCCGGCGAGACGGTAGCGGTAGATCTCTCCTATGGGCGACCAGGGGGAGAGCTGCGGCGTGAGGTTATTCGGCAGGCTGACGAACTGCATACGGTCCAAGGCTTCCTGCCGGTCCGCGAAGTAGTCGGTGCCGTACGAGAAGTACAGCTTGACGTCGCTCAAACCGAACAGGCTGATGGATCGCGTGTACTCGAGGCCGGGCATGCCGAACAGCGCGGTCTCGATCGGCACCGTGACCTGACGCTCCATTTCTTCGGCGGACCATGCGGGGTTCTGGGTGATGAACTCCACCAGCGGCGGAGAGGGGTCGGGGTAGGCTTCCACGTCGAGCCGAACGAAGGCATAGATGCCTCCCGCCAGCCACGCCCCGAGCGCTACCAGCAGCAACGCGCGGTAGCGCAGCAACGTCAGGACGAAGCTTTTCACGGCGTGCGCAGCAACTCGGCGCCCTCCACGACGACGGTGTCCCCGGAGGCCAGGCCGGAGACGATTTCCAGCTGCTGGCGATCCGCGTCGCGGCCGAGGGTCACGGCGCGGCGCACAAAGTGGCCTGGTGCGGTCTGGACGTAGACGAACGCGGAGGATCCCTCGCGCAGTACGGCCAACTCCGGCACGACGAGCGCCGCGCGGACCGCGCGCACTGCGCGGATCACCGCGAACATGTCGGGCTTCAAGCGCACGGCCGGATTCGCCAGCACGACACGCACTTTGAGGGTACGGGTCGTCGTATCGAGCGCGCTTCCGATGGCGGTGATGCGGCCGTGCCTGGTCAGGCCGGGATACGCGCTGACGGTGACCTCCGCCGAGTCGCCGACGCTGAGGCTGGCGAGGTCCTTCTCGTACACGTCGCCGACGGCCCAAACGCTCGACAGATCGGCGATGGTGCAGAGCGGGTTGGAGTTGTCCAGCGATTTGGCAAACTCTCCCGGCGCTGCGCTCAAGTCGGTGACGACGCCGGAGCGCGGCGCTCGGACGGAGAGTCGTTCGGCGGAGCTGTCGGTGTCGGCGCCCAGCAGCTCCAGGCGCGCCCGCGCGCTGGCGAGCGTCGCGGCGGCGCTCTGCGCGTCGGCCTGCGCCTGCTGGTGGTCCCGCAGCGCAATCACGTGGTTCTCATACAGCACACGCGCACGCTCCAGCGCCTGTCGCTTGACCTCCGCGTCGGCCTGCGCCTGCCGGTAGGCCGCCCACGCCTGCGCCAGGTCGGCGCTCGCGAGCGTCGCGAGCACCTGCCCCTGCTGCACGTAGTCGGCCGGCCGCACGTCGACCGAAAGCAAGCGCCCGCTCACCGGGGCATAGACGCGCACCACACGCGTGGGGTCGGCCTGGATCCGGGCCGCAATGTCGAGGTAATCCGCCAGCTCGGTGCGGCGCGCCGGGGCAGTCGTGACTCCGCGTGCTCCCTCCGGCAGCACAAAGTCGTCCATGGGGCGGGTGGTGTCGCCCGGCGCGGAAACCGGGCGTGCGGTAGCCGGCGGTGCGCCATCACGCCCGCATCCCGGAGACGCCAGCACAACGCTTCCGGTGACGCAGCCCAACAACAGCAGACGCCTCATGGCGCGAGATCCGTCCCGACGGCGCGATCGAGCGCGTACAGGCTCACCCAATAGTCGCGCAGCGCGGAGTAATAGTTGGCGCGGGTGTCGCTGTAGGTCCGGATGGCGTCGAGCAGGTCGAGCTGGGAGGTGGCCCCCGCCTGATAGGCGAAGCGCGCGGTCTCGAGCGCGGCGGTCGCCTTGGCCACGAGACCGCCGTGGTAGCGCGCGGCGAGGTCGCGCGCGACCCGAAACGAATCCACGGCACTCGCGAGCTCGGCCGCCAGCTGCGTCCTGAGGGATCGTTGCAGGGCCTCGGCGGTCGCCACGCCCGCCGCCGCACGCGCCCGCTCCCCGCCGTTCCAGTAGAACAGGGGAACCACGAACGAAACCCCCACGGCATAGTTGGAGCCGTTCGGGAACGGCACGCCCGACTGATGAACGACGCTTACCGACGGCGTGGGGAAGAGGTCGGCGGCCGCGAGCGCCCGCAGCGATCGACTCTGTCCCACGCGCACCTGCGCCGCCGCTACGTCCGGCCGATCCTGCTGGGCCAGGGGGCCCAGCGTCTCGAGGGGAACATCCACGCTCTCATAGGCCAGCGTCCCCGCGATCGCGAAGCCCGTGTCGGGCGCCGGGCTGCCCAGCAGGGTCTGGAGGGTGAGGCGAGCGGCGTGTGCCTGGGCGTTCGCCCGGGAGAGCTCGGCCTCAGCGCCGGCGAGCTCGAGCTCGCTTTTCGTGACGTTCCGTTCCGGGACATCGCCGCTCCGCCACCGGACCGAGTCGGCCGCGAGCAGGCTCCGGAAGATGCCGCGCCGCTCCGCCGCGATCGCGCGCAGCGAGTCCGCGAGCAACACGTCGTAGAATGCCTGGCGGACGCGGAAGCGCACCTGCCGCGTGACGTCCGCCAACGTCAGCCGGGTGGCCGCCGCCCCACGTCCCGCAGCCTGCGTGCGAAAGATCCGCTGAGGTCCGACATCGATGCTGGCAGCGACGGTGTGCTGGAACGGCGTGCCCGGAATGACCGAGTAGCTTGGGTTGGGGAGCGCGCGCGCGATCGCTTGCTCGGCACGTGCCGAGTCCACCCCAAGGCGCGCCGCGACCACGTCGGGATTCTGGCGCAGCGCGACGGTCAACACATCGCTGAGCGTCCACGCCGTCGGTTGCTGGGCACGAGCGAGCGACGGTGGGCCGAGCAGAACGGTTAACCCAAGGCGACCAAGACCGCCCGTCAGGCGACGGAGCCCCGGCACTAAAACTTGAGGCGCGCGAGCTCGACGCCGTGTGGCCGATCGGAGGGCGCCCCCGCCCCCGCCGGGCCGACGGTGAGCACCGCGCCGACGAAATCGCTCCACGGGCCGGGGGCGGGGAGACTCAGGAACGTCGGCCGCTGCCCATTCGCTCGCAGCTCCGGCCCGGGGACCAGTCCCCGACCGGTGGCAAACCACAGCTGGTAGGCCTCCCCCGCCCGGGCAGGCGGAAGGTCGTGGACGACCACGTTCCAGCGTTGGGTGTCCTGGTCATAGAACAAGAGGAACCCGCCCTCATAACCCGGGCCCCTCACGGTTTCCTGAAGGACCCGCTCGGCGCCCATGATCGCCGACAGCGAGTCCTTGGTGGCGCTCAGCCATCCCTGCCGCGCCTCCAGGGCGCTCTTCAACCCACCGATCTCACGACGCGCCGCGATCCACACCCCCAGCGCTAGGGAGACGGACGCGGCCGTCGCCAGTCCCGCGGCCCAGTTCCACCAATGGATGCGGCGCGGTCGCAGGACCCCCTCCATGAGGGCGTGTATCAGCCCCGGTCGAAGTGGAACCGGTGCGAGGCCCATCGGCAACCAGGCGAGGTCCCGTTCCAGCTCTGCCACGGCGCTGCGACATTCCTCGCACCGCGTGAGGTGATTCGCGAAGACCGACTCGTCGTCCGGCTCCAAGGTCCTTGCCGCGAACGCCATCCGGTTATCGAGATACCAGTCATGCGCTGTCATAGGATCCAGTCCTTCATCGGGCCCAGTACCAATCGCAGTTTATCGAACGCCAGCCGGAGGCGCGTTTTGACCGTGCCGATCGGGATGCCGAGCCGCGCGCCGATCTGCGACTGCGTCAGGCCGCTGAAGTAGGCGAGCCACACCACGACTTGTTGCTCCCGAGGCAACGCTTCCAAGGCGGCATGGACCGTCCGGTGCACGTGCCATCCGGCGGTCCCGGCCTCGTCGGGCTCCTCGGCTGCGGCGAAGGGCTCGCCGTCCATACCGTGCACCGCGAGGCGCGCGGATTTCATCACCCGTCGCTTGCGGGAGCGCAGGCGGTCGATGGCGCGATTGCGAGCGGCCCGGAGTATCCACGCCAGCAGCCCACGCGATTCGGTCGGTACCTGGCCGATGCGGTTCCACACTGTGGTGAACGTCTCCTGCACCACGTCTTCTGCTTCGGCGGCATCGCTCAGCAGCGCCTGCGTGATGCCCAGCAGCCACGGGGTAATCGTTTCGATCAGCTCAGCGAGCGCGCGCTCGTCACGTGCCACGAGGCGCGCGTGGAGCGAGAGCGCCCGGGTAGCGGCGAGTGCCGGCGTACCGGCGCGACCAGCCGGAACCCCATGAGCCGGACGCCGGTTGAAATCCGATCCGTCAGCGGGCACGCCCAGTCCTCCACGGGATGTTTGCCGCATCGTCACACGATAGGCGATGAACCGATTGTGGGGAGGTGCCTCTGGACCCCCCAATTAAGACACGTGCCCGGCCGCGGTTCGGTTCTCCCGACAAGGGGGGCATCGCTATATTTTGTCGCACCTGGTTCGCGCCAGTAGCTCAGCTGGATAGAGCGTCGGCCTCCGGAGCCGAAGGTCCCGCGTTCGAATCGCGGCTGGCGCACTGAAAGACCAAGGCGAGTATGAACCCTGAAGTTCTGGTGCCACTCATACCAATCGTGGCGATCATCGCAATCGCGGCGGTCAAGATCGCGCGCGTGCGTGCCGCTCGTCCCGAATCTGCATCGAGCGACGTCACAGCGCGGTTCGAGGCCCTGGAACGTGTTGTCCACGACCTGCAACACGAGCTATCCGAAACACAGGAACGGCTGGATTTCGCTGAGCGTTTGCTCAGCAAAGCACGGGAAGAACGGCGGATCGGCAGCTAGGACGAATCCCCGGACTGCACCCGAATCAGAAGCCCCGTCATCCGTTACACGGTGACGGGGCTTCGTGGTGTCAGCCGGGGCCGACAGCTTATTGACAGGCGGGTGCGCCTTCTGTGGTCGCCGGTGCCAGGGCGGCCGTGTTGATGAAGATCGCGCAGGTCACCAGCGGAGTGGTCAGGTTGTTGTTCGTGACCGTCACGCTCCAGCCACCGTTACCGGCCGCGAGGCCGACGGTGCCGAGGTTGTTGCCGGTCGTGACGCAGAAGTTGACCGTACCCGCGGTGGGCGGCGTGGTGCACGACAGGGTCGCGCTGTACTTGACCGAGTCAGCGAAATACGCCTCTTCGGCCGTCACCAGGTTCCGAAGGTCCGACTTCATCGAGGCGATATACGCCTTCGCCTTCGTGTTGGCGAACTTCGGGATCGCGATGGCGGCCAGGATGCCGATGATCACCACCACGATCAGCAGCTCAATGAGCGTAAAACCCTTGCGATTCATTTGGACTACCCCCCGGTTGGTGAACGGTGGGGCGCAAGAGCAGGATAGAGGGGACCCCAGCGGTTTTCCTAGGTCAGAGGTCACAGTTGCGATGGCCGAATCGCGCCTGGCGCATTGAACCCCCCCGGGTACATTAGGCCCCTTCTCGCCCAAGGCGCCCTCATGATCCTCGGCCTATCCGTCCCGACGTACACGTTGCTTCACACCGTGCTGAGTCTGGTCGGCATCGTGGCGGGCCTCGTCGTGGCGGGAGGGCTCGTCACAGGGACACGGCTCGACCGCTGGGCTGCCGTCTTTCTCGTCACCACCGTCCTCGCGAATGCCAGCGGATTCGGCTTTCCCTTCACCAAGCTCATTGCATCCCACGTGGTGGGAGTTCTATCGCTGGCGGTCCTGGCAGTCGTGATCGTCGCGGACTACGTGAAGCACCTCGCGGGGCCGTGGCGGACGGTCTATGCGGTGGGTGTCGTCCTCGCCACGTATTTCAACGTCTTCGTGCTGGTCGCGCAGCTGTTCAAGCGGATTCCGGTGTTGTTCCTACTCGCGCCGACTCAATCCGAGCCGCCGTTCGCTCTCACGCAGCTCCTCGTGCTGGCGCTGTTCGTTTGGCTGGGGGTTGTCGCTGCGAAAGGGTTCCGTCCGAGGCTAGTGGGCTAGAACCCCACTGCCAATCCCACCCGCGCCACCGTCCCCTGAATCGGGGCGTCGATCTCGCCGGTGCCGCCGGGGTTCGTCTTCCGATTGATCCGCTGGAACGCGTAGGCCGCGGTGCCGTGCAGCTTCCCCGCCAGGCGGACGTCGACGCCGAGCCCCAGGTCGACCGAAAACCCCGCATGGCCGCCGCCCGAGAATTTCGGCGCCGCGAGATAGTTCGCGCGGAACAGCACGGTCGCCCCCGGCCCGATCTCGTAGAACGATCGCGCTCCGATGCGCACCGCTCCCACCGACTGGGCGTCGAACTCCGGGTCCGCGGTGCGCCGGATGAAGCCCACTTCCACGCTCGCATATGGCGCGAGGTCATAGGCGAGCCAAGCATCCACCTCGGTGGCCGTGAAGCCGCTGGTCGCGGTGCCACCCGCGGCGGGGTCGAACGTCAGGCGCACGACGCCTGCTTCGGCAGAGAATTTGCGATAACGCGCGGACACGCCGCCCCCAAACCCAGTGCCCTGATAGCGGAGCCCCGAGGCCACCTCGCGATAGCTCGCGAGCGCGAGCTGCGGTCCGACGGTCACCGTGACGCCCTGGGCCAGAGCCGCCCGGGCAGCCAGGACGAGCAGCACCGCGCCCGCGGCCGCGCGCATCATCTCGGCCCCGCTCCGCCTGGCTTCGACAGGGGCACCAGCGTGAGCTGCACCTGCTGGCGCCGCGCCACGTTTTCTTTCGCGATGTCCTGGTTGCGCCGCGCGATCTGGTCGCGCAACAGCCGATTGTAGAGGATGTTAGCGGCAGCGGGCCGCGCGGCCGGCTTCCGCAGTGTCATGACGAAGCCGGTGACCAGCGCAGCCCCTCCCACCACCGCCAGCTCCCGCTTGGAGCTCGAGCCCAAGCTCGAGCTCTCGAGCCCCAGCGTGCCGACCAGCGCGCCCCCGGTATAAAGGAAAGCGAGCCCGAGTGGACGCCAGCTCTGGGGCGGCACCTCCGTCTCGGGGAGGTACTGGTAGCCTGGCAGGCTCGTGAGGGACGGCAGAGTATCCACGCTGCCGTGGCTCACCCGGATCGGTTGGGAGGCCGAAAACGCGTTCTGTCCGAGGCGCGCGTCGACCACCACAGTGTAGTTCCCCGCCGGTACCGGGTCACCGTTCGCAAGCCGGGCGGGCCAGCTCAGGTTCACCTGACCGTTCCAGGCGCCTGAGTCGATCACGTAGCTCCCCCCGCTCGTCCCGATCGCCCGTGTCACGACCCGTGCCGGCTGGGTGACCGTGAACCGGATGGGCACCGCCCCCCGCCCCCCGACAAAGCTCGTGCTATCGATCCGCAGCTGCCGCACCAGCAACACCTGGCGCAGCGCTACATCGAACGCGCTGTACGCCTTAGGCGAAACCCGGTTCGGGTCGAGCTGTCGCTCCGGGTCGATCAGGACGACCTGCTTGAACGCGTCTACCGCCTTGAGGATCGAATCCAACGCGCCGTATGTGAAGCCGAGCAGCTCGTACGCCCGCGCGCGCTCGGCTCCGGTCAGCCGCTCCCGCAACGCGGCCTGAGCGAGCGACACCACCTGACGGTACTCGAGGTTGTCGTATGCCTGCTGCGCGCGGCGCAACGTGGCGTTCTGCACGGTCTGCGCCCCTGCGGCCACCGGCGCGGCGCAACCCACCAGCAAGGCGATGGCACGCAGCTGCAGGGTCATGCGGGTCACTCCGGGAGCAGGGTGTAGCGCTTGCGGACCGTGTTGCTCGCGTCCACTTGCACCGTTTCGGTGATCGTCTTGAAGCCGGCGTGCTCGATGCGGATGGTGTGCCGGCCGGGCTTCACCGCGTATTCGACCAACGGCGTCTGGCCGGCATCGACGCCGTCGATGTAGACCTCGCCGAACGGGTCGGCTGCGATGGTCAAGAACCCCTGCGCCTGGGCCACGGGCGCTTGTTCCCGCGGCTTTGCCGGTCCTGGCCGGCGGGTCACCGAGCGACTGGGATTGGCCTGTACCGGTGCACGAACCGTGTCCTGAATTCTTACCGTGTCGACGGAGGGTACCGCTCCCCGCTCCCCGCTCCCTTGACGCCCCAGCATCAGATATGCTCCCACCCCCGCCGCCACCACCAGGAGTCCGATGACCAGAGGGGCCCGCGACCGGCGCTGTGCCCTCGCGGGCGCGGGTTGGCGCGTCTTGGCGGGCGGGAGCGGCGTGGTGGGGGCACCGGTGATCTCGGTGGGCGCATCCGCGGTCGCCCGGAAGCGCGGTCGAGCTGGGCCCCTCTGCTTGGCGGGCGAGGCGACGGGCTGCTCCGGCCAGACGGCGGTGGCGAAGTCCTCCATGGTGGGGAACCGCTGGTCGGGTTCCTTGGCGAGGGCCCGCGAGATGGCCACGGTGAGCGACGCCGGGATGCCGGACCGTTTGGTACTCGTCAGCGGCGGCTCTTCATAGATGTGCTTGTAGATGATGGTGTGCACCGAGTCGCCGCTGAACGGCAGCTCGGCAGTGATCATGCGGTAGCCCACCACCCCCAGGGAGTACTGGTCCGCGCGGCCGTCCACCGCGCTGCCCTTCCCCTGCTCGGGTGCCATGTAGTGCGGGGTGCCGATGATCATCCCCGTCGCCGTGAACCCCGTGGCGGCCTGGAGCGCCTTGGAGATCCCGAAGTCCGTGAGCATCACGCGGCCGTCGTGGTCGAACATGATGTTGGCGGGCTTTACGTCGCGGTGCACCACGCCGCGCTGATGGGCGTGCCCCAGGGCGCAGGCCGCTTCCCAGAGAATCCGCTGGATCTCGGGCACCGGGAGCGGCTCCTTCTTGTCGAGCAGATCCTCGAGCGAGGTGCCCGAGATGTACTTCATGACGAAGTAATTGAGCCCGCCCTCGCTCTCGACCCGGTAGATGGGAATGATGTTCGGGTGGTCCAGCTTGGCGGCGGTCTTGGCCTCCTGTTGGAAGCGGCGCACAACCTGGTCATCCTGGGAGACGTCGGGCGGCAGCACCTTGATCGCGACCTCACGCTCGAGCGTCAAATCGTGCGCCAGGAAGACCTGGCCCATCCCACCCTTACCCAGCAAGCGCTCGATTCGGTACTTGCCTTCGATGATGCGCTGCAGCCGCTCACGCACGATGTCGACGCTGCTGGTGCTGGTGGG
>Ga0075436_100002272_pt1 | contig 13263 bp, 20 predicted proteins | sample RhiMethybrSRZTD5_FD_75303 | JGI IMG/M metagenome (GOLD analysis project Ga0075436, IMG submission 75303) | Populus rhizosphere microbial communities from Tennessee, USA - Rhizosphere MetaG P. TD hybrid SRZTD5 | ecosystem: Host-associated > Plants > Roots > Rhizosphere > Soil | place: USA...
ACCGGGGCGCCACGCGCGCCCCTTTTCTTTCACTTATTCGACAAGAAGCCATGACAACTACAAAGATACTCAGATTTCGTGACGTTCCAATCGGCCGCATGTTTCAATTTCGCTATCAAACCGGCTCGAAGTTTTACGGAACATTCAAAAAGATCAGCGCACGCAAGTTTACCGATGGGAAATCGGAATACACATGCGCCGTAAGCGCTCCGATCTACAAAATCGAAGACTAAATCACCATCGCCGGGCGCCACGCGCGCCCCGAGCCTTCAACCATTCAACCGGAGAATCAAACGATGACCAAAACCGAAGAAACCAAGCGCACATGTATAACTCGCGAGTTTGTTGACCGCTGGCTTGAAAAAAACCGGCCGCATCTGGCCACGCATGAAGTAGGTAAGAAAAAAGGTATTTACGAAATCAGCAAAGGCCCTGCCGCGTCATTTGAAAATCGCGGTGGCACATGGCGACAAGTTTTCGAGTCTATAGATAAAAACTAAAACCACAGCCGCCCCGAGCCTTCAACCATTCAAGAGGAAAAGCCGACGATGAAAGAAAAATTTATAGATCACAATTTCGCAAAGAGCAGTATTGACTTGATCACGAAAGCGAATGAAATCGTTTCCGAATACGTGGCAGACGGTTTCGTTCTGACCTTGCGCCAGCTCTACTATCAAATGGTAGCGCGTGACATCATTGAGAATAAGACGCAAAGCTATAAGCGCTTAGGCGCGATTCTCAACGATGCTCGTTATGCTGGCCTTGTGGATTGGTCCGCGCTCGAAGACAGGACGCGCAATCTTAAGAGTCAAAGCCATTGGACGGACCCCGCCGATATTATCTACAGCGCTGCCCGTAGTTTTGCGCTTGATAAATGGTCAACGCAAAAACAGCGTCCTGAGATTTGGGTTGAAAAAGAAGCCTTGGCCGGGATTGTCGAGCGAGCCGGGCAAACGAACGATGTTAGTTATCTGTCCTGCCGAGGCTACATGTCCGCCAGTGAGATGTATGAGGCCGCGCAACGGATTCGCGCCCGCCGTCGAGCCGGGCAGGAAACTTTGATTATCTATCTTGGCGATCACGACCCCTCCGGACTGGATATGAGCGATGGCGATATTCCGAAACGCTTCGAGACTTTTCTATCCAAGTACGGACAAAGCCCGGTGGAAGTAAACCGCGTTGCGCTCAATTGGGATCAGATCGAACAGTACCAGCCGCCACCGAATCCCGCCAAGGAAACAGATAGCCGCTTCGCCGCGTATCAAGACCAATTTGGCGACGAATCATGGGAGCTTGACGCGCTTGATCCGAATACGCTTCTAGCGCTGATTCAAGACGCGATTGACGCCATAAAAGATCAAGATGCCTTCGAGGAAAGAGCAGAGCTTGAAGCCAGTCAGCGCCGGATTCTCACGGCCGCGAGCGAGCGATGGGAAGATGTCGCCGAGTTTTTAGGCGATAACGACAACGAAGACGAAGAGTAAATAAGCCCCCGAGTTTCACCCGATGATTCATATATTTCAATTCAATTCCTCACCGTTGAAGCGCGACACAGGCCCCATGACTGTCCGCGAACTTCCGACCGTCCGCGAGCTGGCGCCTACCGCGCCAGTGTCGCGGCCGAAACTAAAACCGCAGCCGCCCAAACGGACAAAAGCGAATCCCAAATGGGCATTAGTCATGGGAATAGGAGATTAACCATGAGCCAGATCACAATCAAAATCGAAAATGGCTTTTACGCCATGTACTCACCGAAAGACCAGCGCTTGATTGACGAACTGAAAGCCGCGATCCATTACGCGAAACGTAAATGGAATGGCAAAGCCTGGATTGTCGAGCCGAGCGCAATCAATTCCCTGCTCCTCGCGATTGAGCGCGCAGGGCACGAACGGCCGGACGTTCCGAAGCTTGAAGCGGCCGGGCTGATTCGATCTGTCACCGTCGAAACCTTCAACGTTGAATATATCGGCCAATGCAAAGAACGCGATAGCGGCGTCATATCCGCGCTTGCGACCACGAACGCGCAAAAGCCCTGGTATGGGAATGACGGGCGCGCTCGCTATAGCTGGACTGTCGAATTTCTGGAAAGCGCGCTGAAAGAATTTTTCAACCGGCCGAACGCGCAGGCCACAGACCGGCAAACTCATTACCAGATTCTCTGTGTATTCGAGAGCGCCACCGATCAAGAAATCAAATCTGCGCACCGCAGGCTTGCCCGTCAATGGCATCCGGATGTTTGCCGCGAGCCCGAGGCTTCGGAAATGTTCAAGGCCATTCAAGAGGCATACGAACTGTTGCGCGACCCTCAGCAACGCAAGCGCTATGACGCGGGACTGTTTTTTGAGCGCGAGGCTTTGAAGCCTGCGCCCGACCAGAACGACACATGGATTTACTACGGTCGTAAGCGCCGCAAATTCGAGAATAAGTATTTCCGCGCTCCGCTCCGTTGTGGGCTCATTACATGTGAAGGCATTCCAGGCATGCAGCGCTTTACCGTCTCAAAAATTGTGGACTGGAAAGACATTGTCCAATGTGGGCAAGTTATGACTAGTTCATGGAACAAGTACACCGAATCAATCGAGGTCCAATGGCTATGAAAGAACAAATCACCGCAGATTATCTGTTTGACTTGCTTATCGCGTTCGAAATTGAGGGCCTGATCGAGATACGGAATTATGCAGACCTTAGATACGGACTTGAGAACTGTATCGAAAAAATCAATCAGGACATTCAAGATGGAAAGGCGGGCAAGGAATCATGAAAGAACAAATCCAAATCACAATCACGCCGCGCGCTGATTGCAAAATCTGTTGGAGCAAAGGAACGGTCAGGGGTTGCTCCGTTCCTATGCCTTTCGGCTCCGGCTCATGTTCCCTTCCGGATGAATTCTGCGATTGCGTAATCGAGCAGATTCCGGACGATGAAAACGAATACGACATCACTTTGACCGATGTCGAGATTTGGAAGGCCGGAAAATGTGGCGGGGCTGTCGTTTCCGACACGCCAAATCATCACGAATCAAAAGAGAATCTTGCTTATTACGGTGGCTATTTAGTTGCCGAATCTATCGGCTCGAAAAAACATATGCGGCTGATCGTTGCCGCGCCTGAGATGAAGCGCGTTTTAGAATTGGCTTTGCCGATTATCGCGGCCGAAGCAAATGTAAGAGACAACGCCTTAAGCCATAAGGGCGAGAACGATCAAAACATTTATTGGATCGAGATGCGCGAGCTTGCGAACGCGATCACGGCCGCGCTCTATTTTGCGCAATGGGGAGTTAAGCCCGAGTCGCCCGCCACTGTTGAAGATTCGGCCGAAGACGATAACGAAGACGACCCTTTAGGCGATTTGACGCCGGGCTTTTGCCCGCATGGATTCGAGCTTGATGAACACTGCCAGGATTGCAAAGAAGTCCGCATGCAAAACAATTACGAAAACGAAAGGGGAAAATAAATTATGTCTTCAACAGAAATAGCCCATGGTTCGCTCTTCGATGTCTCAAACAAAAGCGGTCAATCAATCGCTGAAATCTTTGCTCGCGATCTGGCCGCGATTGTCATGATTGATATTTCGTATTCGATGACGGCAAACGATTGCCCAAATGGCGAAGCCCGCGCCGATGTCGCCTGCCGCGAGCTGCGAAAGTTGCAAGCGCGAATCCCTGGCAAAATCGCCGTTGTCGAATGGGCGCACAAGTACGCGATCTGCTTAAACGGCATTCCTTCGCCTTCCACCGGGGAAACTACCGACATGGCAGGCGTCCTGCGATTTATTCATCGCGCCGATGATTGCGGAATTCAGCTCATCCTGATTTCGGACGGCCATCCACAAGACGAATTCGACACTTTGAACGTGGCGCGAACTTTCAAGTCGAAAATAGACACGCTCTTTATCGGTCCTGAATCCGACCCTGGCGCGGATTTCATGCGCCGTCTTGCCGCTTTAACTGGCGGCAAAGCGGAAACGCAAAGCCCGCAAGGCATGGTCAATTTGGCCGATCAGATTGACCGCTTGCTAACCGCCTAAACGCTAACCAAGTAAGAAAGTAGGAAGCACATGCCGAAATTGATTATCACCATTGATGAGACTTCAAAGCCGATTCCCAACGATCCGGACCATTCGCGCGTTGAGCTTGAATATAGTCTTGAGATCAAATTCGAGCCGGGAGAAAGCCGGGGATCTATCTTGCCGCGTCTTGCCCCGCTCTTTCGCGCGGCTATTGATGCCGCCATCGGCGCCAGTCCAAAGCTATTAGAGCAAGTCATATCAGCGACACAGTTTTGCCCTGCTCACGGCGAACATGTCCACGAAAAGCCCGAAGATTTCCCGCATGAGCTGGAAGATTAGAAATTACCGGCCGGATTTTCGCGTTTAAACGCCCGCCATTGAGTTTTTAGGGCTCCGAAGGCAACGACTCGCGCATAGGGCTAAAAACTCAATGGCGGCTTTCCTGGCCTCAGCAATGGCCACTTTACAGACGGGCAATAGCCCAAAAATTGAGGACTTCAAGATGTCAAATCAAGCTTTAATCCGTCAAAATGCTGAAAGTAAAGAAGTTGAGCTTAAAGAAGCCATGACAATTGGCGACATGGCCGCAAAGTCGGGAATGTTCCCCGACATCACCACCCAGGCCCGCGCCGTAATGTCTATCCTGGCGGGCGCAGAATTAGGAATTCCGCCTATGGCTTCCCTGCGCGGAATCCACATCATCAAAGGCAAGGCCGAGCTTGCGGCCGGGCTAATCGCCGCAATGATCAAAGACTCCGGCCGGTATGATTACGAGATAACCAAACACGATGATCAGGAATGCGAGCTTGAGTGGTTTGAAGTAAAAAACGGCGTCCGCGTTATTTCTATAGGCAAGTCAAAATTCACGATGAAAGACGCCGCCCGAGCCAAGCTGATCAAGCCCGACTCTGGATGGGAGAAATTTCCGCGCGCCATGTTGTTCGCTCGCGCTATCACTGAAGGCCAGCGCCTATACATTCCACATCTCGGAATCGGCTCCCTGTATTCGCCCGGTGAAGTCAGCGAGATTGCCGATGTCACGCCCGAGCCCGTGATCGTAGACTCCGCGACCGGCCCGATTTACGACAAGATAGGCGAGCTGTTACGCGCGCAAAAACTCGAAGACTCCTCCGGCGCCCGCCGCTTTGTTCTGGATGGGATTTTTCGAGGCGCCTATCAAGCTGTTGGTCTGTATCTGAATATCTCGCCTGAAATAATTCGAGACTTGGCCAAAAAAGCCGGAGTGATAAATCCGCAAGCCCAAGCCCATTCCGAAATTCAAGATGACCTAACCGCCGTGCAGGAAAAAATCGCCGATCTGCAAAATCAGCGTAAGCAGGAGCCGCAAAGGACACCGGACCCCACGCCAGGGCTTGCCCCTACTCTCACGGCCGCACAGCAAAAAGTCTCGGACGCTGGAATGTCCGCTTGGAAAGAACACGGCAAGGACAAAGCCACCGTCTTGCACTTGATCAGCCAGTACATAGGGCGCCCCGTGAAGCGGTCGGCGGACCTTACCGACGAGGAAGCCGAAAAAGTTTTTGGCTACTTGCAAGCCTGCGCTACGCAATGGTCGGCCGAGAAAGAACAAAATAACCAAGTAATCAAGTATGACCCCAAAAATCGAGCGCACGGCGCCGCAGCCGGGAAAGAGCTTGACCGCCTTGTTTTGAAATTCGCCATGCTTGGCATGAAGACTCCGGACCTTGAGCAGTTGATTGCAGGGCTCGCGTATAACGAACTTGGCCGCGAGATTGAAAATCGTTTTGCCTTGAACAACGAAGAGTGCGCGGCGATGAACGAACTGCTGAAAGCCGAGATCGCGAAGATTGAAGCGCAAAAAGCGGCGGCGCCTGATCAACAAACACTTGATCAATTGGCCGATGAATCCACTCCGGACTTTGGATGATGTTTTCATAATGTGCTAGATTGCGCCCGCGTCGCGCCTGACAAGCGCGGTCAAAAGCTTTAGGCTGTGGCGGCCACTACTCACAATAGAAAGCCTTTGGCGTGTGTCTCTGTCATTCTGAGACTTGTCACCTCAGAACGCCACTGACAACGGGACACACGCCAAAGGCTTTCACTTTGCCCGAGAAAGCCATTGACATGACCTTTGATGAAGTCCTCACGGCGTTAAGCAACGGCCATACACCTACGCAAGATAGCAACGGCTGGCTAACACCTTGCCCACTCTGCAACGGCAATTTGCGAGTATCGAAGAAAAACAAATCTCTTTCGGCTGTGCTTTGTGAAGGTCAACGATGTCGAATAATAGACGTTCTAGACTTCTACAATCTCAAGCCTGACGATCTGAAAAACACAAACGGCAATGGACATCGGCCAAAGGCTACACAGCCGCCAAGCCCGCCGCCAGGACAGCCGCCACCGGCTCAGCCGCAAGTCGCGTCACAGGCGCCAGGAAAACCGCCAAAGCTGATCATAGACGTGTCTGTGAAAGAATTGCCGCCGCTCAATGCTCAATGCTGGCAGGCCATTCAGGAGCAGGACAAACCGCCATGCCTCTTCACGCGAAACAATGGGATCATTCGAGTCAGATATGATTATCACGATGACAAAGCCATCATTGAACCGATTGACGCTTTTATACTTCGGCATGAGCTGTCCAATTTTGCGGAATGGATTGGCAAGAAAGCCAAAACAGTAGACCCGCCTATATGGCTTGTAAAAGAAGTCCTGGCATCTCGCACGGTCCCGTTACCACGCTTCAACCGCGTGGTAACTGTTCCGGTCTTTGGTCCGGACGGATCGCTGATCACGGTGCCCGGCTACAACAAGGCTTCTGGCGTGATTTATGCGCCCCCTCGCGGTTATAACTCACTTCCCTTGCCTGCAAAGATCGAACAACGCCACATTGATGAGGCGAAAAAACTGATCGAGGAGATGATTCAAGATTTCCCCTTCACTTGCGACGATGCAGGCGATTCACCGGACCATGACAACGCCATCGCTTTCATGCTCTTACCGTTCGTTCGCGATATGATCGAAGCGCCAACGCCTATGCACCTCTTCGAGGCCTCCATGCCAGGATCAGGCAAAGGGCTTCTAGCGCAAACGCTCATGTATCCGGCCTTTGGAAAAGTCTACAGCTCTCCCATGTCTGACGATGAAGGCGAATTGCGCAAGATGCTTACATCTGCATTTTCAGAATCCAAGCAATATATTTGGTTTGATAATGTCAATCACGTAATAGATTCAGCCTCTCTGAATGCCGCCCTAACTACTGGCAAATGGTCAGATCGAGTTTTAGGCGCAACGATGATGTCAGAGCAGGACATCATGGCCATTTGGGCTATATGCGCGAATAACGCAACAATGACAGGCGAAATCGCTCGCCGCACTATTCGCATAAGACTGACACCGCAAACTGACAAGCCGGAGGAGCGCACAGGATTCCTGCATGAAGATTTGGCCGGATGGATCGAGGAAAACCGGCCGCGCCTTGTTTGGGCTTGCCATGTAATTTGCGCAAACGCGATTCAACAAAAGCTTCCAAAGGCGAAATCAAAAGTCATAGGCAGTTTCGATAGGTGGTCACGATTGCTTGGATCAATTCTCGAATGCGCAGGCTATACGCAATTTTTGAAAAATTATCGCGTCTTGCTCGAAGGCTCCGACATTGAGCGTCAGGCTTTATCACTGTTCGCAATGACGTGGCATGACTGGTCAATCGCTCAAAATAAAAACATCGTGACGACGGCCGAGCTACAACCTATTGCCGAAGGGGTTGACGGAATAAATTTACGCGGAACAACAGACAAGGCAAAGCAGACAAGCTTAGGAAAATGGCTCAAGTCGAAACATGAAACCGTAACCGAATACGTTGACGATGACCCCTCGAATCCTGTCGCCGTTTATCGGTTCAAAATTTTAAGTATGGGACTTGGGAAAGGCTCACAACGCGGCTCGCAAACATGGCGCATTGAGGTGCTAGAAACTCTAGACAAATGAATTTTAATCTTGCAGGACATTTGCAGGACATCAGGACATTGCAGGACATTGGGCTCTGCGTCTGACTAAAAATACTATGTAGCAAGTCTATATAGTCGAAAATCGGCTGCAATTAATAAGACGGGGAAAATAGCGCGTTAGCTACTGCCTGGAATGTCCTGCAATGTCCTGATGTCCTGCAAATGTCCTGCAAATTTCCTTGTAACTTGTTGCGTTCCCGTAAACGGACACCTTTTTTTGAAAAATCAGAAATGGAGAAAAAACATGCTCAAGAGTGAAACGGACATCGAAAATCTTCCTGCCGGACCCGAACTTGACGAATTAATTGCGGTGGAAATTTTCCAGAAAATTGCCCTGACAAGGGATGAAATGAACCTGCTAAAAGCCGCAACATGGATTGGAGCTTGCCGCCTTGGCGACCCAGAGAAATTTTTCAAAAAGCCTCGCAAGGAAAAGCATTCAGAGACTGGATTGATGTTCGATCTGGAATGGATGGCGCGCTACAGCAGAGAGGCCGGAGCTTCGCAATATCTTGTAGCCGAAATGCGCCGGGCTGGCTGGCTGTTTGATTTCACGGATTACGAAACTTCAGATGGGAAAATTATCAAGACGGTCGGATTTGATAAGGGAACAATACGCGGCGAGGCCACAGCCGAGACAGACGAACTAGCAATCGCCCGCGCGGCTTTGATTGCGGTCAGAGAAGAGAAGCGAGCCCTTGCTAGTGCTAGCGCGTAGTTCATTACTAAGTTATACTGTACGCCGCACAAAAGAAAAGCAGAGCGCTTGCCCTGACAAACGCCCTGCCCTGTTCAACCAAACGCCGGAGCGCTGATTGCTCTACGCGCAATAGCTTAGCGCTCCGGCCGCAAAATGCAAGGAGCAAACATGTTCGATACCATTCGCCGATACTTTGATCGAGGAGACACGCGCGAGGCCGAGATGCGCAAGTTGCGAGCTGAGGCCAATCAATTCAAGCTCCCTTCCGAAACTTTCATCAAGCTTTGCAAATTCCTGTTTTTCGCCGGACTGGCGTTTTTGAATTTCCGCTTGTTCAATGAAATAGTGCCTGGCCTTTTTGGGACAGCCACCGGGATTGTCGCCATGCTGGCTGAAGCCCTGGCGATTTATTGCCACCACTATTTTAGCAGGGCAAGCTCATGGTTTCGCTATGCGCTTGGCGGCTGTGGCCTCGCGCTTATTAGTTTCTCAATTACGCACGCAACGTTTTCGATTTTCGATTTGATTGGCGTTTATGAATATGGCGCTGATATTCAGTTCTATTCGCGCGTTGTCGCGTTTCCCCTTCTCGCCGGACTAATCGGAATTTCGGTTTTAGTGCTAAGTCTTACGCATCCGAATAACGTGATCCGAATGAAAGAGTCTTTCTTGCATACGGATGTCGCGATCAAGCGCGCCGCCGCCGCAAGCCACTCACAATTGATGGACACGCAAAACACGCTCGACAATATCCACATGGAATTCCTGAACGAACGAAGCCGCCGAGATGCCGCGCAAGTGACAACACTTGCCAACTACATTCAGACGCGCAATCAGATCACTGAATTGCTGGCATCAATTCCCGATCAGGCTTTACGCGCCGAGCTGGCGCAAGGCATGGGAATCAGTCTTGAATCAATCCAGCCGAAAGAGGAGCCGAAGCGCGCGGGATTTGGAGCGACACTTCAAGCCCGCGATCCGCAAGCCTCCGGTTCGGGCAACGTATTGGACTGACGGCGCCGGGATTGAATGACAGCGCGAAACCGGCGCCCGTTCTGCTGTCAATGCCGCCTGTTTTATCCGCTCGCGCTAGTGCTAGCACTTCTACGCCGAAATTGGCGATTGCTAGCACTAGCACAAAATCTGTAACTGCAAGCGACGGCGGATTTTTGGGAATCAGCGAGGCGCGAACGTGGCGCCCGAAATTGACGATCAAAAACAGGAATTATCCGGCCGTTACATGCCCCGGTACTTTCTTCATTCAACACTCCGGAGGATTTCAATTAATTCACCGGGCGAAAAATAAATGCCTTGGCTTTTACAGTCAGGCCACAATCAAGGATTTGGAAAAGCAATATGGCAAAAAGAAAAGAACTAGAAATCGTGACCGTTCATGAAATCCCCGGCGATGTCGTGGCTGGCGTGGTTGTCGCCGACATAGCGCAGATCGAGGCGGACGCCAGGACGCATCCAGACGCAGACGCATCGAGGAGAATTTTGTTTGCGGCAAAGCGCCTGCGCGAAATCGCCACAAACAACATGAGCCCCGAGACAAAAGAGAAGTTGATAAGCGCCTGCGCGACTCAACAATAAGTAAACTCGATAACTTGGTAACTATCTACACAAAGGAAATATGGACTCACTGATTACGCCAAAAACCCCAATCCGCTTACAAGACGAAGTTTGCACAGAATTTGAGAAAGCGTACCGCGCCATGATTGAGAATCATGGCGCGAGTTACGCGGTCAATTACGTCCTGGCAGATCACCTGCGGCGCCGAGGCCACCGAATCAATGAAATCAAAACACCGGCCGAAAAGATTTCGAACGGTCAAGTACGCCGATGGGAGTCAGTCAAGGCCGCATCCGTTGAGGAGCAAGCGGAGGCCGATAGACAGCGCGAGCTGAAGCGCAAGAGAGATGAGCGCTATAGAGAAAAAAGGCGAGCGAAAAAGGCCGACAAAAAAGAGGAGTAAAGCATGCAGAAATCAAGACCGGTTTACACAATTGAAGTAAACGACATTTCCTATCTGTACTCTGTTGGCGAAACCTATACCGCGATCACGGTCAAGCCTGACGCGAAAGTATGGCCGAGCATTCCCGACCACATGAAAGTCAATTTCGCGATCTTGACGCCTGTTGTTCAAGGCGGGATTGATCCTGCGTTGTCAGGCCATTGCGAGGAAGTGAAATCAGCCGTTGTGAGAGCGATCCGCGCAAAAATTGCCGATCAAAAGAAAACCGGCAATTGGCCGCGCAATATGCCTGCGCCGAAGCCGAAAGAGAAAAAGGCCAAAACGAAAAAGGAAATCGAGAGATAACAAAGCATGGACAAAATACTGTATCGCCTTGAGATGATGTTTGTCTCCGTAACGTTCGGCCTTTTGACTGTGGCGGTAATGATAGCCGTTGCTGAAATTCGCTTATACATTCGGAAACGAATAGAGAGGAGAAAGAATGGATCAAAAAACACTTGAAGCATTACAGGCCCTCGCGGCGAAGTTGGGAACGACAGCGGAGTATCTTTGGACAGTGCTAGTCAGACAAGCGCGTTTATCGCTTATAGCAGACCTAATCTTGATCGGTTGCTTGACCGTTGCGCTCGCGGCGATCTTTCGTCAGATGCGCCTACTTAGGGCGCGATTCACAGAAATGATGCAACGCAATCAAGACCCAATGATTGAATATTTCGCCGCGTTCGGGCTGTGGCTGTTGATAGTAGCCTGCGTGGGAATCGGTCTAAGCTTAATTCCGGACTTGATGACAAAAATCTTCAATCCGGAATATTGGGCCTTTCGGCAAATTCTCGAAGCGATGAAGGGAACGAAATGAATATGACACCTGAGATCGAATCATTATCCGAGCCCTGGCATACGCACGGGCAACTATACAGACATCGCGCCTTGTTGTTCTGCGCGCTCGCGAAAGCGCTCATGCCTGTGGGCTATACGTGGAAATCAAAAGCCCGGCTGATCAATGGGAAAGTTGAACAGGCTCCGGCCGGTTGGTTTGCGGCCGGAATTGAATTGCGCTGGCGAGAAGGGGAAAGGACGATGATTACTTTTCCCTTGCCGCTTGATTATTGGGACTTGTTCGATGGCATTACTCGTGAAGTAGGCCCGCCAGATCAGGGCTATACGATCTTTGACGAAATGGAAACGCTCGAAAGGTGGTTGAAAGCATGAGAATCAATCCGCCAACCGATAAACAATGGATTGTGATGGCGCTTGCTCAATGCGCGCTCCTCGCAATCCTGACGATGATTCTATCTTACAGAGGCGCAGGCTATCGCATCGAGCTTGAGCGCGCGAACAAGCGCATCGAGATGCTTGAGAATCGCCTTGATGCAATCAACAAGAGGACAGATAGCCTTGAGCTGTTTCAATGGCGGCAAGAGGCCACAGCAGAGAAGAGGAAGGGCAAACGATGATTGAAGTTTTGGAATTCACCTTCAAAAGCTTTTGGAATTTTATCGGAGTTTTCGCGCTGATATTCTGGATTTTCTTTTGCGCTGGAATGGCAGGCGCGATGTGGATCGCTTCGAAAGGTAAATAGCCGATAACCAAGTAATCACCTATGACTGAAATTGAACGACTCAGATGGATTGATCTTGTCTCGCGCGCGATCTGCGTTATGTCGGATTTACATTACGGACGGCAAACGCGAATCGGCCAATTTTCGCAAGGCGTCTGCATGATGGCGTCAATGACTGCCGAGTTTCTTCAAAAGAATAAAGCTGGACTTGACGAGATCGAGTGCGCGGCGATTGAAATTCTAAATGCAAAAGAGATGACCAAGCTGTTTTAAAGAGAGGAGAAAATAACATGCTCGAAGAGACTACCCAAAAACGAATCACCGCCGAGCTTGCCGAAGAAATCAAAAACGCATTTATCCCCGAGCCCGATAGGGAAAAGTCGCGGCCGGTTATTTGGCCAGGATCAAAGATTGATGAACTTTTTGATCTGTTGGAATCCGGAGAGCTGAAATACATGGGAAGCTGTCAGCGTAGCTTAGTGCATTTGGTCTGCGCTCCGGACCACATTCGGGCGCTGGCTGTTCGCCCGAGGATATTCCGAAACGACTATATGATTTCTGTTGATGACATGGCCTTTGATTACAGCTTCGAGCCCGATAGCACGATTCATGTAATTGCGCGAGTTTTGATAGGCAGTAAAAAGGGACTGCAAGCCTGTCGAGACGTTTCGCCTGATAATCAACGGGTAATCGAGGAGTGCGGCATCAGGCTTTACACTCCGGATCAATTCAGCGAGATGACACCAAATGAGCGAGCGGCATTAGCCATGGCAAAGGTTTTAGAGTACTACGCTTTTAGTCCTTACACGTCTTACAAAGAGCGACCGACACTCAGGCAGGCGATGAACCATAATCCAAGCAAAAAGAAATGGTCCGCCATTGAAATAGTAAATCTCAGGATTCCGAAACGCCGCGATGATGCTCAAAAGGGAACAGGCAAAAAGCTGACGGAACGAATCTCAGTCACCGAACACATGCGCCGACAGCCTACAAAAAACGGAATCAAAGTAATTACGATTGCCGAATATCAGCG
>Ga0075436_100002273_pt1 | contig 13258 bp, 9 predicted proteins | sample RhiMethybrSRZTD5_FD_75303 | JGI IMG/M metagenome (GOLD analysis project Ga0075436, IMG submission 75303) | Populus rhizosphere microbial communities from Tennessee, USA - Rhizosphere MetaG P. TD hybrid SRZTD5 | ecosystem: Host-associated > Plants > Roots > Rhizosphere > Soil | place: USA...
TTCACGCCGTCGCCGGCGATCGACACATCGTATCCTTCGAGCTCGAGGTTGGTCTTGAGACCGGACGCGAGATCGGTGTTGTCTTCGACGATCAGGATGCGGTGCATGCGAACTCCCTGGCTCGTTGCAACTCCCTGGCTCGTACTATCGTGCGGCAGCGAGATCATGCGTTCCTCCTTCGGACGGTATACTGCCCGCTCCACCCTCTCCGCCTCCGACGCGAGCACCGGGTAACTCCACGACAAAGCGCGCTCCGCCGGACGGCGCCTCATCCACGCGGCACGTGCCTCCGTGCAGCGTCACCAACTGCCGCACCACCGAGAGCCCGATGCCGCTCCCCGTGGATACGGAATACTCTCCGCTGTGCAACCGTACGAATGGATCCCAGATCCGTTTGCTCTCCGATTCCGGCACGCCGTCGCCCTCGTCGTCCACACACAGCACCGCGCGCTTGCGCTCGAGCGAGAGGCTAACCGCAACCGTCTGTCCATCGGGACCGTACTTCACCGCGTTGTCCAGCAGGTTGAGCAGAATCTGCCGCAACGCTCCCTCATCCACGGGCGCCACGACGCGCTCGTCCAACGCCAATCGGAGCGTCGTCTGCCTCACTTTCGCCAACGGCTCGAACGACTCGATGATCTCGCGAACCAGCGGCGCCAGCGGTCTCGCTTGCGCGGAGACGTGGGTCGCGCGACGCTCCGTGCGCGAGAAGAGGAGCACGTTGTCGACCAGATGACCCAGCCGTCGCGCCTCGCGCAGGATCACCCGCAGCGCATCGCTCCGACCGCGCTCGGTGGTCACCCGGCCGAACGACAGCGACTCGGCGAACAGGACGATCTGCGCCAGCGGCGTCCGCAACTCGTGCGACATGCTCGACGTAAAATCCGCGCGCAGGTGCGCGAGTTCCTCGGCGCGCCGCGAGAGGTGGAACGCAACCACCACGAGCGCTCCCGTGCAGAGCAGGAGTGCAACGAGGAGCGGCACGCGGTTCCGCGGGATACCGCCCCGCAGCAGCATGTCCGCCGCCTGCTGGCGAACCGCGATCTGCACCGTGGGGCCTTCGGCGAACCGCCATAGCTGCTGCGTGGCGCCGAACTCGGTGAGTCCTTTGACCGGCGACTGGTACATCACATGGCCGCCGGCGTCCCACACGGTAATGGACAGCAGCGAGTCGTTAGGCAGGCCGCGGCTCAGCGACCGCGGTACCAACGGCGTCGCCTTCGCGAGCTGCGGCAGCACGGTCTGCGCATAGGTCTGGAAGACGATCGAGAAGCCGTACACCATGTTGGGCGCCGCGTGGATGCCGCGGATGTACGCCATCAAGAAGACCTGGGTATGGTGTGAGGAGCTGTCGACCATGACCCAGAGCGACCGGTCGTGCGGGCCCGCGCCCTCGGACGATGCGGTCACCGTGTCGAAATTCGCACGCAGCGAATCGAGCAATCGCCCTCGCTCGGAGTCGTTCGGCATGGACTCGCCGCTGACATCCATTTTGTGCGACGACAGATCGTAGCTGAACACGTAGCGCGGCGACGGGACGTACATCCAACCCCAGTCGCGCATCTGACCGGCGGCCTTACGCAAGGTCGAGAGTGGATAGACGTGGTCGGCTTCCATCGTCGCCGAGCCCGCGCCGACCGACGAGAGGATGGCCATGGAGCCGCCGTAGAGCGCCTTCCCCGCCGCGTCCGTGAAGTTCGCCGCCGCGAATTCCGCGTAGTCGCGCATCGCATCTTCGGCCGCAGCGCGGTGCGAGCTGGTCGAGAGCCACGCCACCCATGTGATCGCGCCCGCGACGACGAGCGTCAGCAGCAGGACCGCGACGAGCGGGGCCGCGGAGGCTGACGACGACGGACGCGGCGGACTCTTGGCCATGCTATCCTCGTGAATCGGAAGCTCGCGCGTGCCCACGAAACGGACGGCTATCTGACAATGCGCAGCGTATCGATGACCATCAGGCAAGCTGACAAACACCGGACGTGGTCCGGACTTTCGTTGGACGCCGCCGCGCTCTACATGGTTTACATACGACGCCCGCCAAAATGCAGTTTCGCGGGGACGTCAGGGGTTGGACAAGGCCATCGAGCGCAAGAGCTGCAACATTTCGACATCGTTCGGATCCGGTGCGAGATTGTCCTCTGACTCGGGTTCCGCGCGGTGCGGCGTTTCGAGAATCAATGGGACGCCCAATGTGCGACCGTCGGCCAGGAGCCAGCGAAACGGCTCGACGCCGATCTTTCCCTGGCCCAGGAGGGCGTGTCGGTCGCGATTCGATCCTTGCGCGCCTTCACTGTCGTTCAGGTGAAAGAACGACGGCGGCTCACCGCAGGCGGACTCGAACGCATCCAGCACAGCCCGCTGTGCATCGGCCGACGACACGATGTCGTGTCCGGCCGCAAACAAGTGGCACGTGTCGAGGCCATAGCCCACCCGGCGGCGCAGCCCGGACGGGATGCCGGCGAGAATGGCACCGACTTCGTGCGGCGTACGACCCACGGTGAGGCCCGCGCCCGCTGTGTTCTCGACGAGAAGGCGCGTCGGGCCGGGCACCTTCTCGAGCGCTTGCGTCATAGCTCGAGCGACGCGCGCCGTGGCCGCATCGGGGTCGCCGCCCAACGCAGCGCCAGGGTGGAAGCACACCGCGCCCACGCCGAGCGCGGTGGTTCGCTCGAGCTCCTTCGCGAGCCCCGCCGCCGACCGGCTCCATTTCTGCTCGTCGGCCGTCGCGGTGTTGAGGACGTAGGCGGCGTGGACTTGGATGTTGGCAGGATTGAAGCCGGTGGACGCGACCGCTCCGCGGAATCGTTCGACGCGCTCGCCGCGAATGGACGACTTGTCGCCGTAGTAGGTCGGAATCGCGGTGAAGAGTTGCAGGGCGTCCATGCCGGCGGCAGCGGCGCGCAACACGGCGGTCTGGATGCCGCCTTCGTCCGACGCGTGCGCGCCGAAGATGAACCGGCGTGCCTGGCCGGCGGCGGTTCCGTTAGGCATTCACGACCCGTCCGACGAGAGGTCGATCATGCGCGACCCGCCGCTCAGGTACTCGACGCTGCGCGGGTCCTGCAGCTGGCCCAACCGCTTGACGATCGTGGCGATGCGCGCGCTCTGCGCGTGAATCGACTCGCCGAGCGCGCGGAGCTCCGCGTTGGCGCTGGCGATGGCCGCGATCGACTGCGCTTCGATCATGAGCGTGGTGAGCGGGTTGTTCACCTCGTGTTGCACGGCGATCGCGGTTTCGCCGATGCCCGCGAGCCACTGCGCGCGCGCCAGCCTGTCCACGGCATCCCGCCGTTCCGCGTCGAGCGCGATGCGGCGCTCGGCGATGGCGAGGCGCGCCATGAGCTGGGCCGGCTCGAGCGGCTTCATGAGGTAGTCGTCGGCGCCCGCCTCGAGCGCCGCCTGCACGTCCTCGGGCGTGTCGCGTCCCGTGACGACGAGCAGGAACGTGTGGCGCGTCGCATCGCCGGCGCGCGCGCGGCGGCAGACCTCGAGCCCATCGACGACCGGCATGTTCCAGTCGAGCACGGCCAGCGGCGGCGGGTCGCTCGCGATCGCGGTCCACGCGGCATCGCCGTCCGCGCTCACGGCGACGTCGTGTCCGCGCCGCTCGAGGGCGCTCCGCAAGAGCCGCTGCATCACGGGATCGTCGTCGGCGAGCACCACGCGCATCAGCCCGCCCCCGTCATTTGCCGCTGCCTAACGGGGCCACGTCCACGACCGTGGCCGCCGCGCCCCGGCCGCCGGTCGCGTCGCCGGACGTCCAGCCCACGGCGACGATCCCACCGCCTAACGCAATCCGCGGATCGCTCGCCCGCTCGGTGCCCGACGACACGGCCATGCGCGCCCCGAACGCGTGGCCGGCGGTGTACGACACCGCCACGCCCACCCGGGCGTCGTCCGCGTTCGGATACTCGTACGCCACGAGCACCGTATCGCCGTGCGCGGCGACGTCGGCGTGCGCCGGATCGTCGCCGTAGAACACGCCGACCGGATCGTGCCACGTTGCCCCCTGATCCTGCGAGTGCGCGTACCAGACACCGGCGCCGTCCGTGGGCACGATGAAGTACGCGAGGTGCAGATACCCGCTCGCCGAGTCGGCGGCGATCGCCGGGTTAGGCCGAGCGCAGCCGAGCGGCGCGTGGTCGCGCGCGTCGGCCACGACGGGCGCGCTCCAGGAGCCGCCGCCGTTGATCGAGCGCGACACCATGAGCTGCGCGCTGCTGTCGGCGCGCGGCTGCCACCAGGCGACGAACCAGCTGGCGCCGCCCGCCGGCGCGAACACGATCGAGCTCGGGCATGCACCCGTCGGCGCCACGAATGGAGCCGTGGCCGCAACGCCCAACGCAGGCTTCGCCCCGGCGTCGATCGCGAGGCGCCAGCCCGCGCTCGGCGCGTTGGGCGTGCGCATCGCCTCGCGCCACGCGAGTGGCGCCCGATCGCACGCGGCACAGCACGCCGTCGCAATTGCCAGTACGGCAAAGCGGCACATCGTGGCGCCGTCGACGCGGGTCCGGCTCGAATGGAAAGGCACGCCGGCAATCTAACCGCCGGCAGCTAGCCGCTGGTGGATGCCTGCGGCGCCCGCGCGTTCGCCCACACGGCAATGCGATAAAGCGGATAACTCACCGCCAACAGCGCGAGCGCCTCGGCGGTGAGGCGCCAATCCGCCACGACGTCGCCCACCAGGAACGCCAGCGATCCGACGAGCGCCAACCCGGTCGTCCAGGGATAGCCCCACGCGCGGTAGGGCCGCGGACGGTCCGGCTCCCGTCGCCGAAGCAGAAACAAGGCCGAGAACGACACGATGTAGTTCGCCACGAAATACAGGGCGGCGACCGCGATGACGCTCTTGAACACGCCCGTCGCAATGAACGCCAACGCCACGCCCGCGCTCGCGGCGAGTGACACCGTGGGCGTCCCGGTCGCCGAGACGCGCGCGGCGGCGGACGGGAACAGGCCGTCCTGGCTCATGGCCACAGGGACCCGCGATGACATGAGCAGCAAGGCGTTCACGCTGCTGATCAGCAGCAGCACCGTTAGGCCGTTGACGACCATGGACCCGCGCGCGCCGAAGAGCGCGCCCGCCGCCGATGACGCCACGAGCGGGAGGTTCGCCATGCCCGGCAGCGACAGGACGTACGCAAAGGCCAGGTTGAGCAGCACGTAGACCGCGATCACGGACATCACGCCGCCCAGCATCGAGCGCGGGATGTCGCGCCCCGGATCGTGCACCTCTTCGGAGAAGTACACGACGCCGTTCCAGCCGTCGTACGTGTAGATGATCGACTGCATCGAAAGGATGATGGCCGCGAACAGCGCCGCGCCGACGGGAGCGGCGGCCGCCGCTGGTGCGTTAGGCGCCGACGTGCGGAGCAGGAAGCACGCGGCGATGAGCGCAACGAGTGCCAGTCCCTTGAGCAGACTCGTGATGGCTTGCGACCGGCCGCTCGTTCGCTGCCCCCGCCACAGGATGGCCGTGAACACCACCACCGTCGCCGCCGCTACCCAGTTGGACAGCGGCTTCATCGCCGGTACCAACTCGCCCACCGAGGTGCCGATGACCATCGACACCGCGGCGGTGCTCGCGCATGTCGAGAGCCAGTCGCTCCACCCAATCACGAACCCCGGAAACGATCCGAACGCGTGTCGCGCAAACACATATTGGCCGCCCGACCTCGGCAACATCGCGCCGAGCTCGGCCAGGCTGAGCGCACCGAGCAACGCGTAAAGTCCCCCAGCGACCCACACGCCGAAGAACAGCGCCGGTGTCGGCAACCGTCCCGCGATCTCACCCGGCGTGGCCAGGATGCCCGCGGCGATCGTGTTCCCGATGATCACCGCGAGTCCGAACACCACGCCGAATATGCGCAGCAGTCGTCCGCCGCTTGCGACCTTGGACGAAGTCATGGCTCGTGTGTGTGAGATCGGGACGTGCGCGACCGTTGACCAGCTGGACGCGCGAAGGGGAGCCGTATGATGCCACGCAAGGTTCTCCGCGGCCAGACCGACAGGTCCGTTGGCCGGCCCGACGCGGTGCGGTATCTTTAGCGCCCGGCCGACACACGTGTCCGCCGTTGGCCCGACGGAGGAATCTCATGTCTGCACCAGCAGCCCGCACGCGCAAGCGCGCCACCTCGGCGCCGCGCGCCAAGACCGATAGCGCCGCACCCGCACCGGCGACGCCGCACCACACGCCGATCACCGCCGCCTTCAACGGCACGCGCGCCATGCCAGTGCCGATGAACGAGCCGATCCGGTCGTACGCACCGGGTTCGCCGGAGCGAAAGGAGCTCAAGGCGCGCCTGCACGCGATGGCCGCCGAACGCATCGACATCCCGCTCATCATCGGCGGACGCGAAGTCCGAAGCGGCGCGACCGCTCCCACGGTGATGCCGCACGACCACCACCACGTGCTCGCGGACTATCATCTGGCCGACGCGAAGCACGTGACTAACGCAATCGACGCCGCGCGCGCCGCGCATCGCGAGTGGTCGCGCTGGTCGCTCGACGATCGCGCCGCCGTTTTCCTTCGCGCCGCCGAGCTCCTCGCCACCACCTGGCGCGCGACGCTCAACGCGGCGACGATGCTCGGCCAATCCAAGACGGCGTTCCAGGCCGAGATCGACTCCGCGTGCGAGTTGATCGACTTCTGGCGGTACAATCCGTGGTTCGCGCAGGAGCTCTACGCCGAGCAGCCGCGCTCGGATCACGCGCAGTGGAACGCGCTCGAGTATCGACCGCTCGAAGGCTTCGTGTATGCCGTGACGCCGTTCAACTTCACGTCGATCGCAGGCAATTTGCCGACGGCGCCCGCACTCATGGGCAACACGGTCGTCTGGAAGCCCGCGAGCACGGCGATGCTTTCGGCGCATTACATCATGAAGGTGCTGGAGGCGGCGGGCCTGCCGCCCGGCGTCATCAACCTCGTCTCGGGCGACGCCGCGGCGATCTCGTCGCAGCTCATCGGGCATCGTGATTTTGCCGGCGTGCACTTCACGGGTAGCACCGGCGTGTTCAATGGGATCTGGAAGCAGATCGGCGAGAACATCGCGTCGTATCGCTCGTATCCGCGCATCGTCGGCGAAACAGGCGGAAAGGATTTCATCGTCGCGCACGCCTCGGCCGACCCGGTTGCGTTAGCCGTGGCCGTCACGCGCGGCGCGTTCGAATACCAAGGGCAGAAGTGCTCCGCCGCGAGCCGGATTTACGTGCCGCAGTCGTTGTGGCCGGAGGTTCGCGACCGCATCGCCGCGATGATCGAGGACATTGCCGTGGGCGACGTCGCCGATTTTCGCAATTTCATGGGCGCCGTGATCGACAAGAAGGCGTTCTCGAAGATCAGCGAGTACGTGGCCGAGGCGAAGCGCAGCGCACGCATCATCGCCGGCGGCGGGACTAACGGAGACGAGGGGTACTTCATCGAGCCGACGCTCGTGGAGACGCGCGACCCCGGATTCCGCTTGCTGTGCGAGGAAATCTTCGGGCCCGTCGTCACCGCGCACGTCTATCCCGACGCCAAATACGAGGAGACGCTCGGCGTGGTCGATCGCACGTCGCCGTACGCGCTCACCGGCGCGGTCTTCGCCACGGATCGCGCGGCGGCGCAGCTCGCTCTATCGGTGCTGCGCGACGCGGCCGGCAACTTCTACATCAACGACAAACCGACCGGCGCCGTGGTTGGCCAACAGCCGTTCGGCGGCGCGCGGGCGTCGGGCACGAACGATAAAGCCGGCTCGAAGCTCAACCTCACGCGCTGGGTGAGCGCGCGCGCCATCAAGGAGAACTTCAATCCACCCACGGACTACACGTATCCGTTCATGGGTGAAGCCTGATGCGGGCGCGGTTCTACACCTGCGACGTGTTCACCAATCAATTGTTCGGCGGCAATCCGCTCGCGGTGTTTCCCGACGCGAGCGGAATCCCCGAGAGCGCGCTGCAGAACTTGGCGCGCGAGTTCAACCTGTCCGAGACCGTGTTCGTGTACCCGGCGCAGCAGCGCGAGCACACGAAACGTCTGCGCATCTTCACGCCGGCGGCCGAGCTCCCGTTTGCCGGACATCCGACCATCGGCGCGGCGCACACGTTGGCCACGTTAGGCAGATTTCCGCTGCGGGGCGCCGAAACAAAGATCGTGTTCGAGGAAGGCGTGGGCCCGGTGCCGGTGCTGATCCGCGCCACGGACGGCAAACCGACGTTCGCGCAGCTCACCGCCGCCCAGGCACCCGAGATCGGCCCGCCGACGCCCGGACGCTCGACGATCGCCGACGTGTTGGGCCTCGAAGCGGCGGACATCCAGGGTGGCATGACGGCGCCGCAGGGTGTGTCGTGCGGCCTGCCGTTTCTCATCGTGCCGCTCAAGGATCGCGACGCCGTTAGGCGGGCGCACGTGCGCATGGACCACTGGGAATCGTCGGTCAAATCGTACTGGGCGCCGCAAATGCTCGTCTTCTCGCGCGACGCGGAGCGCGAGGGCGCCGATCTGCACGTGCGTGTGTTCGTGCCGGGACTCAGTGTCCCCGAAGATCCCGCCACGGGCTCGGCTGCGACTGCGCTGGGCGCCTACCTCGCCGCCCGCGACACGCAAACCGACGGCACGCTGCGCTGGGTCGCGGAGCAAGGCGTGGAGATGGGACGCCCGAGCGCGCTCGAGATCGTCGTCGAGAAAGTGGGCGGCGAGATCCGCAGCGTGAAGGTCGGCGGCGAGACGGTGATGGTTTCTGAAGGCGAGATCGAGATCGGAAACTGACTGACGCGACGCCCGCTCGGAATTCAGGACGCGCCACAGGGCCTTAGTATCGACCTAGTGGACGGCGCCCGAAATGGTGATCGCACCGAAACAACGCCAGCAGCGCGCTCGGAGCAATCCAACGCGAACGTGTTGGACTCATCTGCTCATGAAGAAACGGACAAAGCACGGTCACTCCGGACAAAGCGCGGACCGCTCGGCTGTCGGAGAAAGTGCCTCCTGCGGGAAACAACAGTGGCTGTCGTTTAAGACGCGGTGGAAGCGACCTCGCGCCAGCGCGATGCGTCCACGGCAGCCGAGCGGTCCGTGCTTTGTCCGGAGTGACCGTGCTTTGTCCGTTTCTTCATGGACGTAATTACCAGTACCAGATGCTATCCCAAACGCAGACGTGATTCACTAGCAACGCGCCTTTGGAATCTGCGGAAGATGGTCGCGCCTATGACTTCCCGCGCGCCGCTCGCCTGCTCGGCTCTGACCAAATCCCAATGGCGTTTGACCTCGGATCGCATTGCCTTCCGCGCGCACTCCGGATGGCAGCCGCGGTAGAATGGCACGGGTTCTCCGCGAATCGAGCAGAACCCACCGGCGTTAGTCTTGTGGCTACGCATCTCACCGTCGACGATACGCGCCGCCCCATGACTAACTGCCAGCGCTGGCCTCACTCCGCCCGCAACGCCGTCAGCGGGTCCAGCCGCGCCGCACGCCGCGCCGGTATCCAACAGGCGAGGAGCGACGCGCCCGCCAGCACCGCCGCGCCCACGACGTAGGTCACCGGGTCGAACGGCCCCGTGTCGAAGAGCAGCCGCGCGATCGCCGCGCCCGCTCCCGCCGCCGCCAGCGCGCCGATCGCGATGCCGCCGCCCGCGAGGCGAAGGCCGTCGCGCACGACCAGCCGCGACACATCGCCCGGCCGCGCGCCTAACGCAACCCGCACGCCGAGCTCCGGCGTCCGCTGCGCCACCGAGTACGACAGCACGCCGTACAGCCCCACCACCGCCAGCGCCAACGCCGCCACGGCGAAGCCGGTCAGCAGCCACACGAGAAACCGCCGCGTCGCCACCGAGCGCGACACCACGTCGCCCAGCGTCGTCCCGCCGAACACCGGCAAGCCGCCGTCCACCGACCAGATCGTCCGTCGCATCGCGTCGAGCATCGCCTGCGGATCCGACGCCGTCCGCACGAGGAACACCGCAAACTGCGTCGCGCCGCTCTGGAGCTGGAACGCCGACCCGTAGATGGTCGGCTGCACCGGCGCGTCGAGGCCGCCCACCCGCACGTCGCCCACCACGCCCACGATCGTGAGCGGGCGCCCGCCCCACTTGATCACGCGGCCCACCGCGTCTCCGTTAGGCCAGTACTGCCGCGCCATGCTCTCGTTGATCACCGCCGACCACGGCGCGGCGGGCAGGTCCGCGGGTCCGAACGTCCGGCCACGCAGCAACGCAATGCGCATCACGCGGAAATAGTCGTCGCCCACCAGCGCGTTGGCGGCCCAGTGGTATTCGTTGGGATCACGACCGTCTACCGTGAATCCGATCTGCCGCTCGTCCGCCATCGGCAGGTGTGTCGTGAACCCGACCGCCTCCACGCCCGGCAGCGCGCGCAACCGCTCGAGGATCGACTGCTCCGCCGTACGCCGCTTGGCATCGCTCGCATAGCGGTGATAGTCGAACGTGGTACGCGCCACGACGACGCCGCTCGGATCGAATCCCGGCGGAACGTCGAGCACGCGGATCAGGCTGCGCACGAGCAATCCGGCGCTCACCACCAGCATCATCGCGCTCGCCGCCTCGAACACCACCAGCGCGCTGCGCAGTCGATGCCGCGCGTGTCCGCCGCCGACGTCTCGCCGCCCCGACTTGAGCGTTTCCCCAGCGTCGCTCCCGGCCGAGCGGAGCGCCGGCACCACGCCGCACACGAGGGCCGTGACTAACGCGAGCACGGCCGTGAACGCCAGCACGAGCCCGTCGACGCGCGCCTGCGCGAGCCCCGCGATGTTGTCGGGTCCGACGCGGCGAATCACAGCCACCATGGCGATCGCCAACGCGATGCCGACCGCACCGCCCGCCGCGGCGAGCAGCAGCGCCTCGATCAGCGCCTGCCCGATCACGTGGCCGGCGCCCGCGCCTAACGCCCGGCGCAGCGCCATCTCGGGCCGCCGGGATACGGCGCGCGCCAGCAGCAGGTGCGCCGCGTTCGCGCACGCGATGAGCAGCACGACCGCCACCGCGCCCGCCAGGGCGAGGAGCAACGCACGCGCATCGGCACGCGCATCGGAAACGAGGCCGTCCACCGTGGCCTGCGTCTGCACGTTGCCGGTATAGATGGCGGGATACTCCGCGCGGAATTCGTTCACGATCCGCGACACATCGCCGCGCGCCCGATCGATCGTCACGCCGGGCGCGAGGCGCGCCACCATCCGCACGTCGTAGCTCTCGGCCCGGGCCGCAAGGGCCGCGCGCGTGAACACGAGCGGCGTCCACAACTCCGCCTTGTCCGACAGCGGCATCCCGGGCCACGGAAACTCGAACCCTTTGGGCATCACGCCCACGACGGTGAACGATTGCTCGTCGAGCCGCAGCGTGCGCCCGACGATCGCCGGATCGCTGCCGAACCGCCGCTGCCACAACGGGTAGCTCAGGATCGCGACGCTCCCCGCCCCCTCCTGGCCGTCGGCTGCGGCGAAATCCCGCCCGACGAACGGCCTGACGCCGAGCGTCGCGAAGAGATTGGGCGTGACCCGGGCCGCCGGCAGGCGTTCGGGCGGCCCGTCGCCGGTGAGGTCGAGGTCGACGCTCGAGAAACCGGCCATCGACGAAAAGACGCGATTGCGGTCGCGGTAGTCCACGAATTCCGGCAGCGAGGCGCCCAGCCGATCGCCGCTGCCGCCTAACGCAGGCAGGCGCTGATAGACCATCGCCAGCCGCGACGGCACCGCGTACGGCGGCGTGCGCAGCAGCACGGCCCGCACCAGCCCCGCCACCGCCGCGTTGGCGCCGATGCCCAACGCAAGCGTGAGGACCGCGGCGAGCGTGAACACGGGACTCCGCGCGAGCGACCGGACGCTGTATCGCAGCTCGCGCTGGATCGCATGCACGCGTTCGCGCCCCGCTCGCCGCCGCTCGCGCTGCGCCGCCGACGCGCGCAACCGCTGCGTCGCCGGCCCGATCGGACCGAAGCGCTCGAGCGCTTCCGCGCGCGCTTCCTCCGGCGTGCGTCCGAGCCGCACCAGCTGCTCGACGCGCGACTCGAGATGGAACGCAACTTCCTCATCCATCTCCGCGTCCAGGCGGTCCCGCCCGAGCGCCAGCCCGGGCAGCCGCCGTATCCGTCGCTCGCTCACACGAACGCGCCCGCCCGCATCACGCCGGCGCCGTGCGCTGGCGCGCGGTGAGGATGCTCGTCACCGTCTCGGCGTACCGCACCCATCGCGCGCTCTCCGCGCGCAGATGCGCGCGCCCGGCCGCGGTGATGCGGTAATACCTCGCCCGGCGATTGTTTTCGGTGACCCCCCACTCGGCCTCGACGAGTCCGCGCTCTTCCATGCGGTGCAGCGCCTGATACAGCGCGCTGTCCTCGACGTCGAGGCGGCCGCTCGAGTGCGCCTCGAGCCACGACGTGATCTCGAAGCCGTGCATGGCCCCCCACGACAATCCCTTGAGGACCAGCACGTCCAACGTGCCCTTGACCAAGGGCAACGCATCCGCCGCCATCCCGCCTCTCGGTGTATGATCTCACCTGAGAGTCTAAGAGGAGCAGCGCCCGCCGTCAAGCCGCTTAGGTGCCCGTCCGCATCAACGCCTGCCCAGCCCGCTGCACGGCGATCGCCCGCAAGTTAGGCGTCCAGATGCTCACCCGGTTCCGTCCGCCATCCTTCGCCGCGTACAACGCTTCGTCCGCCCGCGAATGCAGGTCGTGCACCACGTTTTCATCCGCCACCCGGTCCGCCACCAACCCGATGCTCACCGTCACCGGCACCTTGCCTGAAATCCCCTGGAACTTGCGCTTCGACACTTCCTCGCGCATGCGCGTCGCCAACCGGAACGCACCGGCCGCATTGGTCTCCGGCAGGAGCAGCATGAACTCGTCGCCGCCGGTACGCGCCACCACGTCGCCGGTGCGCGCCACCGAGCGCAGCAGCTCGCCCACTTCCTGGATCACCGCGTCGCCCGCCAGGTGTCCGAACGTGTCGTTGATGGTTTTGAAGTGGTCGATGTCAATCGCGATCAACGCCAGCTCGCGACCCGTCCGCGCCGCACGAGACACTTCGCGCGCCAGTTGCTGCTCCAACCCGCGCCGGTTTTGACACCCGCTCAAGGCGTCGGTCATCACCAGATTCGCCAACTGCGGACGCACGCGATTGTAGGCGCGTCCCACCAGCGTCACGCTGTCCGGCCGCTTGTCGGCCGCCGCGTCGTACTCACCCGAGAAGTCGCCGCCTTCCGCCCGGTCGAACAGCGACACGATCTCCGTGAGGCGCCAGTTGAAGTTGCTGTAGTGGACGATGAACGT
>Ga0075436_100002274_pt1 | contig 13254 bp, 8 predicted proteins | sample RhiMethybrSRZTD5_FD_75303 | JGI IMG/M metagenome (GOLD analysis project Ga0075436, IMG submission 75303) | Populus rhizosphere microbial communities from Tennessee, USA - Rhizosphere MetaG P. TD hybrid SRZTD5 | ecosystem: Host-associated > Plants > Roots > Rhizosphere > Soil | place: USA...
AAGCAGAACGACGGATTTTTTTGTGGATGCGACGACAGCAAAATCCTCGATGCGCGGCGAGATGGCCAGATTTATCGGAAGCGTCGCGATATGGCCGACAATTTCTTCCGGGACGCCGCCGGTCGCGGTGATTTCGAGGTTGTAGTTGCCAGTAAGCGTTTCCAGCGAAGAACGAAACGAGCCGGTGGCCGCTGTTCCCGCCAGGTCCATTGCAAGGACGACGGCGACACCGAGCGCAACGGCGAGAATGGTCAAACTCATGCGCACCGGTTCGCGGCCGAGGGGGCGGACCATCAATCGCCAAAAAAGTTTTGCGCGGCTGGTCATGTGGTTCTTGTTCCGGTGCGTTTGATAGTCGCGATGCTTCCGTCACGAAGTTCGACGACGACATCGGCGATGGCAGCGGCTTCCATACTGTGCGTGGCCATGAGCGTCGCGACCTTATTTTCTGACGCCAGACGTTTCAGCAAGTCGAGAATGACGGCGCCGGTCGTGGTGTCCAGATTTCCGGTCGGCTCGTCGGCCAGAAGAATTTTTGGATTGTTTACGAGCGCCCGGGCGATGGCGACGCGCTGCATTTGTCCGCCGGACAGTTGATGAGGCATGCGATGTTCAAGCCCGGAAAGTTCGACGGAAGCAAGGCGCTCGAGTGCGAGGCGGCGCGCGTCCGGATTGCCGGCGAGGAGCAGGGGCAATTCGACGTTCTCGACGACGCTGAGCGTGTTAATCAGTTGAAAGGATTGGAAGACGAAGCCGACTTTTTCGCGGCGAAGTTTGGTGAGCGCGGAATCATCGCGCGAATTTGTTGTGACGCCATCCAGAAGTACCTCGCCGGAAGTGGGGAAGTCCATCGCGCCGGCGAGATTAAGCAAAGTGGATTTGCCGCAACCGCTGCGACCGACCAGCGCGACAAATTCGCCGGGAGCGACGTTGAGTGAAATGCCATTTAGCGCGCGGACGAGTTGGCCGTCGGCCGGGTAGTCCTTCACGACGTTGCGGAGGGTCACCATCGAGTGAGTTCCTTGGGCACGACGCGGCAGCGGGCAGCTTGGACGATTGCCGGCAATGATCGAAACGGAATCGGCAGAAAAAGACGCAACACCCCTTGTAACCTTAAATAGAGGAGAAGGCAAACCGAGGGATGGCCGCGTCCGGGAATTTTGGAGGAGTTGGACGGTACACCCCTCCATTGTTTTGGCGAGAGTGCGCAAGGCGATGAAAGGAAAGAGGTTGAATGACATTTTGAGTGAACGGTTTGTGCAAAGAGTGCGTAACCGGTTGAAACGAAAGAGGGTTGCGGGAAAGTGCAGGTTCGCGAGGGGGCGAATGTCTGGAAGATATAGAAAAAGCGGGAGTTGACTGAGGAAGAGAGGCACGGAGAGAGCTCCAATCACCCTCCGCGAACTTAACATAGGCATCATATTACGAAATGGGAAGAAAAGTAAGAGAAATCGGGGCGGATGGAGCGAAGAAACGAAGAAACGAAGAGCCCGCCTCGGCCCCTCGGCTTCGCTCGGGACAAAAAGGCGGCCTCTACAAGGGCAAGTTTTGGCGGGTGTTAGTTGATTCGGTCAAGAACCAGGGGGCGTTGGACGTGCGAGCGGAGAAAAGGAGGTCCCGCGCCCGCAGAAAAGCGCGGGGCGCGGGATGACACCAGTGCGTTGTGCCGCACGTGCATAATGAGACGTGCGGACGCGGCGCTCGCATTGGGCGTTTGCGCCAAGCTCAAGGGGGCGAACGCCCCGAAGCTACACAAACGGGCCGCGCACGCTAAAGCGTACGCTACAGGGCTACCAGCCTTTGCGGTAGTCGCGTTGGAGGTATTGGTTGGCTTCGGGCACGTTGGTGACGTGCATGTTGGCCGGGTCGTAGAGAATTTTCTTTCCGGCGCGCAGAGCGACAACGCCGAGAAGCATGATTTCGGTGAGTTCTGCCGCGTAGCTGAACGGGCAGGAAGCTTCGGTTTTGCCTTTTGCGGCGTCCGCCCAATTCAATTCGTGATTTTGGCTATTGATGCGTGGCAGCGTTTGCTTGGGTTTGGGCGTGGATTCCGCGAGCGACTTCGGTAGAAGGCGCGGATTGAGGCCGTAAGTGTCGTGCAGCAATTTGCCCTTGCTGCCGACGATCATGACGCCGCCGTCTTTGTTGACCTCTTCGTTTTCGGCGAGTTCTTCCGGTTTCGGAGGCAAGAGGCCGCCGTCGTACCAGGTCAAACTGACGCCCGGCATTTTGCCGCGTGCCGGGAATTTGAAGAAGGTTTGCGTGGCATTGGGGAACGAGACTTTATTAAACGGCGTGCAAACAGTTTCGATGCTGGTGGGCAGACCGAGTTTAAGCGCCCAGAGCGAAACGTCGAGAAGGTGCGCACCCATATCGCCGATCGGGCCGCAGCCCCAATCAACCCAGCCGCGCCAATTAAACGGATGATAGATGGGGTGGTAAGTGACTTCAGGGCCGACGCCGAGGAAGAGGTTCCACGAAAGCGTCTCAGGAACAGGATAGTTGCCAGCAAAAGATGCAGCGAGGCGTTTGTCTACGCCATCGCCGTTCCACTTGAGGCTATCGGCCGGAACAGTGAGAGCTTCCGGGCGAGGAATGCCTTGCGGCCAGAAGCCGAGGGGGCGATTGGTCCAGACGTGAATTTCGCGAACTTCGCCGATGGCGCCGGACTGGACGTACTCGACGGACAGACGAGCTTCGTCAGAGGAATGGCCCTGGTTGCCCATTTGAGTGGCGACTTTTGTTTCTTTGGCTTTCTTGGCGAGAGCACGCGCTTCGGCGACGGACCACGTGAGCGGCTTTTGCACGTAGACGTGCTTGCCAAGTTCCATCGCGGCGAGAGCGATGGGCGTGTGCATGTGGTCGGAGGTGGCGACGACGACCGCGTCGATGTCCTTCTGCTTTTCGAGCATCTCCCGATAATCTTTGTAGCGTTTGGCTTTTTGCCAGTGTTCGGTATAGAGGCGCTTCATGTTGGCGAGCTGCTGCTCGGGCGTAGAGGAGTTGAGGCCGGTGCGGGTTTGCGATTGCGCTTGACCGCTGGCAGGCGCCTGACTGATGCGCGTTTGAAGATGCTCGATGTCCGGGCCGAGGCGTTCAAACGCCTTGCCTGCGTAGTCCCAATCGACGTCGCAGAGCGCCGTGATGTTCTGACTGGCGAGTGCGATTAAGTTCGCACGACCCATACCGCCGATGCCGACACCGGCGATATTGAGGAGATCGCTCGGCGGCGTCATGCCGCGGCCGAGGACGTGACGCGGGACGATCATCAGACCAGCACCACCGACTGCGGTGTTCTTGATAAATTCGCGGCGAGTGACGCCGTTAGTTTCGGCTTTCAAATCGTTTGTTGGGTCTTTCTTTGTATCGTTCATCGCTTCGCTCCTTACACCGCCCGACAGTATCGCGCAAGAAGAGGAAGGGTGCGAGGAAAAGTTTGCGGAATTGTGACACCTGAAGGTTGCGCGGGAGGAGATGACGAGGCGAATCCGGCATTGAGCGGGAAGAAGTGGTGTTGTAGACTCCGCAGGGCCGATCCAGCCGCAGAAATTCAATAAAATACGTCAAAGCAGCGACTAAAGCCGGCCGCAGGGGCCAGGGAGAGACGGATGCTTTTCGCAGCAGAGGTTGCCACTACGCACAAAGCGCTGGCGAATCTGGACCTGGCAATTATCGGCGTCTACTTTTTGATCGTGTTTGGAATCGGGTTTTATTTTTCGCGGCGGGAGCGGACGAGCGAAGAGTATTTCCTGGCGGGGCGAGACATCGGGTGGTTTTTCATTGGCGCGTCGCTGTTCGTTTCAAACATTTCCACGGAACATTTTATCGGGCTTTCCGGGACGGGCGCATCATCCGGGCTGGCGGTCGGGCATTTTGAGTGGCTGGCGTGCTTGATTTTGCTGATTCTGGGCTGGGTGTTTGTGCCGTTCTATTTGCGAAGCAATGTTTTCACGATGCCGCAATTCCTTGAGCGGCGGTTCAGCCGGCAGTGCGCTGTATATTTGGCCGGAATTTCGATCATTGCGTATATTTTTACGAAGATTTCGGTGCAGTTGTATGCGGCGAGCGTGGTGCTGGAGCGCGTCGCGGGATGGTCGCTGTGGAAGACCGCGATCGTTCTGGTGATTGCGACGGGAATTTACACGATCGCAGGCGGGCTGGCGGCGGTCATTTATACGGATACCGTGCAGACGCTGATTCTGATTACCGGCGCGGTGGCGCTGACGCTGATCGGATTGCATCGCGTGGGCGGATTTTCACATCTGCAAGCGATGGTGCCGGCGAGTTATTTCCATATGATCAAGCCTGTGACGGATCCCGCGTTCCCATGGACAGGAATATTTTTTGGCGCTCCGATTTTGGGAATTTGGTATTGGTGCACGGACCAAGTGATCGTGCAGAGAGTGCTCTCCGCAAGAGATGAAGGGCATGCGAAGGCAGGCACAATTTTCGCGGGATTTCTGAAAATCTTGCCGGTGTTCATGCTGGTGCTACCGGGAATTATTGCGTTTGCATTGTTTCCGGATCAGGTGAGCAAGAAGCCGGACTATGCGTACCCGACGCTGGTACTGAATTTGCTGCCGACAGGATTAGTCGGGTTGGTGATGGCGGCGTTGCTTGCGGCGGTGATGGGCGCGATGAGCTCGGTGTTCAATTCGGCTTCGACGCTGGTGACGCTGGATTTTTACAAAAAGATCCGGCCGGAGGCGTCGGAACGGCAACTCGTAAATTTTGGACGGATTGCGACAGGCGGAATGGTGCTGCTCGGATTGTTGTGGGTGCCGTTCATTCATTTGCTCAGCGCGCAGCTTTACATTTACTTGCAGAGCGTGCAGGCGTACATCAGTCCGCCGATTGCGGCGTGCTTTGTTTTTGGGATTTTGTGGCCGCGATTGAACGGGCAGGGCGCGATTTCGTCGCTGCTGGTTGGGTTTGCGCTTGGGGCATCGCGGTTTGTGTTTGAAGTGCTGGACAAAACGGCTCAATACAAATCGGGCGCAATTCGCTGGCTGGTTGACATGAATTTTCTGCATTACGCGATATTCATGTTCGTGGTGTGCTCGGTTGTGCTGATTGGCGTGAGCATGATGTATCCGGCGCCAGATAGAAAAAAGATAGTGGGGCTGACGTTTGCGACGGTTGGGGAAAAATTGGACACAATGGACGCGAGCACGCCGCACCTGGCAAAAGAGACAAAGCTGGAGCGCGCGATGAACGTGGTGTTTTCGCTGGCGTTGATCGCGACGGTGGTTGGGCTCTGGATTCGCTTCCGATAACAAGCGGGCCGTGAACGGACCGGAAAGAGAACGACACGTGATTCGCAGCCTCAAAGCGAATGTGACGCGAGACGAAGCGCTCCGAATATTCCGCGCAACGGGACTGTCGTCATGGCTTTGGAGGATGCGGACCGGTCCCTTGCAAAGAATCGCGGACGCGTACGTACCGTTTCGCCTGTACCGCGTGCGGTACGCGCTGAACAAAGAAAGAGTGCAACGGATTTTCGCGATGGACGCAGTGGACGGGTCGCTCGATTTATTTGAGTTTCGAACGGCGCCAGCCGATGCCGAGTTGGTGGAAGTGCAAACCCGGAATGAGTTGCCGAGTTCTCTTACAGAGGAACGAGCGCTTCAGATTTTGCGGGACAAGGCGTTGCGCATCGTTTTTCAACAGGGGTTTTTCAAGATGCGCGAGGCCTCGCTCGAGATCGAAGCGTTACCCGGCGAATTTTATCTTCCTTACTGGCTGGGATTTTACGGCGCCAGCGACGCGCTGCGTTGCCGGGTGATGGACGCGGTACGGCGGCGGCCAGAAGGCGCAAAGGCTTCCGCACTTTTTGAGCAGTGGCTCGCTGCCTGAACCTTCTCCCAGAAATCCTCGGGCGCAGACGAAATCATGGAGGTTGAGATGCTGAGAAATCCAGAGCGGTGCCTTGTGCTCGGCGCTGTTTGCCTGCTGGCGGCAGGGCAAACCGTCGCGCAGGGATGGCAGCACATCGGGAATGTCCAGCGCGTGACGAAATTGAGCGACGGAGTTGAGTTGCTTGCTGGAAAGGCGAAGGTAAGGGTTACGGTATTTCGAGAGGGTGTTTTTCGCGTGCGCGTGGCGCCAGACGGGAATTTCGCGAAAGATTTTTCGTGGGCGGTGATCGAGGATGCGCAGGCACCCGCCGTGAACATCGAGGATGCGGTGGATGCGGTGAAGGTGAGTACGAGAAGCGTGACCGTGCGGATTAAGAAGGCTCCGCTGCTCATCGATTTTCTGGATGCGGCCGGGAATGTCGTCGTGGCGGATGAACCGAATTTGCCGATGGCCTGGCAGAGTGGGCAGATTCGTGTATGGAAGAAAATGCCGGCGGACGAGAGTTATTTTGGATTGGGTGACAAAGCCGGGCCGATGAATCGCCGGAACCGTTCGTTCACCTTGTGGAATACGGATGAATTTGGATGGCAGGAATCGAGCGACCCTCTCTATAAGACGATTCCGTTTTTTCAGGGATTCCGCAATGGCACTGCTTACGGAATTTTTTTCGACAATACCTGGAGGAGTTCGTTCGATTTCGGGAAGGAATCGCGGGATTACTATTCGTTCGGCGCGGACGGCGGAGAGATCAATTACTACTATTTTGCGGGGCCGGATCCGAAGAAAATCGTCGAAGACTATACGGCGTTGACCGGGCGGCCGCAGTTGCCACCGCTCTGGTCACTGGGTTACCAGCAGTGCCGATACTCGTACTATCCCGAAAGGCGCGCGTATGAAATTGTGGAGCGACTGCGCGAAGACAAAATTCCAGCGGATACGATTTACTTCGACATTGATTACCAGCAGGGCTATGCGCCATTCACGGTGAACCGCGAGTATTTTCCGCACTTTGAAAAAATGATTGCGGATTTCAAAGCGGTGGGAATGCACACGATTCTGATCACAGACTTACATATCAAGAAGGACGAAGGACATGGGTACGCGCCATACGAGACGGGGATGAAGCAAGACGTCTTCGTGAAGCGTGCGGATGGTTCGGTATTCATCGGAACGGTGTGGCCGGGTCTTAGTGTATTCCCGGACTTTACATTGACACGGGTACGAGATTGGTGGGGCGGGCTGTACAAGGACTTTGTAGGAATGGGCGCGTCGGGCTTTTGGAACGACATGAACGAGCCTTCCGTTTTTCTGACGCCGACGAAAACCATGCCGCTCGACAACATTCACCGCACGGACGATGGCTCAAAACATCCGCATGCGGAGATTCACAACGTGTTTGGGATGGAGAACGTGCGCGCGACGTACGACGGGCTGAAGAAACTTCAAGGAGATGAACGACCATTTGTCCTGACGCGCGCTGCATATTCCGGAGCCCAGCGCTATGCAGCAACGTGGACAGGCGACAACAGTAGCACCTGGAACCATCTGGCGATGAGTACGCCACAACTCCTGAGCATGGGAATCTCGGGTTACGGCATGGTGGGAGACGACATCGGCGGATTTGCCGCATCGCCGCCTGCGGATTTATTGACGCGGTGGTTTGAAGTGGGAGCGTTCAACCCGATTTACCGCGACCACACGGCAAAGGATACGGCAGATCAAGAGCCGTGGGTGCATGGCCCGGCGCATGAGGCGATCCGGCGGAAATATATCGAAGAGCGATACCGGCTACTCCCTTACATTTACACAGGGATTGAAGAGATGAGCCGAACGGGAATTCCGCTGATGAGGCCGCTCTACCTGGAGTATCCCAAAGCGGACGGAATCGCGGGCAACGACCATGACTTTTTGTTTGGCCGCGATTTGCTTGTTGCGCCGGTGACCACTGAAAAAGTGGATGCGCTGAGCGTGCAACTGCCGCCGGGAGACTGGTACGACTACTGGACAGGAGAGAAACACGGCAGCAAAGAGCCTCTTATCTTGCGTCCGGAGTTGCAACAGATGCCGCTTTACGTGCGCGCGGGCGCGATCGTGCCAATGCAGGCGCTTGTGCAATACACCGGCGAAACTCCGGCGGGAGGATTGAAGTTGCGGGTTTATCCCGGAGCCGATTGCAACGGGAGTTTGTACGAGGACGACGGACACACATTCGCGTATCAGAAAGGCGATGTGCTGCGCATGAAATATTCATGCGACGCCAGCGCAGTATCGGTGACGATATCCGCGAAAGTCGAAGCGAACGGATACAAAACATGGTGGGCGAGCACGGAAGTGACCGTGTTCGGAGCGCCGGGATTGCCGAAGAGTGTGAAAGTTGGCGGAGCTGAAATTCACGCATGGAGTTTTGACGAGAAGTCGCACGCGGTGACGCTGACAGTGGACGGCGAGCCGAAGGATTGGAACGCGGAGATTTCGTATTGACGGCGGTTAGTCGAGCGAAAGAATAGAAAGCGACTGGGCTGGAGCGTCAATGGAGAGCGAACCGGCGGCGGTGGTGGCTTTTGCGGCGCCGTAGAACGGCGAGGCGGAGGAAACGCCTTCGGCGGGCGTATCGAGAATCGGTACCGTTATGGCGCGGGGCGACTTTGCGTTATTGAAAACGACGAGGATTTTCTCTTCGTCGGATTGCCGCATAAAGATGTAGCTCGAATCGTCGGAAAAAAGGTGGACAAGTTTGCCGCTTGCGAGCGCAGGATGCTGACGGCGAAGTTTTAATAACTTCTGAACGACCTCAAAAATTTCCTGCTGTGCTGGTGTTCTGCCTTCCGCGGTGAACGCGTTCTTCGGGTCTTCCTTCCAACCACCGGGGAAATCGTGACGATTGTCGGGATCCGCGAGCCCGGTCATCCCGAGTTCGTCGCCATAGTAAAGTTCCGGAATTCCACGGAGCGTTAAAACCAAGCCGAAAGCCAATTTAAGTTTGTCCGGCGTGGCGCCATCGGCACTGGCAAAGCGCGGGATATCGTGGTTTGCAAAAAACGGCACAAGAAGATTCGGGTGAGGATAGAGCGAATCCTGGCGGAGGACGTTCGCGATGCGGCCTGCGGGCGCGTTGCGGAGAAGCACGTCGCGAATCGCAAAGAAGAGAGGGAAATCGAAAACCGTTGTGAGGCCAGTGTCGATATTGTCCCAGCCCCGCTTGCCGCCAACGAAAAAAGAAGTAACGGTTGGATCCGGGTGGAAGACTTCACCGATGGTGGTGAGCCGGGGATAGATGCGGTGAAGCGTGGCGTGCCAGTCCGACCAGAATTTGCGAGAGACGTAGGGAAAAGTATCTTCGCGGAGGCCATCAAGGCCCGTGGATTCGAGCCACCAGAGAATGTTTTGCTGGAGATATTGTGCGAGGGCGGGATTTTCCGTATTGAGGTCGGGGAGAATGCCGAAAAACCAGCCGTTGGTCAGATTGCGGCGGAGATTATCGGGAGCGTGAGGATCGGCGAGCGCTTCGAAGGGATCGTTGGCGATTGATTTTTCCGGAAGACCGTAAAAAGATTTCTTGACCGGCGAAAATGAGTCGAGATGTTTTTGTGATGTGCCGTGAAACCAATCCGGCAGAGGAGGCTTGGCAACCCAGGGGTGACCAGGACCGACGTGATTGGGGACCGCGTCGAAGAAGATCTTCATGCGCCGTTGGTGGGCGGAGGAAACGAGATCTCTGTAGTCATCGAGGGTTCCCAGATGTGGATCGACGGAATAAAGATCTATTGCGCCGTATCCGTGGTAATCCTCGGCGGCGCCGTTTTTCACGACCGGTGTCAGCCAAAGCGTCGTAACGCCGAGGTCTTGCAAATAATCCAGATGGTCGCGGATGCCCCGGAGATCGCCTCCGTGCCATGCGCGTGGTTTTGCGCGATCGTGGGAACCGGGAAATTCGGCAGGCTCGTCATTGGTGGGGTCACCGTTGGCGAAGCGATCCGGCATGATGAGGTAGAGAACGTCGTCGTCGGCGAGGCCGTGAAAGCGAGTTGCCGTGGGAGCGCGCGCGGCAACGGGAAATTCGAAAGTCGTGTTACCCGTCGGCGTGGTGACGCGGCAGACCAGCGTGCCACTCCGTGCGTTCGAAGCGAACTTCAGCCAGACGAGAAGGTAGTCGCCGCCGTGTGTGGCCTGGGTGCGAAGAACCGTGACTTCCGGAATGTTGCACGAAACTTGTGTGGCTTGGAGGTCGTGACCCGAGAGGAGAAGCATCACATCTGGAGTGAGATTGAGCCACCAATTGGGAGGCTCGACTTTTATGATCTGTGGCGCGTGGTTGGGTGCGTTCTGCGCCTGGCAGGGTAAGAGAAAAACCAAACTTGCGAAGAGAACTGTGCAAGCCAGCTGGCGCGACCGAACCCAATTCATTTGGATTCCGCCGGTGGCAAGAATTTCAATTTTCCGAAAGCGGTCGGAACGTGGAAATTTGGTTGCGGAGTATTGGTTGGCCGCCAGGAGGAATAAAAGCGCGGCTCGGCGGCGCCTTCAACGCGGAAAAAATTGGCGCGCCAGACCGACGACGGGCCGAAGTGGAGAGCGAGACTGCGAAGCGGTATAGCGACCTCTGCTGTCCATATTTTGGATTTTTCGTCGATGTGGGTGCGGCATTTCATGCCGGAGTTCGGGTCGGAGCGTTCGCCATGTTCGATGTCGAGGTCAATCCAAAAGCCGTTGGGGCTGACTTCGAATTCGAAATAGTGGCCGGGATAAGTGGGGTCCGGCTGGAGAAAGACTTCGACTACGTCGCGATCCCACAGATGATCGCGGCGGCCGGACGGAGCGGCGTCCGGAAAAAATGTGAGCGTGCGGTAACGCGAACGAAAATGCAGGTAAAGGGTTTCCGGAGTCCACAGAAGCCGGACCTGAGTTTCGAGCTCAGGGTCAGCGTTTTTTCCCTGCCAGTCGGCATTGAAGGCGGTCGGCTCGGCGGCGTCCCACGCGGCGGAAGGCGGATAGCCATCGGGCGCGAGCGCTTGCGAGAGAGGGGCGACGTTGGCGGTGTCCGAAACAGCCCAGGGGCCAAGGACAGAAAACAAAAATAGTGGAACGACGGCAAGCGAGAGCTGGTGAGATTGGTGAAAAAGAAGATGAATGATGGCGAGGCCTCCGAGTGGCACAACCACAAATACGATGGGGATTTTTTCGACGAACATTTCGATTCTCCGGCGCCGCCAGCTACGCCGCCAGCATAACTGGAAACGCCGCAGGAAATCGAAGGAAAACAGTAAACCGCGGCACGAGAGGCAAAAACTCTTTGCGCACCGGGACTTGAGCCGAAACCTGGGGCCGCTGCGGTGCGTGATAGCATCGAAATCATGCCGTAAAGCGGTTTTCGTACTGCAAGGAGACGTTTTTCATGGTGGAAACAGCAAATCCCGAGGAGTTTTCGACGCGGCAGAAGAAGAAGCGGCCGGAGGACTTCGAATTCCTGAAACTGAAACTGGACGGCAGCGTGGCGCGCGTGACGTTGAACCGGCCGGATCACAATTTATTGCATGAGCCTATGCTGAGGGAGTTGGCCGACAGCATTGACCTGATCGGGCAGAGAGAAGAAATCAAGCTGATCGTGCTGGATTCGGCGTGCAAAGTATTTTGCGGTGGAATTGAAGTGGGCGAATACACTTCGCAGCGTGTCTTCCAGATGCTGGACGCATTTCATTCCGCGTTTACAGGGATTCTGGAGACGGCAAAACCGGTGATTTGCGTGGTGAACGGGCCGGCGATCGGCGGCGGGGCGGAGCTTGCGGCGTTTGGCGACATGGTGATTGCGACGCCGAAAGCGCGATTCGCGCAGCCGGAGATTTCGATCGGAGTTTTTCCGCCGCTCGCGTCGACGATTCTGCCCTACCTTGTTGGACCGAAGAAGGCTCTGGAGCTGGTGCTGACAGGAGAACCGGTGACGGCTGAGCGCGCGCTCGAGATGGGCTTGATTAACAGGCTTGTGCCGGAAGCAGACTTGGAAAAATCGGTGAACGATTTGGTCGCCCGAATCACGGGGCATTCCGCGCCGGTGCTGACGATGGCGAAAAAAGCGATTCTGAGCGGTATGGGGCTTTCGCTGAGGGATGGAATGAAGCAGTCTATGAGTATTTTCCTGAACGAATTGTACCGGTTGGAAGATTCGCAGGAAGGTTTGCACGCGCTGGTGGAGAAGCGCAAGCCGAATTGGAAGAACCGGTAAAGAGCGTTTGCGCATTGAAGATTGACGCGATGCGGCGGCGCAGCTTAGACTCAGGCTTCACATTTAAACCGATTGCGGATATTGAGCGATCGGAAGGCAAGCACGGGAAGCGGGGAAGGCCGTGAGATTCGGCCGCGGTCCCGCCACTGTAATCGGCGTCTTCGCCACCGGCGAAGGGGTCGTAAGCCAGGCTACCCTCCCTGCTGCGGAAGCGAACTCTTCGCGAGAAAGAGAGTCGCGCAAGCCCTACGGGATCTCGTGGGGCTTTTTTGTTTTTGATAGTGAGTGCGGATGGGACAGAAAGAATTGAAACGAGCGCAAAAAAAATTCGGGATGGTCTCTCTAAGAATCGCACTAGTTTTTTTGCTGGTGGCAGTGACGACCGTCATGACGATTCAGGCGCGCAGCCAGACCAGTTCCGCGGCCGCGCTACGACAAGTTACGGACGAGACGGGCCGCGTCGTAAAGCTTCCCACACAGGTTGGACGAATCGTCTCGCTTGCGCCAAGTTTGACGGAAACAGTTTACGCGCTGGGATTGCAGGACAAGCTTGTCGGTGACACGGAATACTGCGACTATCCCCCGGATGCCGCGAAGAAACACAAAGTGGGCGGCGCGATTAATCCGAACATGGAGGAAATCGCGGCGCTGAGGCCGGATGTGGTGCTGGTGGTAAAGAGCTTGAACCGGTTGGAGACAGTGCGAGCGTTGGAACAGCTAGGTATTCCGGTGTACTCGACGGATCCGCATAGCGTGATCGGTGTGATTGAGTCAATGAAGAGACTATCCGAGGTGTTGGGCGCAGGAGAGGCCGGCGCGAAGTTGGAAAGAACGTTACGAGAGCGGCTTGCTGCAATCCAAGCGAAGCTAAGAGACAGTACGCCGAAACGCGTATTTTTTGTTGTGTGGACGGAGCCGTTGCAATCGATTGGAAAGAAAACTTTTATCGCGGACTTGCTGACCTACAGCGGCGCAACCTCGGTCGTGGAGTCGCAGCAGGATTGGCCGAAGTTTAGTTTGGAAGAAGCAGTCCGGCTACAGCCGGAGTATTTGGTCTTTGCGTCAAGCCATTCAGATAATGTTAAGAATGACGTGGAGACTCTGGCGGTGAAGCCGGGATGGTCGGCCATGGAAGCGATTAAGCAGAGGAAAATCGCGGTCGTGAGCGATGCGATCAA
>Ga0075436_100002279_pt1 | contig 13238 bp, 10 predicted proteins | sample RhiMethybrSRZTD5_FD_75303 | JGI IMG/M metagenome (GOLD analysis project Ga0075436, IMG submission 75303) | Populus rhizosphere microbial communities from Tennessee, USA - Rhizosphere MetaG P. TD hybrid SRZTD5 | ecosystem: Host-associated > Plants > Roots > Rhizosphere > Soil | place: USA...
CGGATCAGGAGGTTGAGGTACGGCAGGCAGAGGGACGGAGGCCGGCCCGTCGCCTGGAGCAGCCGGGTGGCCGCCCCGAACAACGGCAGCGCGGCCCGTGATCGAGCGCCCGCGGTCGCGCGGAAGAACCCCCACCCGTATCCCGCCGCCTCCGTCATGTCCTCCAGGCCCCGCCATCCCGAGCTGGGCAGGCATTCCCCGAGCGTCGCGTTCGTCCATCCGGTGCCGTCCGCCACGAACTCGTCGTACGAGACGCCCGCGAACTTCCTCGGCCGGCCGAGCCGCGCGTAGCGATAGGCGAGGCGGGGCGGGAGCCACTGCACGAGCGGCAGACCCACCGAGTGCGTCTCGAGGGGGAACAGCCGGTTGGGGGTGTCCAGGATCGCCACGTATCCACCCGGCCCGAGGACTCGGTAGTACTCGTCGACCTGCGCGCGGCGGTCACGTGTCGGCAGGTGCTCGACGACGCCGACCGCCAGGACGAGGTCGAAGCGGCCGTCCGGATACGGCAGCCGTCGCGTCTCCTCGTTGGAGAGGAGCGCGACCTCCTTCACCAGGTCGAGCCCGAGCTCCCGCGCCTTGAGTCGCACGATGTCGACGAAGGTCGCGTCCGTGTCGAAGGCGTGGATCGCCGCCACCTCCGCCTGTTCGGCCAGGTACTCGGTCATGTGGCCGAACGAGCAGCCCACCTCGAGCACCGACAGGCGCCGGACGGGCTGGGTCCGGAGATAGCGGAACAGCGGCTCCAGGAAGCGGCGCCCGCGCGTCTCCTTGAACGGGAAGTACAGCGGGGCGCGCTGTGGCCCCTTCCGCTCGATCAGCATGCGGATCACCCGTTCGCTGTAGCGCGTCGAGTGCGCGCCCCCGTTCACGGTGAGGACCCGGTGGTCACCCCGGTCCTCGATCCGGTAGTCCACGTCGGCGCTCACGCTCGCTCCGCCACCGCCAGGATCATGTGGCCGAGCAGGCGGAGGCCCGGCGGCGTGTAGAGCAGCGCCCGCAGCGCCCGCAGCGGCAAGCCGCGCCGCTCGCTCCCTCGAGCCGCCCCCGGCTCGCGCGGCGCCTGACCCGCGGAAGGCGGGCTCGAGCGGACCAGGGCGAGGCGCCCCTTCCGGAGCAGTCTCGCCGGATCGTACGGGTGGAACGACCTCACCGTGAATCCATGGGCACGCAAGAACGCCCTCACCTCCCGGCGGGAGAACGCGTACTGGTAGAATTGCCCTCCGCTCGCCGCGGTCCGGGCGCTGCTTCGGGCGAGATAGGGGCCGAGCAGCCGGCGCACGCCGTTCCAGTAGGGCACCGAGATCAGCAGAGTCCCGCCGGGCCTCAGGACGCGGGCCGCCTCGCGGAGGATGGCGTCCGGGCCCTCCGGATCGTGCTCCACCACCCCGAGCGACAGGTAGGTCGATACGGACCCGGCTCGGACGCCCAGCGCGCGGAGATCCATCACGGCCAGCGGCCCGCCCGCCCGCGCGCCCCTCCGCACCGCTTCGAAGCTCCAGTCAGTCCCGACCGCCCGGATGCCGCGCGCCCGCAACAGCAGGACGTACTGGCCGAGCCCGCAGCCGGCCTCCAGCAGGCAGCCCGTCCGGTCCAGGTGGCGCTCGATCAGCCCGGTGAGTGGCGACCGCCGTGCGATCTCGACCAGCTCCTCCACACCATGGTCGCCCCAGTGCTCGGTCCAGAACTCCTGCGTGGCGGATCGCGAGTAGTAGGCGAGCGGAATGGCTCAGGTCCTCCCTCCGGCGACCTCGCGGATCAGCGAGATCTCTCGCTCCACCAGCGCGCCCAGATCGTAGTGGGTCACGATCAGCTCCCGTGCCGCCTGACCGAGCTCACCCGCGAGATCCTTCTGGGTCAGCACGCTTTCCAACCGAGCCGCCAGCTCTTCCGGGCGGCGGGCGTCGAAGAGCAGGCCGGTTCGGCCGGGCGCGATCAACGATCGATTGCCGTCACAGTCCGACGCGACACAGGGGAGCCCCGCGCTCATCGCTTCCAGCAGCACCTTGGGATGCCCCTCGGTGAACGACGCGAGAACGAACGCGTCGGCCGCCGCGTAGACGGCGGGCAGCACTCGCTGGTCCACCACCCCCAGGAGCTCGAGCGGGACCGACGCAGCGGCGGCCTCGGCTGCCAGCGTTGCGCGCAGGGGACCGTCGCCGGCCATGATCAGATGGACCGGCACCCGCCGCTCCAGCATTGCCGCCGCCAGGACCAGGGCGGACAGATTCTTCTCGGCCGAGAGCCGGCCCACGTAGAGAACTCGGCGCCGGCCGTCGGGGTGCGGCTTTCGCTCTGAAAGCGACGGGGCGAAGTGTCGGGTGTCGACGCCATTTGGGATCACCTCCACGCGGACGGCCAGCCGTGCGGCCCGCGCCCGCAAGCTCTCGGTGGTCGCGATCACGGCGGCAGCTCGCCGCAGGCCTATGCGCTCCACGACCGACTTGAGCAGCCGCTTGGGCCCGGGGTCGGAAAGGCTGCCGTACCAGAATCCGTAGCTGGTCACGAACGGCACCCCGAACCGACGCCGGGCGATGAGCGCCGGGATCACGCCGGTGATCTGGAAGGCGCGCAGCACCGCGCACCGCCGGAGCGTGGCGGCATGAGCGAATGGGATCTGCACCGCCCGCAGCGCCCGGGGCCGCGGGCGGTCCGGCGCCGCGACCTCGGCGTGCTGCAAGAGTCGACGCTCATCGGTGTAGTCGGAGAGCGCCTCGGGCCGGTACGAGAAGTACCACACGCGGTCGAACGCCTCGACGTAGGCCCGGAGATACCCGTCGATGAAGCGGGAGCCCTGCCCCGAGCGCTGGAGCTCGGCGATGCTTCCGCCGAGGGCCGGGAGCAGACCGAGATTCAGGATCTACCGGATCATCCGGCTCAGCAGGCCGTAGCCGCTGCGCAGGTATTCCATCATCTCGACGGTCGTCCCGATCGACCGGAACATGCGCCAGATCTGGCTGGGTCGCATGTAGAACTCCAGAGTGGCCCGATCCGCCATGCGCTTCACTTCCTGGGGGCTGTGGCCCGGCATCAGGCTGATCGGGGGCACATCGAAGGTCAGGTACGTGCGCCAGTCTTCTATGCGCTTGGGTTTGTAGGTCGGCTTCCACACTCCGGTGCCCGGGAACGGCACCATCGGGAAGAACATCGCGATCGTGGGCTTGAGCTCTTTGGCGAACTCGACGGTCTGGCGAATCGTGGCCGGCGTGTCGGTGGGATGGCCCATGATGAACGACGCCATCGTGCGCATCCCCGCGTCGTTGCACGCCTTGACCGCCTGCTTGATCGTCTCGAGCGAGCCGCCCTTCTTGACCGCCTTGAAGACGTCCGCGTTGCCGCTCTCGACCCCGAAGTTCACGATGCGGCAGCCGGCCTCGTACATGAGTCTCGCCAGGTCGGGCCGCATCTCGAACGAGCGCGCGAAGCAGTTCCACTCGAGCTTGAGCCCGCGCTGGATCTTCATCCGGCAGATCTTCTCGACGCGCGCGTCGTCCACCGTGAAGGTGTCGTCCTCGATGACAACGAACTCCATGTTGAACTTCTTCTCGAGCAGCTCCATCTCCTCGATGACGTACTCGGGACTGTGCGCGCGATTCTTCCGCCCCATCGTCAGATGCGCGTCGCAGAAGATGCAGTGGCTCGGGCAGCCACGTCCGGTGAGCATCGTGGTGCTGCGCTTCTTGCCCACGCTCATGTGAGTGTGGGGCGCGAAGAACGACAGGTCCACGAGGTCGCGGGCCGGGAACGGAATGGTGTCCACCGCCCCGATCGGCTCGGCCGGCCGACTCCTCTTGGCCCGCCCTCCTTCGCGCCACCCGATTCCCGGCACCTCGTCGGGCGTGGCCGGGGTGCGGTGCGCCAAATGACGGCACAGGTCGAGCGTGATCTGCTCGCCCTCGCCGTAGATCACGTAGTCGATCTCGGGAGACTCCATTAGGACTTCCTGCCCGCTAGCCGTCGCGTGGCAGCCCCCCATCATGACCGGTACCGGCTTCCAGGCCTTCACCTGGCGCGCGACGTCCACCGCGTTCGGATAGGCCGGGCTCATCGTGCTGATCCCGACCGCATCCGGCTGGAACTCCTGGAGCTTGGCCGCGAGGGCCTGCTTGAAGTCGGCCTTGAACGGCTGGATGAAGAGATCGGGCTGAAAACCGCCCTGGCGGAGCATCGCCGCCACATAGCCGATGCCCAGGGGGAAATACCGTCGGAACGAGACGTTGTCCCTCTGGGTATAGAGATCGTGGTACGGGGCCTCGATGAGCAGAACTCGCATGAATCAGTCCCTCCCGGGCACAACTGTCCAAGCATCGAAAAGCTTAGTCAGCTTAACACTTTGCGAGCGGGGTGGCCAAGAAGAATTGGCCGGCCGGCCCTCAGGCCGAGCCGCCGACACGCGCCCATCGGTCGACCCAGATGTGGAGCGCGAGGAGCGCGTACAGCCGGAAGCTGTGGTCGGCGTGCCGGGCCGTGTGCTCCTGGAACAGCTCCTCCACGTAGCCGGGGCGCACCAGGCCGGCCCGGCCGACCGCGCCCGACGACAGCGTGTCGCGGAACAGCTCCCGGAGCGGTCCCGCGATCCAGATCGGCATCGGCACGTTGAAGCCGGCCTTGGGCCGGGCCAGCACCGCATCGTCCACCACTCCCCGCAGAGCCCGTCGCATCAACACCTTGCCCTCACGACCCCGCCACTTGAGCCGGGAGCTCAGCCGGAAGGCGAAGTCCACCAGCCGCTCGTCCAGGAGCGGCACCCGGGCTTCGAGGGAATGGGCCATCGTGACTCGATCCACCTTCACCAGCATGTCCGACGGAAGGTAGTAGCGGGTGTCCAGATAGCAGAGCGCGTTGATGCCGTCGATGCCGTCGCGGGGATCTCCCAGGTGGCCGATGTTGCCGACGAGCAGCTCCGCCGCGCCGCGGTCGTCGAGCCCCGTGGCGGGGCCTGCGGCCAAGGCTCGCGGCAGCTCGCCCGGCTCGAAGATCGACCTCCAGAGGGCGTGGGCCACCAGCGGGGGGCGCTCGCTGCCGGCCATGAACCGCCGGAGCTTCTCCCCGAGGCTCACCTTGCCGTGGGAGATGGGCATCAGGCGCACCGCCGCGCGGGTCGCGGCCTGGATGGGACTCCAGAGACGCTGGAACGAAGCGAGCATGCGGCTGGCCGCGTAGGTCTCGTAGCCGCCGAAGAGCTCGTCACCGCCGTCGCCGGTGAGCACGACCTTCACCCCGTGGGCCCGGGTCATGCGCGAGAGGAAGTGCAGCGGGATCACCGACGAGTCGGCAAACGGCTCGTCGAAGATGCCCACGATGTCGTGCAGCTCGGCGGCCACCTGTTTGGGGGCGATCAGCTCCTCGTCGTGGGTGGAGCCCAGGCGCTTCGCCACGCGCCGGGCCCACGGGGTCTCGTCGTACGTCGCCTCCGAGAACCCCACCGAGAAGGTGCGGACCGAGGCGCGCGAGGTTTCGGTCATACGCCAGACCACCGCGCTCGAGTCGAGCCCGCCCGACAGGAAGGCCCCGATCGGCACGTCGCTGACCATCTGATCCGCGACCGATTCGGCGAGCAGCTCCCGGAACTCGGACGTGGCGCGCGCCTCATCCGCGATCAGGGCCTCGGCACGGGGCACGTCCCAGTACGCCGAGAGCTCGGGCGGGCCGAGGCTGTCCCACTGCAGCCGGTGCCCGGGGGGCAGGCAGCGCGCTCCGGTGAACATGGTGAGCGGCGCCGGCACGTAGCCGAAGCAGGCGAACGCCTGCAACGCCCGGTGATCGAGGCCCCCCAGAGGATACTCCCGCCGCGCGGCGAGGAGAGATTTCATCTCCGAGGCGAACAGCAGCGTGTCGCCGACCGCGGCGTAGTAGAGCGGCTTGATCCCGATGCGGTCGCGGAAGAGCAGCAGCCGCCGGCGGGGCTCGTCCCACACCGCGGCCGCGAACATGCCGCGCAGGTGGAGAACGCAGTCGGGGCCCCACTCCTCGTAGGCGTGGACCACCGTCTCCGAATCGCCCCGAGTCCGGAAGTCGTGGCCGCGGCCTTGCAGCTCCCGCCGCAGACGCTGGAAGTTGTAGATCTCTCCGTTGAAGACGGCCCACACCGTCCGGTCTTCGTTGTGGACCGGCTGGTGGTTCCCCGCCACGTCGATGATGGAGAGCCGCCGGGCGCCCAGGCCCACCTCCGCAGTGAAATGAAAGCCCTCCTCGTCCGGGCCCCGATGAGTCAGGACCGTGGTCATGCGTCGCACCAGGTCCGTCGGCACGGGACGGCCGGTGCTGGCCATCCCGGCGATCCCGCACATCAGCCGCCGTCCCGATAGCGCTCGAGTCGGAGCGAGGCGATCTGGTCGCAGACCACGCCCAAGAGGAAGATCATGACCCCGGTCAGGAACATGCTGAGGGCACCGCCGGAGAGCCCGGTGTAGACGGGGAGCGTCAGGTACTTGAAGAGTCCGTACGCGACCCCCAGGGTCATCAGCCCGAAGGCGGGCGGGAGGAACACTCGAAGCGGCTCGAAGAGGGCGACGAGGCGGATGATCAGGAGGAGCGTGTTGTACCCGTCGCGGACCAGCCGCACGCTACTCTTGCCGATTCGCGCCCGGACGTCGACGGGTACGAAGACCAGCCGGTGACCGAACTTCGCGAAGACCACCGTCGAGGTCGTGGAGAACGAGAACCCATCGGGGAGCAAGTTGAGATACTTGCGGAGCAGCTCGCGCCGACCCGCCCGGAGCCCGCAGTTGATGTCCTGGATCTTGAGCCGGGTCAGGAAGTGGATGATCCGGGTGAGGCCGCGCCGGCCGAGCCAGTGCGCGAGCGAGCGCCGCGTATAGGTCTTGCGCTCACCCGCGACCAGGTCGGCCCGCTCGAGCGCTTCCAGCAGGCGCGGAACCACTGCGGGATCGTGCTGCCCGTCGGCGTCGAAGAACACCACGAAGTCGTGCGAGGCGTGGGCGATCCCGGTCTTGAGCGCGGCCCCGTATCCACGGTTGGCGGGATGGGTGACGACGACGACGGGAAACTCCCGGGCGACCCGCTCGGTCCCGTCCGCAGATCCGTCGTTGACCACGATGATCTCGGCACCGGGGCAGAGCCGGGTCAGCTCGTTCAGCACCGAGGCGAGTCCCTGCTCCTCGTTGAAGGCGGGAACGACTAGACTGTAGTCCGCCACGTTCTCTCGCCGCCCATGCCGGGAATTATAGCCCGGCCGCGCGCCCGGACCACGAAACTGCCCGCCTCCGGGAGGAGTCCACGATCCGGTCGCGAACCGGGCGATTCTGGAGCACGCGAGCTCGTCGATCGCGTTTAGCCACGGCGGCGCACCTCGACGATGGCCTGGAGCTGTCGGCCGAAGAGATAGAGCGGCTCCCGGCTCTCCTCCCAGTAGTCACGCACCGGGACGAGCTCGTAGCGTGCCCGCAGCTCGCCCAGGAACCCCTCGAAGTCGCCGGTGGCATAGGTGTCGCGATACGGATTCCGGGTCGGCGCGTTGAGCCCCTCGAGGGCCCATCGGCTCGGCAGCAGGTTGTACACGAACACGCGGTGCCCGGAAGCCAGACGCCCGTCGATCTCACTCACCACGCGCTCGAAGCTCCGGCGCTTTCCCTGCTCGTACAGCAGATCCTTGACGTGAAGCTGGTCGATCCGGCCGTCGAGCACGGGGTCGATGCCCGACTCGATCGAGATGGCGAGATCGCCGGGCTCAAACGCGGTCGTCGCCCACGCCTCCAGGCTCGCGCGGGCGTGGCCGTACCGGTACCAGGGGACGATGGCCGACGCTCCGTTGATCCCAACCACCAGCGCGAGGAGCGCTGCCGCGATCTGTCTCGATCGTCGAGCGGGCAGGCCTCCGCGCTCCCGGGCGATCGGCCCGACCACGAGCAGGAGCACCAGCGGCGGAACCGTCTTCAGGTAGTATTCGGTGATCGCCGGGAAGTACCAGGCGAGCAGGATCGGATAGACGAGGAGCCAGACGAAAGCGGACACCGTGAGCGCTCGCAGGTCGCCCACGATCCGGTGACGCTCACGCCAGAGCGTCGCGGCTAGGACCGCGATGAGAGCGAGCGCCAGCAGCGCGAGAAGTACGAGAATCTTCACCACGCCGATCTGGAGCAGACTCCGGTCGCGGGCGGCGTCGGCCACCACCTGGACCCCGTAGAGGAACGCGGTGAGCTCGCCCTTGACCAGGCGCGCCGCGATGACCCGCAGAGGCTCGGGCTCGTACTCGCGCACCAGATATCCGATCTGCCAGAAATACCAAGCCACGACATCCCGCAGGGTGTGTGCTCCGGCGAGCACGCGGCCGACCAGGTAGATGAACAGAAGCGTCCACGCCGATCCGGCCGCGCCGAACACGATGCTCTCGCGCAATCCCCGTCGCCATGGTCGGCCCACCATCAGGAGCGCGACACCGACCAGCCCGAAGAGGAAGTGCTCTTGATGGAAGAAGACCGCGACCGCGTTCAGCAGCCCGAGCGCGACCAGCGTCCCGTACGGCGAGGGCCCGTCGATGCGCTGCCGCAGGACGGTGAGCCGGTAGAACATGACCATCAGGATCGCGAGCGCCACGTGATGAACTTCGCCGTTGGCGAAATACCAGACGCCGTACGAGCACATCACAAGCATCGTGCCGGTGAAGGCCCAGAAGGGAGCACCCCCGAAGAAACGAATGGCGCGATAGAACGCCACCGCACCGAGGCCGCTGACCAGCGCGTTGAGCCCTTGGAAGATCCACAGGGTCGGAACATCGACGCGCGCCGCCACGAACACCCATTTGAGGTAGAAGGCGAGGAAGTAGCTGAACGGCGCGTTCGAGATGATCGGCATCCGTTTGCCGTCGGAGGCGATCGCGGTGTCGACCATGCTCAAGAAAGAGAGCCCATCGCTGGTGGGAACGGACGCGAACGTGAGGACGTACAGGAGCATCACGCCGAGCCCTACCCCCCAGCTCGCGGCCCGATCATGAATCGTCAGCGCCGCGGTGTCCCGCCGGGTCGATGGGGCCGCGAGCGTGGGCACGCTCATCGGGGATCGGCGTAGGCTCGCAGCTCGTCGAGCAGGCGATGGTCGCGGATGAAGGCGTAGATCATTTGGCGACATGGATGGCCCGGCGAGAGCCGGAACACGCGCTCCAGCGGAGGCCGGAAGCCCCACACCGAGTAGTCGTGGCCGGGGAGCCGTCGCGCGCAGGCCTCGAAGACCGCACCGGTCATGCCCGCGCTCGGCTCGGGCTCGATGAAGACCAGGTTGTCGATGCCGGCTCCGAGCTCGCCGACCTTGTCCGGAAAGCGCTGGTGCATGAGGGCGTGGAGCGCTCGAGGATCAATCGTGTGGTAGCCGGGGACCGACACGCCGACCGCACGCCACGGCAGCAGGGTCTCGAAGGTGGCCTCCGAGAACAGCACGGTCGTCGGGCTCGCCGCGGGCGCGACCCACAACCGATCCAGATCCGCGGTAGTGAGCTCGAAGAAATCCTTGCGGAGCAGCCGGAGGCGCGTGGCGGCGTCCAGGCTGCGTTCGGGAATCTGCACCCACGCGGTACTCTCGTCCGGCAAGTCCGTGCCGGCGCACTGGATGCCCATCGCGGAGAGATAGAACAGGTGACGTCCGTTCGCATAGCCGACCTGGAACGCCCGCGCGACGCCGGCGGCCGCGAACCACCGGGCCAGCACGTACGAGGTCTGGTGGGGCCGCTCGAGCACGGGTTTGTTGGGCTTCTCGACGTCGAAAGCCCGGGCGGACTCGCGCAGCCGCCGGTACTCGGAGCTCCGGAAGAGCGGATGGCGTACCGCGAGGTCCGGGAATGGCTCGAACCCGAGCCACGCCCGGACCCGGGCCTTCATCCGGGGCGGGACGCGTGACCGCACCGAGGCGGGCAGGCAGGACCGCAGCTTCTCCTTGAGCGAACCGATCGCGGAGGCCAGCGCTCAGCTCCGCAGCTCGGCGTACAGGGTGAGCAGGCGATCGAGGCTCGCCTCCCGGCCGACGAGCTCGTCCAGGTGCCGCCGCCCCGCCGACCCGAGCTCCGCGCGCAGGCTGGCGTCGCCCAGTACGCGCCGCAGCGCGCGCGCGAGACCGGACGGGTCACTGCGCTCGATCAGGATCCCGGTCTTGCCGTCGACGATCAGCTCCGGAGTGCCGCCGACCCGGGTCGCGATGATCGCTCGCCCGGCCGCCATCGCCTCCAGCAGCACCCGGCTCAGCGCGTCCGGGATCACCGAGGGTACGACCACCGCGTCGGCGAGCGGATAGAGGGCCAGAACGTCGGCATTGGGCAGCGGGCCAAGTGGGCGGACGAACCGGCCGGAATCGGCCAGCTCGCCCTCTCCGACGAACAGGAACACCGCGGAGGGGAAATCGGCGACTACCTCGCGAGCCGCCGCGACCAGGTCCGCAGTCCCCTTGCCCGGGGAGAACTTGCCGACGTAGAGGACCACCGGGCCCGGGCCCAGACCCAGGCGACCACGGAGCGCCTCGACGGCCGCGGGCTCCGGAAGCGTCGCAGGGGGCGGGATGCTGTACACGCTTTGCGTCCGGCGCACGTGCTCGAGCAGCCCCGATCGTCGGTAGATGTCGAGGATGCCCTGACTGACACCGATCACCGCGTCCAGGCGGCGCAGCATGCGCTGCTTGAGCCGGCTGTCCAGCCAGAAATAGAGGAAGCCCAGCTTGGACCGAAGCTTGCCGCCGCGCCGGCGCGCGTAGAGCGTGAAGTACTCCTCGGAGCACTCGCCCCAGAGCTTCCGCACGCCGCAGTCCGCGGGCATGCGGTCGCCGTGGTGCAGGCACATGGGCGCTCGATCGATGATGCTCCCGTCGCGGATGGTGAGCGCCACCGGCACGCCGAGCCATCGCCCGGCCAGGGCCCCCGCCACCAGCATGTGCTTGTTCTGGACGTGGATCACGTCGACCTGCTCACGTCGCGCCACCCGCCAGAGGGCCCAGGCCGAATAGAGGTAGAACAGCGGATTGGCCAGCCATTTCGTCGAGAGCGGCGTCCGGCCAGGGGGAAGGCGTAGCGGGAACGGGAAGCGATGAATCCGCAGACCATCGCGCTTCTCGAGCGCCGCCGCCCCGTAGTTCGGCGTCACCACGACCACGCCGTGGCCCCTTCCGGCCAGGGCCCGAGCGAGCGCGTCCATGCTCAGCTCGGCGCCGCCCGGCGCGAAGGGTGGGAAGTATTCGTTGACCAGGCAGATCTTCAATCCGCCTTCCGCGCGACGACCCGGAATCCGGTGCTTTCGCCCGGGTCGCGGACGGCGGCCTCCCGTTTCCACCGGCTCAGCCGGGCGTACAGCCCGAGAGACACCCCGCCGACCGCGTCGATGACGCCCGCCCACGGCGTATCGTAGACGATCGGCTCGACCGGGAGATCCGGCACGAACCCGCCGGCTCTGAGCTCGGCCAGGAACTCGTCCTCGGTGTACTCGACCTTGTGATCCGGATCCTGGAACGAGAACAACCCGGCCTCGCGCAGCCGGCGCCGCCACGCGGTTTCCCGGTTCGGACCCGATACGAGCAGGCGCCCTTCAGGACGCAGGACGCGTCGGATCTCACGCAGCACCTCGCGCCGGGGCACCAGGTGCTCGATAACGTCGAGAAAGAGCACGGCGTCGAAACGGCCGCTCCGAAATGGGAAGGCGGTGGTGAGATCCCAGGCGAAGAGCTGGGTGTTGGCGAGGCCGAGGGCTCGAGTGGAGGCCTTGGCCACCCGGAGCTGGTCGACGTCGTAGTCCATCCCCACCACGCGCTTGACCCGTCCCGCCGCCTTCACGGTGTGCGCGCCGTTGGCACAGCCCACGTCCAGCACCACGTCGCCGGGTCCGAGATGCGGGAGGTACCAATCGTGGCCCGGCGTCTCCACGAGGTGCTTCGGATGGATGAAGTGCGGGCTCTTCCCTGTATATTTCACCAGCCGCACGCCGACGGACTTCCCTCGCCGATTCAGCAGGTCCAGGGTAGCGATCACGGGCCGAGGCCACCGGCCGGTCATCGCCGCGCGGCCGCCCGTCGCTCGCCGATCTCGCGCACCGTCACGAACGGGGCGTCGACACGCTCCCGGAGGAGCCGCGCGAAGGCGCCGGGACGCTTGACGATGTCGCGATCGTGGAGTGATGCCACGTCGCCGTCGTCCACGAAGGTGATCCCCTCCACCGCGCCCCACCGGCCAGGATCGAGACACGAGACGTAGCGGAGACCGGCCGCCGCGGCGGCCGCCAGGGTGGCCTTCGAGAACACGTTCCCGGGCGGAACGAACGTCAGCACCGCCACCCCAAAGAACTCCTGGAGGATTCCCTGCGCGCGCGCGACGTGCTCGCGGTGAATCTCCTCCGACAACCAGTCGTGGAACTCCCGGTGGTAGGTCCGATTTCCCGCGAAGAGCCGCGGCCGGTACAGCCGATCCTGGAGCACGCAGTGTGTGTAGCCGTGATTGGCGACCTCCAGGACACCGCGGTCGACGCCGCGGCGGATCGCCGCGGCCGCCTCGGGTGCCTTGCGAGGAAAGGGCGTCACGCGGCCGTCGGACTCGACCCACCCGGCGGTGACGCCGACCGTCATCCGGGCCCCGGTCGCCTCGAGCACGCCCAGCACCCACTCCCACTGGGCCGCCGACATCTCGGGGTACGGTCCCCAGCGCTTGATCGGCGGCAGGTACTTCAGGAAGAGGAAGTTGCCCGGGAACGGAACGCGGAGCGGGCCGATCCGGATCCGGGTGATCCCGTACACTTCGTTCTGCTTCGAGGCGGCGCCGACGTCGTCCAGTCGAAGCGCGGCGGCACGTCGCGCGGCGGCTGGCTTCCCGCCGCTCACCCCGGCTCCTTGCGCGTCCCGTAGAGGAACAGGCTCTGGCCGCAGCGCCGGAGCAGCCACTGCGGGAGCCGGCGCCCCACGAGGCGATGCCAGCGGAGGTGTCCGGCGTGGGAGAGTCCGAGGGCCTTTCGCCCGACGAGGAATGCCCCGCGAATCTCCCACCCGAACGAGGTCGGGAGCATCCGCAGGACGTCCTCGTAGTCGTAGGTCCAGTGCGGGACGCCCGACGGGGGCAGCAGCCCCAGGCGCCGGAGCAGGGCGTTGAGCTGGCGGGTCGTCGTGACGCTGACGTACAGGCGCCGTCGCGCGACCCGAGCCAGCTCGGCGAGCGCCGGCCCGGGCCGGTCGAAATGCATGAAGGACTCGTGGCAGAGCACCGCGTCGAAGGAGCGATCCGGGAACGGGATCTCCAGCACGGAGCCCACCCTGGCCGTGACGCG
>Ga0075436_100002280_pt1 | contig 13238 bp, 15 predicted proteins | sample RhiMethybrSRZTD5_FD_75303 | JGI IMG/M metagenome (GOLD analysis project Ga0075436, IMG submission 75303) | Populus rhizosphere microbial communities from Tennessee, USA - Rhizosphere MetaG P. TD hybrid SRZTD5 | ecosystem: Host-associated > Plants > Roots > Rhizosphere > Soil | place: USA...
TAGTGATGCGCGACGTTGCGCTGGGCGCGGCCGCGTACATTGAACTGCTTGAGCCAGCGCCAGGCGAGTCGCACCGCCTCGAGCGGATGGCTCCAGCGCAGCGCGTGGCCATGGCCGCCGTCCATCGCGAGGGCGAGCAGGTCGGCGATCGACCCCTGCTCCATGACGAAGGTGCCGTTCATGTAGGCTTCGCCGAGCTTGAGGTCGGGCTCGATCAGGACGCCGAGCTCGGCCCCCAGGGTGGTGAACCGGGCCGCCAGCGGCGCGCCCGTGCCATCGCCGAATTCCAGCACCGTCCCGCGCGCCGTGGTGACGCGCAGGGTCCCGCGCCGTATCAGCCGTGTGATAAGGACTCGGAGCAACCAATCCATGGCGTGAATCCGCAACGCCGGGACCGTCGATCACCGGATGAGGTGCGGCGGGCGAGGCCCGCGGCCACCGGGATCGACGGCTGTGTCGAGCCGGTCCGACAATACGCGGCTCGACGGTTTTCCCGCCTCTTTCCGGGCCAAACTATGGCCGAAGCGGCAATTCGGGACAAGTCCGGCAAAACCGTCTCCGAATATTGGTCACTTTCCATAAATACGCTAAGCCCTAGCTTCGTCCGGCCCGCATCGTCTGCACCTATAACGCAGACGATGCCGCAGTGGTGTCCGGCGCGGGGTGCATCGCACGAGGGGATCGTCTTTTGGCTGACCGCTTCTGTACATTCTTCCTGGGGCTGTTCGCCGCTGCGGCGGCGCTGCCCGTCATTCCGGCTGCCGCGCAGGATTATTCGGCCGGCAAGAGCGCCGCGCAGCTGTTTCAATCGGATTGCACTGCGTGCCACAAGACGTCGGCGGGCCTGGCCAAGGGAATGGACGCGCGCGGGCTCACGGGATTTTTGCGGGAACACTATACCACAAAGACGGAATCGGCGGCTGCCCTCGCGGCCTACCTGGTGAGCGGCGCCGGCGCCGCCGGAGAGGCCAAACCGAAAGGGCAGGCTCCGGCCGCAGAGCCCGGCGCGGGTCCGAAGCCGCCACGGCCGGTGGCGCGCACCGGCGAAGGCGAGCCGAAGCCGACACAGCCCACGGAGGAAAACGAGGGCCGCGCCCGCGCCGCACGCCCAGCTTCGCCTCCGCACGAAGGCATCAAGCCGCCGCAGGGCGCCAAGACCGACGAGGCGACCGTGCGCAAGCTCGAGTCCTATGCGGCCGCAGGCGGCGAGGCGAAGGATACGAAGCCCGAAGCGATGAAGACGCTCGACTCCTACGCCAATTCCGGCTCGCCGGCCGGGGCTATCGTCCCCACCGAGGGCGCCAAGCCGAAGCCAGCGGAGAAGAAGAAAAAGAATTCCTCGTCGGCGACGCCATCCGCGGCGCCCACGCCGAGCACGTCTCCGGCGCCTGCCGCCCCGGGTTCGCACCCATCGCCGCCGCGGCGACCGGCGGCCGCCGGGACGGAGCAGCACTCCGGCAACAACTAGTGCCGCGAACCCGAAGTTCTGCAACGATCTGCGAACTTCGGAATCGGGGCACTAGCGAACAGCGAAGTCGGTCAGTCCTCCTCGCCGCGCGGCTTGCGTGCCTTGCGGGCGGGCTTGGCGTCCGCAGCCTCGTCGCTGTTCTCGGCCTTCGCGGCGCGCGCGGTCTTACGGGCCTTGCTCTCCTCTGCCGCCGGTTCGGGCGTCGCTTCGCCGCCCTCGGCCGCCTCGGGCGGATTTTCGAAGAATGCTCCGGCCTCCGCGGCCTCGGCTTCCTCGGGCTCCTCGCGCCGCGCGATCACGTCCTCGCCGCGCGCGATGCGCTCGGCTTCGTCGGCGCTGCGCGCCACGTTGATCGTGACCGTGATCTCGACCTCGGGATGAAGCGCCACCGGCACGCGATGCAGACCGATCGTCTTGATCGGCGCATTGAGCGCGATCTGGCCGCGCGTCACGGCCGTGAAGCCCGCCTCGTTGAGCAGCGCGGCGACATCGCGCCCCGACACCGAGCCGTAAAGCTGGCCGGCTTCCGAGGCCTGGCGCAGGACCACGAAGCTCTTGCCGTCGAGCCCGGTGCCGATCTTCTGCGCGTCGCCGCGCATCGCGACATTACGTGCCTCAAGCTCAGTCTTCATGCCTTCGTATTTCGCCTTGTTCTCCTTCGTCGCCCGCAGCGCCTTGCCCTTGGGCAGCAGGAAGTTGCGAGCGAAGCCGTCCTTGACGCGGACGATGTCGCCCATGTGGCCGAGGCGTCCGATGCGTTCGAGCAGGATCACTTCCATGGTTGGTCTCCTTTGATGGTTCGATCCGTTGCGATGAATTTGTCCGTTCAGGCGAGCGGGGCGGGCGGACCGCGCATCGCGGCGACGCGCGCGCGCAGGTCGAAGGCGCTATCGATGAGACCGAGCAGCGTCATCAAGAGGACCGGCCAGCCGAGGATCGCGACCGCCGCGTAGACCCCGCCGAGCACGATGGGCCGGCTCGGCAGATGGCGGGTGAGGCCGTGCATGACCGCGAAGCCGAGCACCGCATACGCGAGCAGGAGGCTCGCGGCCGGGAGCGCCGCCGCGAACCCGACAACGCCGGGCAGGAAGGAGGCCCCGACCGCCGCCGCGAGCGCGACGGCGGTCACCGGCGGAAATCGCATCGCAGCGAGATCGGGCCAAGGGCGCGTGAGTCGGCCGGAGGTCTGAACGATGCGCGCGGCGAGCCACAGATTGAAGATTTGCGTCACCGCGGCCACCACGGTCGCCGCCGGGGGCAACACCGCGACCATTGTCTCGACCAGCCACTCGGGATCGGACACGCCCGGTACGGTGAGCGTCTCGCCAGCCGGGATGCGCATGCGAGCCCGCAACATGCGTTCGAAGGCGCGGTGCAGCGTGTCCTGCATGCTGGCGAGGTCGCTGCCGAATTGCGCAAGCGCGATCAGGACCATCAGGGCGGCGAGCGCGGCGGCCCACAGCACGAGACGGCCGACCGGATACCATTCGAGCTCGCCGGCCGGTCCGGCCGGGCGCGCGAGCAGGGCGAGATAGCCGAGCCACCACGCGGGAAGGCCGGCACTGACCAGGAAGGCGATAGCGGGATAGATGCCCAAGGTCAGCAGGCCGGCCGCCGCGATCAGCGCGGCCGTGAGGCCGGCCCAATGGCTCCAGCCCATGGCGGCGATCAGGATCGGCAGGGGCGAAAGATAAAAGAGCGCGACCGCCGCGACCGAGCCCGACAGCATGGACGCGAACAGGAGCGCCGAGCTCGCCCCCGCGCCGAGCGCGACCAATCCGATCTGCAGCCAGACTTTCGCCATCACACAGCTGTCCCGCTCGGTATCGAGGAGCGGTTAGAGACGGATCCGTCCGTCCCAACCATCGAGCGCGGGACCTCCCGCGCTCTCTCATGTCGTGGCGGCCCGGCGCGTCGCGCCGGAACGCCGGTCCGCAATCAGCGGATCACGTAGGGCAGCAGCCCGAGGAAGCGCGCCCGCTTGATCGCGGTTGCGAGCTCGCGCTGCTTCTTCGCCGAGACCGCCGTGATGCGGCTCGGCACGATCTTGCCGCGCTCGGAAATGTAGCGCTGCAGCAGCTTGACGTCCTTGTAGTCGATCTTCGGCGCATTGGCGCCGGAGAACGGACACGTCTTGCGGCGGCGGAAGAACGGGCGGCGCGGGCCGCCTCCGGATCCATTCATCGTCCTTACTCCTCTGCGCCGCCGGCGGTGGACTCAGCCTCTTCCCGCGGAGCAGGGCGCTCACGCCGACCGCCGCGATCCCGGTCGAAGCCGCCGCGCTCGCCACGATCCCGATCGAAGCCGCGGTCGCCGCGGTCGAACCCGCCGCGGCGGTCATCGCGATCACGATCGCGATCGACCTTGCGCATCATGGCCGACGGCTCGGCCTCATGCTCGTCGACCCGGACAGTGAGCTGCCGCAGCACGTCCTCGTTGATGCGCTGCTGGCGCTCCACTTCGCTCATCGCCGCGGGCGCCGCGTCGATGTTCATCAGGGTGAAATGCGCCTTGCGGTTTTTGCGCATGCGGTAGGTGAGCGACTTCACTCCCCAATATTCGGTCTTGGCGACCTTGCCGCCCATCTGCTCGATCACCCCCTTGTACTGGGTGGTGAGCTCCTCGACCTGCTGCGCGGACAGATCCTGCCGCGCCAAATAGACGTGTTCATACAATGGCATGTAATGCCCTTCCGGTTGCGGCTCGGTTCGGCGCGGAGCCCTTCGTGCCCTGTTCGGAAAGGCGACGAAAGCTTCAGAAGGCGGGAACACGGGACGCCGGACCGATTGGCCCTGCCTCACGCCAGGGGCGGGAGGCCGTCCGTTCAGCTCCCGGCCGGGACCAAGCGGAAGCCGGGTTTATAGGGGGTTTGCCGGGGAATGCAAGGCGAAGCGGCACCCACTTGCGACCCTCTCTCCCCGCTTGCGGGGGAGAGATGGAGAGGGAGAAGCCACACGCGCATGCGCAAGCGGTGCCCCCTCCCTGACCCCTCCAGCCGAAGTCGGATCTATCCGACTTCGGCCATCCATTGAATGCCGAATTCGGGCAAGCCCGATTTCGGGTGCAAGCGGGGGAGGGGACGGAAGCGCCCTGCCTTGACATCCCGGCGGACGCAGTGTCTGACGGCCGAAAAATCGCAAGGGCGCAAGCAGAGGCAGATGATGTCGACCGCATTCGTGTTTCCGGGCCAGGGCAGCCAGGCGGTCGGCATGGGCCGGGCGCTCGCGGAGGCCTTCCCGGTCGCCCGGCGGGTTTTTGAGGAGGTCGATGCGGCCCTGGGCGAGGCGCTCTCCACCATCATGTGGGAGGGCCCGGCCGAGACGCTCACCCTCACCGAGAATACGCAGCCGGCCCTGCTTGCCCACTCGGTCGCCGTCATGCGGGTGCTCGAGGCGGAGGCCGGCATCGAACTCGAGCGCGACGCGGTGTTCGTGGCCGGCCATTCGCTCGGCGAATATTCGGCGCTCGCCGCCGCCGGCGCATTCACGCTCGGCGATGCGGCGCGGCTCGTGCGCATCCGCGGCCGCGCCATGCAGAAGGCGGTTCCGGTCGGCGTCGGCGCCATGGCGGCTTTGCTCGGCCTCGACTTCGACCAGGCGGTCGCGGTGGCCGCCGAAGCCGCGCAGGGTCAAGTGTGCCAGGCCGCAAACGACAACGGCGGCGGCCAGGTGGTCGTTTCCGGCGACAAAACGGCAGTCGAGCGGGCGGTCGAGATCGCAAAAGCCAAGGGCGCGAGACGCGCCATGATGCTCACCGTATCCGCCCCCTTCCATTGTGCGCTGATGCAGCCGGCCGCCGACGCCATGGCGGAAGCCCTCGCCACGGTCGATGTAAAGGCCCCGGCAGTGCCGGTGGTCGCGAACGTTGTGGCGGTGCCGGTGAGCGCGCCGGCCGAGATCGTCCGCCGCCTCGTCGCGCAGGTCACCGGCACCGTACGTTGGCGCGAGAGCGTGGCCTTCATGGCCTCGCAGGGCGTGACCACCTTCTGCGAGCTCGGGACCGGGAAGGTGCTCAGCGGTCTGGTCAAGCGCATTGCGGACGGCGCCGTCGGCATGGCGATCGGCACGCCCGAGGATGTGGCCGCCTACCGCACCGGGCGCCATGCTGGTCAACGCATTTGAAGTATGATAACCGGAGCCCGCTCGGCTGGGGCGACACGGCTGAATCGGGGAAGGGGCCATATCTGCCCTGTCCGGCACGCGTTTTTGCCCCGCCGCATGAACCACGACGCGCCGTGCGGCGACCCCTGGGTCGGTCGATCGGCCAAAGTCAGTTTCGAAGCGCACGAGGTTTTTAAGATGAGTGACATCGGCGACCGGGTGAAGAAGATCGTCGTGGAACATCTGGGCGTCGAGCCCGATAAGGTCACCGAGTCGGCGAGCTTCATCGACGACCTCGGCGCTGACTCGCTCGATACGGTCGAGCTGGTCATGGCATTCGAGGAAGAGTTCGGCTGCGAGATTCCCGATGACGCGGCCGAGACGATCCTGACGGTCGGCGACGCCGTCAAGTTCCTCGAGAAGAACGCCAAAAGCTGAAGAACGCTGATAAGGCGCTGATCAAGCGCTGATCGAAAACCGATCGGGCGCGAATCGGAAGTCGCGTTTTCGACAGTGTCGCGGCCGCCGACCACGGGCGGTCGCGGAGCCCCTTCTTCCGAGTGGGGCGGATTCCCATCACGATCGCTTGCCAGGCCGCGGCGAAAGCCCGCCGCCATTCGCCGGCGCCGCTTTCCCGGACGCGCCGGTCCGGCTACATGTAGCCTGGACCGACCGGGCGCCGTGCGCCCCGGCGCGAAGGCGGCGGAGATTCAGTGGACATGAGAACTTGCGCATGAGGCGTGTTGTCATCACCGGATTGGGCATGGTCACGCCGCTCGGCTGTGGTGTGGAAGCGACCTGGTCGCGACTCCTCAACGGCGAGAGCGGCGCGCGCAAGATCGAGAAATTCGAGGTCTCCGATCTGCCGGCGCGAATTGCCTGCCAGATCCCGCGCGGCGACGGCTCGAACGGGACCTACAATCCCGACCAGTGGATGGAGCCGAAGGAGCAGCGCAAGGTCGACGAGTTCATCGTCTTTGCAATGTGCGCGGCGCGGCAGGCGATCGACGATTCCGGCTGGAAGCCGACCGCCGCCGAGGATCGCGCGCGCACCGGCGTCATGATCGGCTCCGGCATCGGCGGTCTCGAGGGGATTGCCGAGACCGCCATCGTGCTCAAGGAGAAGGGACCGCGGCGGGTCTCGCCCTTCTTCATCCCCGGCCGGCTGATCAACCTCGCGTCCGGCTACGTCTCGATCACCCACGGATTGAAGGGGCCGAACCATGCGGTGGTGACCGCGTGCTCGACCGGCGCGCATGCCATCGGCGACGCGGCCCGCCTGATCGCGCTCGACGATGCGGACGTGATGGTGGCGGGCGGAACGGAATCGCCGATCGTGCGCATCTCGATCGCCGGGTTTTCCGCCTGCCGGGCGCTGTCGACCGGCTTCAACGACGAGCCGACCCGGGCCTCGCGGCCCTATGACAAGGACCGCGACGGCTTCGTAATGGGTGAGGGGGCGGGCGTGGTCGTGCTGGAGGAGTACGAGCATGCCAAGCGCCGCGGCGCCCGGATCTATGCCGAGGTGATCGGCTATGGGCTCTCCGGCGACGCCTATCACATCACGGCGCCGGCGGAGGATGGCGACGGCGCGTTTCGCTGCATGACCATGGCGCTCAAGCGCGCGGGAATTCCGGCGGCCGAGCTCGACTACATCAATGCGCACGGCACCTCGACCCCGCTGGGCGACGAGATCGAGCTCAACGCGGTCCAGCGCGTGGTCGGCAATGCGGCCGGCAAGATCGCGATGTCGTCCACCAAATCGTCGATCGGCCATCTGCTCGGCGCGGCCGGGGCGGTCGAGGCGATCTTCTCCGTGCTGGCGATCCGCGACGACGTGGCGCCGCCGACCATCAATCTCGACAATCCTTCGGTCGAGACCGCGATGGACCTCGTGCCGCACAAGGCGAAAAACCGCGAGATCAAGACCGTCCTGTCGAATTCGTTCGGTTTCGGCGGCACCAACGCGTCGCTGGTGTTCCGAGCCATCGATTGACGCCGGGCCTGCGGCCAGAAGGGCGAGGATTCCGCGGCAATCGTCGGTCAATACCTGCGTAGACAGTCGGTCATCGCGCCGGAGGGCGCGGAACCGCTCGCCAGCGGTCGCCTTGCTGCCGCAAATCCCGGCCAATGAATGCTGGAACCGAACGGGTCCGGTCGCGGAGGCGAGGAGTCACATGCAGACTCCGCGCGCAGACGTGTACGGAATGCACGGACCCTGGTATAGGATTATCGAATCAGGGGCCGCGCGCCACGGCGCATCGCGCCGCGGAGGGGTGGTGTAGCGTTGGGAGGACCTGAGGCAACGCTCGCGTGTTCCGGCCAAGCGAGGCCGGCGATACGGGCGCGTCTCCCGGGTCGACTGCGGACTTGATGGAACACAATCGCCCCTTGCCCCGCAGCCCGCGCGCCGCGCTCGAGCCCGAGCGTGTGCCGGCGCCGAGATTGCGCTCGGTCCGGGCGCGTCATCCGCTCGTGATGATCGGCAATGCCGTCTTCACCATCCTGATCCTGTTCGCGATCATATTCGGCGGCGGCCTGTTGATCGGCAAGCAGCGCTTCGACGCGCGTGGCCCTCTTGCCGAAGACAGGGTCGTCAACATTCCGCGCGGCCTCGGGCTGCGCGACATCGCTGACCTCCTGGTCCGCGAGGGCGTGATCGAGCAGCCCTGGCTGTTCGTCGGCGGAGTGTTCGCGCTCAAGGCGCGCGACGAGCTCAAGTTCGGTGAATACCAGTTCGGCCGCCAGGCGAGCCTGCACGAGGTGATCGATACGATCATCGACGGCAAGGTGGTGCAGCACCAGATCTCGGTTCCCGAAGGACTCACCTCGGAACAGATCGTGCAGCGGCTGCTCGACAGCGACGTCCTGACGGGCAACATCCGCGAGATTCCGCGCGAAGGCTCGCTGATGCCGGAATCCTATAAATTCCCGCGCGGCACGCCGCGCGAGCAGGTGATCCAGCGCATGCAGCAGGCGCAACGCCGGGTCGTGCAGGAGATCTGGGATCACCGGATGCCGGATTTGCCGCTGAGGTCGCCCGACCAGCTCGTCGTCCTCGCATCGATCATCGAAAAGGAGACCAGCCGCACGGACGAGCGTACGCGCGTCGCCGCCGTGTTCGTCAACCGCCTCAAGCAGAGGATCAGGCTGCAGTCCGACCCGACCATCATCTATGGCCTGGTCGGCGGCAAGGCCACGCTCGGCCGGCCGATCCTCGAAAGCGAGATCCGGCAGCCCACGCCCTACAACACCTATGTCATCGACGGGCTGCCGCCCGGACCGATCGACAACCCGGGCCGCGCCTCGCTCGAGGCGGCCGCCAATCCGGCGCGCACGAAGGAGATCTTCTTCGTCGCCGACGGCGCCGGTGGGCATATCTTTGCGGAGAACTACGACCAGCATCAGAAGAACGTCGAGCGCCTGCGCGGCATCGAGCGCCAGCAGCAGAGCGCGGCGACGGCTTCGGTGCCGCCGCCCGCGCCGGCTGCGGGCGGCAGCGGGCCGCAACAGGCCGCGGGCGCAGCGCCATCCGCCGCGAGCAAGCGCGGGACCAGCCGCCAGGCGCCGCCGGTGTCCCGCTAGCGCATGTGGCGACCGCGCCGGGACATGCGCTAAGGTCGGCGCGCTTTTTCAGCGATTCCACGGCGCGAGGACCGCACGGATTTCCATGGCGTTATCGAGCATGACCGGCTTTGCGCGCGCCCAGGGCGCGGTCGGCGTCTATTCCTGGGTGTGGGAAATCCGCTCGGTCAACGCCAAGGGGCTCGACCTGCGCCTGCGCCTGCCGCCGGGGTGGGACGGCATTGAGCCCACCCTGCGGGGGCGCGCCGCCGAGGCGGTCGCGCGCGGCACCCTGCACGCCACCCTGGCGGTCGGGCGGCAAGGCGCAGCTCCCATCGTCAAGGTCAATGACGAGGTCCTGCAGGCGGTCATCGCGACGCTCAATTCGCTCGCCGACCGCATCGAGGCGGAGCCCGCCCGGCTCGACGGCATTCTGGCGATCAAGGGCGTGATCGAGGTGAGCGAGGCCGACGAGAACGAGGAGGAGCGCGCCGCCGCGCAGGCAGCGGTGATCAAGGGCTTCGAGCGCGCCCTGGCCGATCTGGCAAAGATGCGCCACCACGAGGGCGAGGCGCTCGGCCGCGTGCTTCGCGCCCGGCTGAGCGACATCTCCGGTCTGGTCGCCCGGGCTGAGGCGTCGCCCGGCCGCAAACCGGAGGCGATCAGGGCGCGGCTCGCCGAGCAGATCGCGGTCTTGCTCGAGGCAGCGGAGCGCTTCGACGCCGACCGGCTGCACCAGGAGGCGATCCTCATCGCCAGCAAGGCCGATGTGCGCGAGGAGCTCGACCGGCTGACGGCGCATGTCGCCCAGGCGGAGAAGATGATCCAGGCCGGCGGCGCGGTCGGGCGCCGGCTCGATTTCCTCGCCCAGGAGCTCAACCGCGAGACCAATACGCTGTGCGCCAAGGCGAGCGACCTGGAGCTGACCAATATCGGATTGGAATTGAAGACACTCGTCGAGCAATTCCGCGAGCAGGTGCAGAATCTGGAGTAGGGGCAGGGGGGAATGGCGCAAACGGCGGGGCAGTTGGGCGGGCGCAGGAGCGACGTGATCGCGCGCCGCGGTCTCATGCTGGTGCTCTCCTCCCCATCGGGCGCGGGCAAGACCACGCTGTCGCGCATGCTGCTCGACGATCCCGCCATCACGCTGTCGATCTCGGTGACGACGCGGCCGCAGCGCCCGGGTGAGAAGGACGGCGCGCATTATCATTTCATCGACCGGGCGCGCTTCGATGCAATGGTGAAGAACAGCGAATTGCTGGAGTGGGCGGAGGTCTTCGGCCATCGCTATGGCACGCCGCGCGCTCCGGTCGAGCAGGCGCTGGCGGCGGGACGCGACGTTCTGTTCGACATCGACTGGCAGGGCACCCAGCAGGTGCGCGAGAAGGCGCGCAGCGATCTCGTCAGCGTCTTCGTGCTGCCGCCCTCCGCCGGCGAGCTCGAGCGGCGGCTGCACACCCGCGCCCAGGACCCCGACGACGTGATCCGCGCCCGCATGGCCAAGGCATCCGACGAGATGAGCCACTGGGCGGAGTACGACTACGTGATCGTCAACCGCCAGCTCAAGGACGCCTTCGCCGAGCTGCGCGCGATCCTCGCCGCCGAGCGTCTCAAGCGCGAGCGCCAGACCGGCTTGTCGGATTTCGTGCGCGGGCTGCAGCGCGAGCTGTGATGCCGGCTGCTCAAGTCGCCATCAGTCGCGACACCGGGACATGTCGGATCATTTCTTCTTGCCGGCGAGCTGGTTGAGCACTGCGACGATTTCCGGGAATGGCTGATAGGCGGCCTTGGCGCAGGCGTCGCCCGTCGCGTCGACGAACTGATTGATCTCGCCCGCGTAGAAGATGATCATCTTCTCCTTCTTCCAGTCCGGTCCCTGCGCGCGCAGGCACGCGGCATAGCGGCTCTCGGTGCCGAACGGCATGAGCGCCGGCGGCGACAGCGCGGCCTCGCGCAGGCCGACGAGGGCGTATGGATCGTTCTGGAGAAAGGCCATGATCGCGGCCTTATAGTTCGCCGGCGCTATGTTGGGATTGACCGCGGGCTGATCCGCCCCGCCGCTGAACGATGTGCAACCGGCCACCGCGAGCGCGGCGAATGCAGCCATGATGCGCACCCGCCGCAGTCCACTGGTTTCCGCGGGCGGGGTCGGCATGGCGTTATGAACGGGCCGGCTTCGCATGTCGCGCGTCCGAACGCTGGTCGGCGGTCGCTCGGTCAGTATCGCGTCCGCGTCGGCCGCGCCAGGGTGCGCACGGTCACACGGCCGCGATAGCGCTGCCACGACGACACCAGATAGGGCGAGCAGCTTCCGTCGGGGCCACACGCCGGATACGCATAAAGCCCGGGGCGCACCCAGGTGAAATCCTGCGGCCCGTAATAGTGCGTGAAATCGCAATACGGCGCGCAGCCCACTTCCGCTGCGGCAGGTTCGATCGCGACGGCGGCGATCACGCAGACTGCGGCGGCGATGATCCTCGGCACGGCCTTCCTCCACGGCATTCGGCGCGCTGGCGCATGTCCCGGCGAAGTGGCCACCGGTTCGCCGATAAGGACATGCGCCAATCCAGTGTGCGCCGTCTCGGCGCCGGCCGCAACGCGCAGCGCGCGCCCCTACACGGGGATTTGGGACGCTGGCGCACCCGGGGAGGTTCGGCCCCGTCGTAACCCAAACGAAAGAGCCCGCCGGCGGCGGGCTCTTTTACCTAAACGGGGCGCGCCCGCCGGAGGCGGGCAGGGGGGCGTCAACTCGCTTCGGCGGTCTTCTTCACGCGCCAGAGCTGAAAACCCTGGCCGTTGATCGCCTTCTCGATGGCGCGGCGCGACAGGTTATGGGGGGGAGCGCGGTCAGGCCGGATCACGCCGGTCGCCTGCCAGGGGCCGTGCTGCGCCGGAAGCTTGCTGCCGGAAGAATCGCCGGCGAAAGCGCGCAAATCATCTCTGCTCTGCGACTTGAACATGAAAATGTGCATCATCGGAGTGTCCTTTCATAACGCACAATAAAGCCCCCCTCCGATGGCCCGTCGCCTCGGCTGCGGCTATCGGCGTCGGAACTGCTGGCGCTGCGGCGGCCGTCCGGCCGACGACGCGCGTTCATCCTTGTGACGGAAGATCAGTCGCCCTTTCTCGAGGTCGTAAGGCGACATCTCGACCGTGACGCGGTCGCCCGCGAGGGTCTTGATGCGGTTCTTCTTCATCTTGCCGGCCGTGTAGGCGATGATTTCCTGTCCGGCGTCGAGTTTCACGCGGTAACGCGCATCAGGCAGGATCTCGGTCACGAGACCCTCGAGTTGGATCAGCTCTTCCTTGGCCATCGGGTGTCCCTTGAAAGTGGTTCTCGCTCCATATTACCGCGGCGGGCGGGCGGCGTCATCGCGGCGGGACGAAGCCGGCCGCCGCATGAAGCGAATACCGGCCATTCCATTCGCGCCCTCGGCGGCCGGCTGGGCGCGCCGCTCCGCCTGTTGCGGGCGCCCGCGATCGCGCACCGGCTCGCCATAGACGGGCGGCGCCGCGGTGGCAGGCCCCCCGGCGTGGTTACGATTGGGCCGGTGGTGCGCGCGCGAGGGCTCGTTCGGGCGGCTCGCCTGGCCGCCCTGCCCACCGGTCGGGCGACCATGCGCATGGCGCCCCGGTGAACCACGGCGGCGCGCGTCCCTGTTGTGTCCATCCCTGTTGTGTGCGTCCGCGGCCGGCGCGTGATGCGCAGCGGGACGCTCGCCTTGCGCCGGGATCGACAGGCGGATGAGCTTTTCGATCGCGCGCAGGTAGGAAGTCTCGTCGCGCCCGACGAGGGAGATCGCGATACCGGCGGCGCCGGCGCGCGCGGTCCGGCCGATGCGGTGCACATACGTCTCCGGCTCGTTCGGCAGGTCGTAGTTGACCACGTGGCTGATGCCATCGACGTCGATCCCACGCGCCGCAATGTCGGTCGCGACCAGGGTACGGATGCGCCCGGAGCGAAACTCGCCGAGCACGCGCTCGCGCTGGTTCTGCGATTTGTTGCCGTGGATCGCGTGGGCCGCGATGCCGGCCTTGGCGAGGCCGCGCACGACCTTGTCGGCGCCGTGCTTGGTGCGGGTGAAGACGAGCGCGCGGTCGATGGT
>Ga0075436_100002281_pt1 | contig 13237 bp, 7 predicted proteins | sample RhiMethybrSRZTD5_FD_75303 | JGI IMG/M metagenome (GOLD analysis project Ga0075436, IMG submission 75303) | Populus rhizosphere microbial communities from Tennessee, USA - Rhizosphere MetaG P. TD hybrid SRZTD5 | ecosystem: Host-associated > Plants > Roots > Rhizosphere > Soil | place: USA...
ATCATAAACCCATTCACGCCCTCGCGTGCCGGATGACTTGCTCGAAATTTGCCGGCAACAAACATGAAAGAATGGTGGGGCTGGGCGGAGTCGAACCGCCGACACGCAGTTTAGGAAACTGCTGCTCTATCCATCTGAGCTACAGCCCCGACGATCTCAGTTTATCATCACAATTCCGCGCCACGTCACGCACAACTTCGAGGCCTCTGTCGCAATCCAACGTGCTTCTCTCACCCGCCGGCAATCGTTCGGTGTGGTAGTATCGCTGTCGCCGCCCGTTTCACTTGCCGCATCGATTCACACCGGAGGTTTCTATGGGCAAAAAGCTTCGTATCCTCCTTATCGTTGTCGTCGTAATTGTGGTGTTGCTTGTCGCCGTACCCTTCCTCATCCCCGTCAACAAGTTTCGTCCCACTATCGAACAGACCGCCTCCGATGCTCTCGGCCGCAAAGTCTCCGTAGGGGATCTGAGTCTCTCGCTCATCTCCGGTTCGCTTACCGCTAAAGATCTGTCCGTCGGTGATGATCCAAAATTCAGCCCATCGCCCTTTCTCACCGCAAAATCGCTCAGCGTCGGTGTCGAAGTTCTTCCTCTGATCTTCTCCAAAACGTTAAACGTCACCGGCATCAGCATAGACGAACCTCAAGTCACGCTTCTCCGCAATCCCGCCGGTCAGTGGAACTATTCCTCCCTCGGCGCCTCCGCTAAGCCCGCGACGAAGTCCTCATCCACCTCGTCCTCCTCCACGCCCGAAGTTTCGGTCAAGAAACTCGAACTCAAAGACGGCAAGATCATTGTCGGCACCACGACTTCGCAAAAGAGAAACACTTATGACCACGTCACCGTCGCCGCCAGCGACGTCTCCATGAATTCGAAGTTTCCGCTCACCGTTTCTGCCGAGCTGCCTGGTGGCGGCCAGTTCAAGCTGGATGGCAACGCAGGCCCAGTCGATAAATCCGACACTGCGCTAACGCCGCTCGATGCGAAAATTCACGTTAGTTCACTTGATCTTGCGCGTACCGGTTTTCTCGATCCCAATCTTGGTCTTGGGGGGCTGGTTGACATGGACAGCACCATCACTGCTCAAAACGGCAGCGCGGAAACCAAGGGCAATCTGAAGCTTTCCAAAGCACTGTTTGTGCAAGGCGGTTCGCCCGCGGGAGTTCCCGCCATCATCGACTACGGCACCAAGTACGATCTTCGCAAGAACTCCGGCGTCATCCTCCCATCGTCGGTAAAAATCGGTTCCGCTGTCGCACATCTCAACGGCACCTACGAATCTCGCGGCGAAGAAACTTCCGTCGACGTCAAACTCGTCGGCGACTCGATGCCCGCAAAAGACCTCGAAGCGTTCTTGCCCGCCATCGGCGTCAATCTTCCCAAGGGTGCCTCTCTTACGGCGGGAACCCTTAGCACCAATTTGGATATAAAGGGCCCAACCGACAAACTCGTGACCGATGGCACCATCGGCCTCAACGCCGCCAAGCTGGAAGGGTTCGACCTCGGCTCGAAAATGGCCGCCATCACCGCACTTACCGGACTGAAGACCGGCAAAGACCTCGAAATTGAAAAGCTCGCGACCAACGTGCACATGGCGCCAAACGGCCTACGCGCCGAAAATTTCAACGCCATCCTGCCGGCTCTCGGCACCCTCGTCGGCGGCGGCACGCTCGATTCAAAAAACAATCTCGACTTCAAGATGGCCGCAACCCTCACCGGCGGCGCAATCGGCGCCGTGGGAAACGCGGGTAATGACATCGGCTCGCTGCTTGGTGCCGCAACCGGGGCAGGGAAGAGTGGCTCCTGCAAAGGAGGCACCACGATTCCGTTTCTGATCCAAGGCACGTCTTCCGACCCCAAATTCGTGCCGGACATCGGTGGCGTGGCGGCTGGACTGCTTAAATCGCAGCTGGGTTGCACCGGTGGCACTCTGCTCGGAGCAGGGGAGAAGGGCGCTAAAACTCCGGAAAACGCGGTCGACACGATCACCGGCCTTTTCGGCAAAAAGAAAAAACCGTAGTCGCTCCGCGTTCTCACATTCAGGGAAGCGTGAGTTTTCCACAAGCCGAACTCATGCATTCCGTTCTCTCGTTTTTTCCTTTCCCAATTCTTGACTCTTTTCCGACTTATCAGTAGCCTCGTGCGTTCATGTTCACGGTTCCTATTCGGATTCGTCCTGCCGGTTTTTACTCGAGGTGCTCCCCATGAAATGGAACGTTTCTCGCTGCTGTCTGCTCGCACTTGTCGTCGTGCTAATCCTTTTTTCGCAGTGTGCGAGCGCGCCGCTCGCCTCCGCGCAAGGCGGCGAGCCTCAGTACTTCGCGATTCGAGGCGCAAAAGTTGTACCGGTCTCTGGCCCAACGATCGACGACGCAACAGTCGTTCTCGCGCGCGGCGTGATTCTCGCGGTCGGTGGGAAGGACGTTCCCATTCCTGCGGACGCACTCGTCATCGAAGGCAAAGGCCTTATCGTGTATCCCGGCCTTTTTGACTCCTTCACCGATGTCGGACTTTCCTCGGCTCCCGCACCGGCAGCGGGCGAAGGCGGCCCCCGCGGCGGCGGAGGTGGTCAACCACCAGCTCGCGGGCCCGAAGATCGCCCGGGCGCCACTCCATGGCGCAACGCCGCTGATGAAGCGAATATTTCGGATAAGCGCGTCGAAACTTGGCGCAACGCCGGTTTCACCACCGTCGTCTCCGCGCCCAAGGGCGGTTTCTTCCCCGGCCAAGCTGCCGTCTTTGATCTCGCTGGTGAACGCAACGGAGATCTCGTTGTCAAAGCTCCTGTCGCAATTCCAGTTTCTTTAAATCCCGCCGGTGGGTTCGGCAGCGGCTTTCCCGATTCCAAAATGGGCGTGCTTGCCTATGTCCATCAGGTTTGGCTCGACGTGGACTGGAGCACCAAAGCCGAAGCAACCTATGAAAAAAGTCCGCGCGGCACTGCACGCCCGCGTTATGACCGCGTCAATGCCGCGCTCGCCGACGCACTCGAAGATCACGCGCTCGTCTTGATTCCTGCAAACAGCTCGCTCGAGCTTCGCCGCGCGCTGGTTTTGGCCGATCGCTGGAAAGTTCCAAGCGTCATCGTTGGCGCGCACATGGCGTACGAAGTTGCGCCTGAACTTGCCGCCAAAAAGCTTCCTGTGATCGTAAATCTGAAGTGGCCCGAGCCGGATAAGGACGCCGACCCCGACGACGTGCCGAGCCTCCGTGAACTTCGCATTCGCGATCGCGCGCCGTCTTCTCCGGCGGCGCTGGCTAAAGCTGGTGTGAAATTTGCTTTCAGCTCCGACGGCATCACATCGCCAGCCGATATCGTCAAAGCCGTCAAGAAATCGGTCGACGCTGGCCTTCCCGCGGATGCCGCGCTCCGCGCACTCACTCTTTCACCGGCGGAAATTTTTGGCGTAGCAGACCGCACGGGCTCCATCGAAAAGGGCAAGATCGCAAATCTCCTCGTCACCGACGGTGACCTCTTTGCCGAAAAGACGAAGATCAAAATGACTTTCGTCGATGGCAAGAAATTTGAATTTCGTGAACCTGACCGGCCAAAGGACCCGCCGAAAAGCGACCTCACCGGCAAGTGGACCCTGAAATACACCACGCCTGACGGCGATGAAGAAAGTACCGCTGACCTGACGATGTCATCCGACGGCACTCTCTCCGGCACGGTCGCCAGCAAACGCGGCGTCGCTACCATCATCAGCGGCTACGCCAGCGCCGATAAATTCAATTTCGTCATTAACATGCCAATTCAAGGCAGCCCGGCCGACGTAAGTTTTTCCGGCACGTTTGAAAAGGACACCATGAAAGGCTCGATCGCCGTCCTGTCATTCTCGATTGATTTCACCGGCACGCGCCCGGGTTCCTCGACGCGGTCGGCCACGGTCTCCTTGGGAGGTGCCCAGTGAATCGTTCATCCGTCCTCCGTATCGCTTTCGCACTCGCAGCCTTCCTGGCAACGGCTTGGCTCGTAACCGCTGCAACTCCGCCCGATACGCAACCGGTTATTCTCATTCAGAACGCTACCGTCCTCACCGTCACGCAAGGAACCATCGAACACGGTTCTGTCCTAATCAAGGATGGCAAGATCTCTGAAGTCGGCCCCAACGTAAAAGCACCCAGCGGCGCTCAAGTCATTGATGGCACTGGCATGTTCGTCACGCCCGGCATCATCGACTGCCATTCGCACATCGCGGTGGACGGCAGCGTCAACGAAGGCAGCATCTCGGTATCGTCCATCGCGAACATCGCCGAGGTTCTCGACTCCGATGACGTCTCCATTTACCGCGATCTCGCCGGCGGCGTCACTACTGCGAACGTTCTTCACGGCAGCGCCAATTCCATAGGTGGCCAGACCGTCGTCATCAAACTTCGGTGGGGCCAGCCTGCGGCAAATCTCCCGTTCGAAGGCGCCCTCCCGGGAATCAAATTCGCGCTCGGTGAGAATCCCAAGCGCTCGAATTTTTCTATTCCCGGTCGTGAGAAGCGTTATCCCGCTTCCCGCATGGGTGTCGAAGAAACCATCCGCGCCGCGTTCACCGAAGCGCGCGATTACAAAAACGCGTGGGACGCTTACAACAAAAAAATTGCCGCCGGCGAAAAGAATCTAATCCCTCCACGTCGCGATCTTCGGCTCGACCCTTTAGTTGAAGTCCTCGAAGGCAAGCGTTACGTCCATTCGCACTGCTATCGCGAAGACGAAATTCTCATGCTACTTCGTGTCGCTAAAGAGTTCGGCTTCAAAGTTCGCACTTTTCAACACATTCTCGAAGGTTACAAAGTCGCCGACGAACTCGCAGCCGCCGGTGTCGGCGCCTCCACGTTCTCCGATTGGTGGGCCTACAAGGTGGAAGCGTACGACGCCATTCCGTACAACGCCGCTCTCATGACCAGGCGCGGTGTCGTCGTTTCCATCAATTCCGACGACGCGGAAGAAGCCACTCACCTCAACCAGGAAGCCGCGAAGACCATCAAGTATGGCGGACTTTCGCACGACGAAGCCCTCAAGCTCGTCACCATCAATCCCGCGATTCAGCTTGGCATTGACAAGCGCGTCGGCTCCATCGAAGTCGGTAAGGACGCCGATCTCGTCATTTACAATCACGATCCCCTCAGCGCGTACGCCGTCGTCCAGAAAACCTTGATCGACGGACGCGTCTACTTCGACCGCAAGCAGGACATCGCTGGCCGTCCCGCCCTCGAGAAAGAAAAGAAAGAACTTCTCGAGAAAGAAAAGAAGGCCGGCAAGAAGGCCGATGAGAAGAAAGATGAAAAGAAGCCCGGCGAAAAGAAACCGGAAGAGAAGAAAAAGCCCGAAGACATGCCCAAGATGCCGCAAGCCGAAGGTTTCGGAGGTGCAATTTGAATCGCCCTAAATTTTCCGCTCTGTGCTTGGGGCTATCTGTAGTCGCCGCGATTTCCTTCGCGACCCCCGCCGTCGCCCAATCCCCAGCGCCTACGACCTACGCCATCACTCACGCTAGACTCGTCACGCTCGCCGGTTCCCCGATTGAAGACGGCACATTGATTATTAAGGATGGCAAAATCGCGGCGATTGGCACGGCCGTCGAAGTTCCTGCTGGTGCTCAAGTCATCGACGCCAAAGGCCTGCAAGTTTCGCCCGGCCTCTTCGACGCGGTCACGCAAATGGGTCTCAGCGAAATCGGCGCCGTCTCTTCCACGGTTGACTCCGCTGAAACAGGCTCATTCAACCCGGACGTCGTCGCCGCCACTGCTGTCTTTCCTTCCAGCGAACACATTCCCGTCACGCGTGCCGCGGGCATTACGGAAGTTCTCAGCGTCCCCGGCAGCGGCGGTTTCGATTCCTTCGGTAATCGCGGCACACTCGCCGGTCAAGCCTCGGCGTTTCATATGGCCGGCTGGACCATGGAAGACATGCAAATCAAAAGAAGCGCGGCCATGGTGATCAATTGGCCCGCTATCGTCACGGAATCCTTTGATTTCGCAACGTTCTCGAGAAAGCACAAACCGTTCGCCGAAGCGAAGTCCGAATACGAAAAACAGATTACTCAGCTTACTGATTTGCTCGACAGCGCCCGCCACTATGCCCAAGCCATGGGCCACGGCGGTCCCTCCGACTTCGAACGCGACGTGAAACTCGAGGCACTCGTACCCGTCGTTCGCGGCCAACTTCCCGTTCTCGTCTTCGCCGATCATGCTCGCGACATCCGTAACGCCGTCGAGTATTGCGAAAAACAAAAACTGCGCATGATTCTCGCCGGTGGTTCCGAAGCCTATAAAGTGAAAGACTTGCTCCGCTCAAAAGATGTTCCCGTCATTCTCCGTCCCGTTCTGACCGAACCACGCGATGAAGATGACGCTTACGATCGCCTGCTTACCCAGCCGGCTGAACTCGTCGCTGCCGGAGTGAAAATCGCCTTCGCCAGCTTCGACAATTCCTTCGCGCGCCGCCTCGGCCAGAATGCTGCCAACGCCATTGCCTACGGCCTTTCGCCTGAAGACGGTCTCAAAGCCGTCACGCTCTATCCCGCGCAGATGTTTGGCCTCTCCGATCAGATCGGCACGCTTCAGGTCGGCAAAGTCGCAAACGTCATCGTCACCAACGGAGACCCGCTCGACGTAACCACCGACGTCAAATACGTCTTTATCCGCGGCCAATTGACCTCTCTGGACAACAGGCATAAGCGGCTCTACGAGAAATATCTCAATCGGCCAAAGTCTTAGGCCGGTTCGCTTCAAACCATCGAGCGTAACAAGCAGGTCCCGCCACGAACCGGGCTGGCGCTGCTCGCTCCTCGCTCAACAATTTCGGTGAATTTACCTTCATCCGTGCAACTTTTGCTTTTCCCCTGCGTTTCTAGTGGTGAACGCCAATGACTGGCTCTTCCCGAACCCTCATTCTTGTGGCAACCCTCGCCTGCGCCGCTGCTTCCGCGCCTGCCCAGGACGCCAACAAGATTCTCGATGATTCCATCAAAGCTTCCGGCGGCTCGCGTGCCCTCCGCAAACTACTCACCGTCTCGTTCGAAGGCACAGTGACTCACCCCGGCGACGAAAAATCAGGCACCTATACCCTCCACCTCAAATCCCCCAACCGCTACTATTCGGAAATCACCTTCAACGCCCAGCCCGAAATTTTCGCCTACAACGGCAAATCTGCCTGGCGCGAAACGTCCGCCGGCGAGCTCGGCACTTTGACCGGCCCCGAAGCCGTCGAGCTCGAAGCTGCAGCCCAACTGTCCAATTCCCATTTCCTCAACCTCAACAAATCGAAAACGGCCGCGCTCTTCGCCGGCACGGAACAGTTGAATGGCCGCAACGCCCTTCACGTCGAGCTAACGTCCCAATCCGGCGTCAAGCATCAACTCTTCTTCGACCCGCAGTCGCATCTCCTGCTCAAGGAATCGTTTCCGCTCGCTGGCCAGGCCCAGGAAATCATCTACGACGACTACCGCCCAGAGTCCGGTATCCAGTTCGCCCACAAACTCAGGCTTCGCCATGGCGGCGAATCTCTTCTCGTCGAGATTTCCCAGGTCGCCTTCAATCCCGTGATTGGTGAACGCGTCTTCGATTTTCCTAAAAAATCCCAGGTGCAGTTGCCTGACTTGAAGAAGCTGTTCGAGGAAATCGACGCCAATCAGAAAGCCATCGATAAGATTCGCGAAAACTATTCCGGGCGCCGCAGCGAAGACGAAACCGAAATGGACAAGAACGGAAAAACAACCAAGCACGAAACTCATGACTACACGTTTTTCTATCTGAACGGCGAAGAAGTCTCCACGCTCGTCGGCAAAGACGGCAAAGCCCTCGATCCGGCAGAGCAGGAAAAAGAAAACCAACATACGCGCAAGCGCATCGAGGAAATTCAGAAACAGCAATCCAAGAAAGAGGCGAAGGAGGAAAAGCGGAAAGAAGAAGGGAAGGAGAAGAAAGACAGCGACGATCCGGGAATCGAAATCTTTCTTCGCGTTTGCCAGTTTGTGAATCCCCGCCACGAACGATTCCGCGGCGAAGACGTTCTCGTCTTCGATTTCGAACCGAACCCCGAATATAAGTCGCGCTCTCTGGTCGAGAGTATCGTCCAGAAATTAGCCGGCGTTGTCTGGATCGACGAAAAAGCCCACCAGGTCGCGCGCATCGAAGCCTATTTTGTTGGGGACGCTAAAATCGGCGGTGGCTTGCTGGCGAATCTTCAAAAAGGGTCCAGTTTTATTGACGAACAGGCCTTCATCAACAACGAAGTTTGGCTCCCCACGTATCAGGAAGCCCACATCGGCGCGCGCTTCCTTCTCGTGAAAGGCATTAAAGTCAACGAAGTCACGCGCTATTCGGACTACAAACGCTTCAACGTCGAAACGCTCAACACCATCTCGAAGCCCAAAGACGCAGGCCAGCCATCGAATCCCCAATAGTCTGTTTGTTTTTTGGAAATCATAGCAAGCAGAAGCTTATCTGCGATGTATCAATTCATCGCCTTCATGCACTCGTGCCACTGCTCGTCTTCCGCGTGAATATCGCAGAACCACAAATCGCACTGGATGCAGTGGACAGTCGCCGCCAAGTTGCACGGCAGTTCGTTCGGCGCCTTGCCTTGACACTCTCGGTCGGAACTCTCTTCGTGTTCGGATTGTCCTATCATCGCTGCACCTCGCGTTATTCTAACCCGGTCAGGCTGAAAAGTTATTTCCGCCGTTTGGTCAGTCTTAACGTGCTACGACTCTTGAATCCAGCACTTCTCTCACCTTTTGCACCAGCCCCCGCGGCGTAAACGGTTTTTGCAGAAACGCTAGGCCTTCTTCCAGCACTCCGCCCTGTGCGATCACGTTGTCGGTGTATCCGGACATGTACAGCACCCGCATCTTTGCATTTTGTGCCAGCAATTTCTTCACGAGCTCTCGTCCGCTCATCGATGGCATGATGACGTCCGTCAGCACCAGATCGATCTCCTGCCCTCTCTTCGCCGCAATTTCTTCTGCTTTCTTCGGGCTGTCCGCGCCGATCACTCGATAGCCCTGCCCGGTCAGAATCACTTCCGCTAGCTGTCGCACTGTGTCGTCGTCCTCGACCAGCAGCACCGTTTCCGACCCGCCTTTCGCCCGCGTCTCCGTCTTAGCCCGGGAGTCGCTCTGCGCTGGCCCATCCACGCGCGGGAAATATACTTTAAACGTCGCGCCTTTCTCGGGCTCGCTGTATACCCAGATGTATCCGCCGCTCTGCTTCACGATACCGTACACTGTCGCGAGTCCCAGGCCGGTGCCCTTCGTTCCGCCTTTCGTCGTAAAAAAAGGTTCGAAAATGTGCGCCGCTGTTTCCGCGCTCATCCCCGTTCCCGTATCCGAAACCGCCAGCATCACGTATCGTCCCGGCTTTACCGTCACATGCTCGCTCGCATACGTCCTGTCCAGGTCGACGTTGCTGGTCTCCACAATGATTCGCCCGCCCGTTGGCATCGCATCCCGCGCGTTTACCACCAGGTTCATCAATACCTGTTCTACCTGTGCCGGGTCCGCTTTGATCGTGCCTAATCCCGCCGCCACGATCGTCTTCATCTCAATGTCTTCACCGATCAGCCGCTTTAGCAGTTTCTCCAGGCCCAGCACGCTCGCGTTCAAATCCAGATTCTTCGGCTGCAACACCTGCTTCCGGCTGAACGCCAGTAGTTGCCGCACCAGCCCCGCCGCTCGTTCCGACGCATCCTCGATGTGTTCGATGTCGGCGCGCACCGCGCTCGGTACCTCTTGCCGCTGCGTTGCCAATTCTGTATAGCCCTTGATGATCGTCAGCAGATTATTGAAGTCATGCGCAATTCCGCCGGCCAATCTTCCAACCGCTTCCATTCGCCGCGATTGCTGCAATTGCCCTTCAAGCTGCTTGCGCTCCGTGATGTCGACGATTATCCCTTCCATCAGCGGCATTCCGTCGGAGCCCCGCAAGACCACCGCGCTGTCGCTCACCCAAAGGATTCTTCCGTCTTTCCGTGCCACTCGATATTCCGCTTGGAACGCCCGCCCTTGCAGGCACGCAGCTTCTGCTTCCTCCACTGCCGGAACGTCGTCCGGATGAACGTGCTTCACCCAATTTGTGGAATCTGTGAGCCATTCTTCCTGTGAGAATCCCAGAATGCTTTCGATTTGCGGACTCACATATCGCCAACGGCCTTTAACCCCTAGTTCCGCGATGTAACTGATCGCCGCCACCCTCTCAACGATCATCTGGTATTTTGACTCCGCTTCTTCTTGCGCCTTCTGCGCGCGCACGCGTTCTGTCAGGTCGCGGCTCACGCACACCACTCCACCGTCGCTCATCGCCGTGATTGCCATTTCCACCGGCAACGGGTTGCCATCCCGATCGTGCAGCGTCAGCTCGCCGAACCACTTTCCACGTTTTGCCAATCCCTCTCGGATCGAGTGTTCCGCCCATCCGGTCTCTGGCCGGATGGACACTTCTTGCCACGCTTTGCCCAACATCTCTTCGGCGCCGCGCAATCCGCACATCCGCGCATATTCCGAGTTCACGTAAACGTACTTCCCCTGCGCGTCGACGATGGCCATCCCGTCAACCGATGAATCCATCGCTTGCATCTGCCGCCTTACCAGTTCCGCGTTCTTGGTTTGCTGGTGTTCGTTCAACGCCATCCGTGCCCCATAGCAAACGATGGAGAGTCCCAGCACGGTCAGCCGGGCCGGTTTCCATCCGGGTCCCAGTTGCGATGAAAGAACCAGAACAATCAGTGGCCCCAGTGCAAACATCGCGTTCCGAAACACCATTCCTGCCGTCGATTTCGGACGCAGCGGTGCAAGGCTCGTTTTTTGCTCCGCCGGCTTCCACGTCGCCGCCCAAAACGCGCCGCCCAGCATCGGCAGCGTCCACGCCAGGTCAAGGATCGTGCCGGCAGGTCTTTCGTGGAGGTACTGCAAATATTCCACCCCTTGGGAGATGGAATCGTACACAGTCAGGAAAATCGCCATCCGCCAATACAACGATCGCGTTTCGTTTGACCGTGCCACCCAGGCCCGTAAACAGCACAATGCGATCAGCGTCGCATTCTGGAAAAAAATCAGCTGCTGTTCCCGCAACAGCGCCGCGTGATGATCCATCGATCCCATCGGGATGTAATACATCCCCACATAAATCAACGTATAGATGATTCCGATTTGCAGAAAATCCAGGATTGTCGCGGGATCTAGTTTTGTGGAGTCGCGCTCATCGTCCAGAAAGAGCGCCATCGCAAAGAATGCGCCCTCGATGTCGAATAGGAATCGTACGAAAGACTGCGGCCCAGGTTCGTTCCCCAACGCGATTTCGTGGAACATCCAGCCAACATTGGCGACGCCCCACGTTGCCCAGCCGAACCCTACCAGCAACCACAACGATCGGCTCAACCCCACTCCGCGCCGCGCCGCTCGCATGGCTGCCGTTGCGGCGATTCCGCTCGCCGCGATTTGCAAGAGGTTCCCGCAGAGTGAGCCCAGCGGGCTCGGTCCCATAGTCACTATGATCGTGGCATGCAGCGCCACGAAGACGACCAACAGGATCACAAATTTGCGAGCCAAGAGGGGGCCTCCAGGCGGCTGCAGCGGGTACTAGAACTATGGATCTTCTCCAGAATAACCCATGGAGACTTCATCCGCGACGCATTGCGTCCTAAAAGAGAACACACGTTTCTCTACGGGAAACTTAGTTTTCCCACGCCTTCTTCAGGAACTCGTACCGACCCCGCTGCCCGTCTTTTGCCGCCTTCGATTTCCCGCTCAAATACATCACTTGCGCATCGCCGTTCGGCTTATACGCAGGCCATTGCGGCAGGCTCGTTCCATTCGGATTTCCGTTCTTCGCAAAATTCGTCCAATACTTCCGCATCAAACCGCTTAGGGCTTTGTCCTCATTCGTCCAGAGTGTCGGGATTCTCCATTCGAGCGTTCCAAACACATATTCAATCTCGCTGGAATGGAATGCGCCCATCCCCGGTTGCCGCGATGGGTCATCAGGCGGTGCCTCATCGAATCGGTATCGGTAAACTGGACTTTTCCCCGTCTTCGCTTCAGCCTCCATCCATTTCCATGTTCCAAGCGCGATAAACCGGTCACCTGCGAAATCCTCCCACGACCGCACCGCTGTCGCGTCGTCCGTGACCGCATAGAGTTTGAAGAACTCTTCCGCTTTGTCCTTGAACTCCTTCTCGCCCAGCTCCTTCACGCTGGCTGCCGTCAACGGCGGCTTCGCGGAAAGGACGGCGCCGCTCCCTTCATCACGGTTCCAACCCGCCAGCAACGGCACATCATTTTGTGTCCCTGCCGCGAAAATCTCCCGCACTGGCTTTGGCAAAAAATACCCGTCAACTACAACTATGCTTGGCCCGCGCCGTTCCGATCCCGGTTTGCTCACCGTCTCTAAAAGTTTGTCCCCAGGTATCGCACGCAACTCTTTCAAGGAATCTGTCCCGAGCACTTTCTTCGCGTACTCCGCGCCATCCTTTGCGCTCTGCTCCAATGTCACCATCGGCGTCGTATGTGTCGGAAAATCTGCGCCGCTCTCGCCAATCGCTCGCTGGAACAATCCCTTCGCCAGCGGCGAAGCCATCAACTCGCTTACCGAAAACGATCCCGCGCTCTCTCCAAAAATCGTCACATTTCCCGGGTCGCCGCCGAACGCCGCAATATTCTTCTTTACCCACTGCAGCGTCGCCACTTGGTCCAGCAGTCCGTAGTTTCCCGCGGCATTCCTTCCCGAATCCGCGATCAATTCCGGTAATTCGAAAAATCCGAAAATTCCCATCCGGTAGTTCATGGAAACCACCACGACGCCTTCGGCCGCCAGCGTCGCGCCGTCCTGCCGCGGCTCAGACGATGCCCCCGCCACAAATCCGCCGCCGTGGATCCACACCATCACCGGCAATTTTTTCTTATCAACGCTTGCGGGAGTCCATACATTCAACATCAAGCAGTCTTCGCTCGGCCCCGCATCTCGAAACACCATATCGTCGAAGATTCGCCCCTGCATGCATCGCGCGCCAAATTTCGTTGCGTCTCGTACTCCCTGCCAGGCGATCGGCGGCGCCGGCGCTTTCCACCTCAACTCCCCCACTGGAGGAGCCGCATACGGAATTCCTAGAAACGCGCGAGAAGATCCCTGCACCTTGCCTTCAACGACTCCCGTCTCCGTCTTAACCTGAAGCGGCGAACTCTGCTGAGCCGAAGCGGCCGCAACGCTCGCACTGAACAGCAACGCCAATTTTCCAATTGAAATCCGCAT
>Ga0075436_100002283_pt1 | contig 13230 bp, 28 predicted proteins | sample RhiMethybrSRZTD5_FD_75303 | JGI IMG/M metagenome (GOLD analysis project Ga0075436, IMG submission 75303) | Populus rhizosphere microbial communities from Tennessee, USA - Rhizosphere MetaG P. TD hybrid SRZTD5 | ecosystem: Host-associated > Plants > Roots > Rhizosphere > Soil | place: USA...
TTACGGCGCAGGATCGTAGCCCGGAAAGGGCAGAGCCGCCTGTTGGGGCGGCTCCGCCTTGCCGTCAGTGTGGGGCCTCGGGGGGGTGCAGACCCCGGGCCGGACACTGGCACGATCTTAATCGGTGTACGATGGTGACTCCCTCACATGCGCCGGATGCCTTCGGGCGTCCTGGCTTTGCTGAGGTTGCGGGGAGGCCTCCTTCGGGGGGCCTCCGTTTTTCTGGGGGTCATTCCGACCAGACCTTCCCCTCTTCGACGTAGTAGCGACCGGCCAGGATCTTCTCCAGGTCGAGATCGCCCGCGTAGCTGGCCATCGCCCGGATGATCGCCCGGCCGGGTTGGCGAAGATCTGAGTCCGTCCAGGCGATGTAGTGCTCGAACGACCGGATAGGGATCTGCAAGAGATGGCCGTTCACACGTTTGTCCCGGATCCTGCTGATCTCCTCGATCGCTTCCTTCACATCGTGGCCATGTTTGTCCATGGCCAGTCGAACCACGTCCCTCATCCGGGCGAGGGCCTCTTGGCACATCGTCCTTCTTCCCACTGCACCCTCCGATCGGCGATTGCGGACGACGGCAGGCATCCGCATTCGTGTTGGACCAACGGCACCTGGCATAGATGACCTCCTTGACGGCGAAGGGGCCAGCGACCTGTCAGTCGGTGCCGACGTTAACGGACCGGCTGCGGGCTGATCCAGCGGGGGATGAGAGTGGCGGATCCCAGAGGAAACTAGATGTGCCATGATTCGGCCGCTGTCTGCCCGGGCCTGGGGGGGCCGTCCTGGAGGAGAGGCATAAGTGGGGCGCGCGGATTGACGAGATTCCAGATGGAGTCCGGCTCACGCGCGACGAGACAGCTCTGCACACGGGGACCAGCGTGGCCACGGTCGATCGTGCCCGATGCACGGAACCACCCCTCCTGAAATGGCACACCTGGAACGGGAACAGGGTCCGCATCTGGTCGCAAGACGCCCGTGACTGGTACCGGCGAGGTTGCCCGACCAAGGTGGCGGCGACGATTCTCGTCGCGTTTCTCCTCGGGTACGGCCTGCTCAATGTCGGCTGCGCGCTCGGCTACCAGCCAGCTCGGAACGCGATCCTCTGGATGAAGACCCCGCACCTGCCCTGCGCGGCCAGGGAGCCTGGCCGTCACCATCGCCATCGAGGCGAGTCGCTCTATGCGCTGGACGATCGGAAGGCCCCGCGCCAGGGTGTGAGGTTCGGGCAAGCATCCCGTGACTAGTCTGTGACTAGTCGTGTCGTCCGGGGCATGCTTTGCTCTATTCCGGGGGTATGCCTCCTTGTGCCGTTTCGGCCTGGTTGACCCGAATCTTGCCATTGGTCTTCCAAGGGATGGCACAGGAATCGTTGGAGGACAGTTAAGAGGACGGCCCTAACCATGCGGCCTGGAGCCAGAAAAGGGTCGTCCTGTGACTAGTTTGTGACTAGTCCTGTACGGGACCACGAAAAAGGGCCGGTCTCCCGGCCCTTCTCGTCTCCCTGTTCCCTGCTTCGCTTACGCCGCCCTCGGTGTCCAGATTCGGCGATTGTGCAGCCGGGCCGCAGACTGCGCCGGGTCGCGCCGGACGTTCCGCAGGTCGTGGTAGTAATACTTCTCGACTGTGGCGATCGTGTCGCCCATCATCTGGGAGACGTAATCGACCCGTCCTCCGGTCGCCCGGATCAGCCAGCTCCCGTAGGTATGACGGAGCAGGTGCATCGTGAAAGGCTTCGCTCCGTTCGAGCCGTCGAATTCGCGGCCGAGCGTCTCGCGCAGGCCCGGGTAGTGCTTGCCGCGCCTCTCGTAGCCGGAGATGTAGTCCTGCAGCGCGCTGTATGTGATGTCCGGGAAGACGTAGTCGTCCTCGCCGGTCTGCTCGCCGACCGACCAGCAGCGTGCTTTCTGCGCGGACAGGAACGGCAGCCGGTTGTCCGGCCTCTCCAGCCAGACCTCCGAGGGGAGATCGACCACGCGGACCTCGCCACGCTTCTTGTGCTTCAGCTTGTTGACCCAGACGCCGTCCTGGCGGAGCTGGCCCTTGAAGATGACCTTGGAGTCGTCCTCGCCTGCCAAGACGAAGTCGCCCCAGCGTAGGCCGAGCATCTCGCTGGCCCGGCCCCCGACGTAGTAGGTCAGGGCGAACAGGTTGCGGTACTGATCGTTCGCACTGTCCAGCAGCAGGGCCATCTGCTCGTCGGTGTAGGGGTGGATGATCGTGTCTTCCTTCTCGCCCGCGTGATTGGCGAGCGAGGCGAACGAGACCGGGTTGTCGCCGTAGAAGTGGCCTTCCTTCTCGGTCTTCGCCCAGGTGAAGGCCTTCGAGACCGGGGTCAGGTAGCCCTCGATCGTGCTCGGGGCGAGACCGGCCTTGCGCATCGCCTGGATGCGGGCAGTGATGTGGCTGCGCCGGATCGAGCGCAGCTTGTGCGCGTGCAACGGGCGAACGTGCTTGCTGTTCAGCCGCCACCTGTAGCTCTCGCGGGTGGCCTCATCGATCGACTGATCTTCTTCCAGCCAGATCGGGAAGAAGTCGCCGAACGTGCCGGTGAAGGTGATGGTCGGGTTGTCCCTGGTGCTCTTCTTATGCTCGTTCTTGAAGTCGAGGCAGTCCGTCCGCGAGCCGTAGTGCTCGGCCGGGATCTCGACCCAGGTCTGGGGATAGCCGTGCTTAAAGCGGGCCTTCACGATCTGCCTACCCTCGTAGGCGAACGTGATGCCCTTCCAATTCTCGGTACGCTTTTGCGCTGACATCGGGAGCTACACCCTCCTTGTGTCCAGGGCCGGGGCCGCTTGTCGGCGCCCGGCCATTTTTATGTAGGTAGGCCCAGAGTAGCGACTAGTCACGGCAGTTGCCGCAGATGTAGACGGAGCGGCCCTCGCGCCTGGCGTTGTCGGCGATCGGCCGGATCGCGCTGATCCAGACCTTGCCGCACTCGAAGCAGGTCGCCGAGAAACAGGTGTGCTGGTACTGGTGCTCCTTGCTTCCAGGCTGACCGACCAGCTTCAGCCGGTCGCGCCTCTTCGGATCCTTCGCCGGGGCCTGCCCCCGACCCTTGCGCGTGGAAGGCACGAGCACGCGGGGCCGACTGAATTCGCCCATGGCGGCGAAGAGTTTGGGGAGGCGATGGAGCTTCATGGCTTGTTAAGCAGGTCGGCAGCTCGGAAGGTCGAGCTAGGGGTCGCCGACTGGGAGACGACGACGTTGGACAGGGACCCGCCGCCGACGTACAGCGGTTGCATCGGGTTCTGCTGCCAGCCCTGATTCGCCTCTGCGATCTTGCGGAAGAGGATCGGCTCCGGCTGCGTGAAGGACGGCGGCAGCTTCGGACGCGGTGCCAAGATCGGCCGATCCCCGCCGACGAAGTTGTCCTCGTCCTCCAGGAACTCCTCGACCTCCCTCAGAAAGGGCGCACCACGACCGAGAGCCGGTCGAGCTTGTCGATCGCGTCCTCGGGGATCGCGCGCGCGGCAATCATCCCGGCCTGGTCGGGGTCACGGGCGAGCACGGTGGTCGGCTCGACCAGGAGCTTGCCCGGCTCGACCTCTTCTCCGTCCTTGTCCTCCTTCGGCTGGAGGATGACGGCGTACTCAAACAGGCGGACTTGCATCTCTTCCTCCTTGCTCGTGGGCTTGTTTCCAGAGCCGTACCAACCAGTCGTGATCGACCACTGCGACCGGCGCGCGGTCGGCGTGCTGGGCGACGACGAGAACCCAGGGCAGATGGAGCTTCTTGCCGTCAGCCCGGGCCTGCACGATCCACGATCCCTTGATCCCGATCCTGGTCGTGCGCTTGCACTGGATCGCCAGCGGCACGCCTGCCACGTCGGGTCCCATGCGGCCGGTCGGGCCTGAACGACTGCCGCCCCAGGCCTTGGCAACTCGAAGCTCAAATGCTTTCCAGGCCGCGCCCATTCCTCCGCTCGATCTCCTTCACGATCAGGTGATAGAGAGCGTTCTCCGCCCGCTTCTCCCCGGGGCCGACCCAGCGCTCAATCCGGATCGCCCAGCCCTTCCGTCCGCTCCGGCCGAGCGTCCAGCGCTCCCAGTCGAACTCATCGCCGTCCAGGTATATGCCGACCTCGGGATCGGCGGTCGAGCCGAGCGCGCAGGAAGCCGTCGTCGTCCAGAACTCGCAACGTCGAACGGCCTCCTCCGGAGTCATCCCGAAGTAACAACCTGCGCGTCCTGGACGTAAGGGAAGTCCTGCGCAAACGTCCACTTCAGGACGCCCAACTCTCTGCCTTCGAGATGGGCGATCAGGGCCTTGTTGGTCACTGCCGACCAGACCACTGGAGTCGGCTTCCGGGTCGCCGTCGCGCGCGCATTCGTTACCCAGTTGCGGAAGACGAAGGCAGGCTGGCGACGGGTCAACCCCTCCCCGCTCTCGACCTGGCGCGCGAATTCGTAGGTCGCCTCTTCGTCCACGTCGATCCCGAAGGCAATCGCCGCGCCGAAGGCAGTCGGCGTGACCGGGAACTTGGCTCGGACGGAACTCGCCAAGGCGGCGACGTCGCGGAATTCGGGCCGGGCCGAAAGCAGAGCGAGCAGCTCCTGGTGGGAGCCGCCGACACTGGAGGCGTTGACGATTCTCTTCTCCTGGCGCCAGTAGCTATTCAGGACTGCGGCCAGCGTCGAGTAGTGCAGCTCGCCTTCGAGCATCAGGACGTCCGACATCGTTCGCCCCATGCCGCTGTCCACGTTCGGCATGTCGCGCTCGTAGTCGAGGCCGCGCACGATGACCGACTCGATCGTCGCGCCGGTCTGCAAGATCGCCATTGCGCGGTTCTGTCCGTCCATCAGGAACTCCTCGCCCGTGTCCGGATCGATGGCGAATTTGAAGCTCTCGCCGTTAAGGCGCCAGCGGCCCTTCTCCATGTCGGTGGCGTACTGTGCGATCGCCCGCCTCTTCAGCTTCCGGTTCTTCTTATTCGTGGCAAGCCACGCGGCTGCCTTATCCGGATCGACCAGCTCAATCGCAACGGTGACGCCGGGGGGCAGTGGGCCATTCTCTCGGGTCATGCCGCGTCTACCTCCTTCCGCTCGTCGTAGAAGTCCTGGGCGAATTGGTCTTGGTTCTGGACGACCCAGACCAGCGCCGGGACAAGGACGTGGTAGCGCTTCAGGGCGGACGTGTGCTCCTCGGCGCCGATCGCCTCGGCGACGATCTCGACCAGCTCATCCAGGATTGCGGCTCCATCCTCGGAGTCGGCCGGGACCTTGACCATCCAGCTCTTGCGCGCACGCTTCGGCCCTGGCTCGTGATGCTCGTGCTCTCGGTGCTTCATTCGCCCGCAGGTCGGGCAGCGCTCGTCCGGCCCAAGAGGCTTTGCCGGAGCCGCAGCCTCGGACGGTGCGGGAACGGTGAAGGACCCGATCTTGGTCCAGTGGCCGTAGCCTGCCGAGTCCAGCCAGTCGAACTCCTCGCGGTCTTCGCTCCAGCGGATCCAGGACTGGTGCCCCCCGATGTCGCCGGTGACGTCAGCGTGGTGGTGGTAGCAGAGGGGGATTACGTTCCGGATCGTCTTCGTTCCTCGGCTGGTCGGAACCCGGACCCACCAGTAGTCCTTGCCAAGGAAGGAGCGGCGCCAGAGATGGTGCTTGTGATCGACCGGCAGCTTGCAGCCCGGTTTGTCGCAGTAGGGACCCACCTTGTAGGTGTCGCCGTCAACTCCGGCCACGTTCCAGGCCTCGGAGGGGATCAGGGTCATCGGCGCCTCGGGAACTGGCCGGTGGTGGCGCTCTGCTCGACCTCGCCGGTCCGCAGCTCGCGGCGGTGCTTGTTGAAAGTGTTGGAGACGAGCGCCGACCAGCCCTTGTCCTCGACCGCCCAGGCCAGCTCCTCGACCACGTCGAGCAGGGAAAGGATTGCCCGCCGTTCAGGGGTGTCTTCGGGGATCAGGCTCACTGCTCGTCCCGGCCCTCGATCAGCTCGCGCAGCGCCTGGCTCGTGCCGGGCGCGATTGCTTCCATCGCCTGATAGACAGGCTCGGGGTCGGCGTAGCGCTGGGCGGCGAGCGCGAGCGAGGCGACGATGGTCGTGTACTCCTCGTCGCGGATCTGCAAGTAGCGGGTCACGTCCGGTCCGCGTAGCCCTTGTTGCGCCAGGCAGCCCAGGCGGCATCGGTCGGCTTGTCGAAGCGAACGATCGCCTCGATTCCATTCGAGTGGCAGCCCTCCAGTGCGCGCTCCAGCTCCTCGAAGGTGGCGACGATCGTGCGCTCCAGGACGCGAATTCGCTCGACCGCCTGCTCCAGACCCCGGAGGGCTACCTGGTCGCGGGTGACGTTCAGCGATGTCAGCGCAGGCCGCACATGCGGCTCGTCAGCGGCCATGGCTCGAACCCCCGATGGAAGTAGGCCCGGATTGCGACTGTCACCTGGACCTCGCGGGGCCAGTGGTTCGCTGTACCCCAGCGGCGGTAGAACTCGGGACCCCAGGTCTTCTGAAAGTCCCGGTCCATCTGAAGCCCGCCGTAGTAGCCGTTCCCCGTGTTCGCCTTCCATCCATAGCCTCCGTTCTCGTGGCGGTAGATGCAGTGGAAGCTCCGCACTAGCCAGTGCTGGCCAGTGGTCTCTGCCGCGTCCCCCCTCCCCCCGATCAGGAAGAAGAGGGCGATGAATGCGGTGAGGGCCAGGAGCCTCATGTCTGCCAGACAGGACAGTCCTTCCGGTAGGCGCACCACTTGGGAGAGCAACGCCAGTCGTGGTGGATCCCGCGCATCGGCCAGTCGTCGTCGGGGCCAAGCTCGGCGTAGAAGCGGTTCGCCTCGTTCAGCGCCTCGGCGATGCGGCGCTTGGTCTGGATGGCGATCCGCTCGGAGTACGGCTCGACCATCTCGTCCGTCTCCAGGCCGGTGATGACCTCCGGCGTGCGGCCGGTTGTGATCTGGTGAAAGTCCACGGGGCGAGGGATGACGAGCTGGTAGACCCGGCCCTGGATCCGCCAGTCGGGCTTCAGGCTCGGGCGCCGCTTCGAGCTGGTCTTGAAGTCGATCGACGGTCGTCCGTGCGCCTGGACGAGATCGATGTAGCCGGTGATCGGGACCTGTAGGCCAAGGTCGATCCGGAACTCGTGCTCGATCGCCTCCGGTTGCAGCGTCGTGATCCGGGGGTGGTAGACCGAGACCAGCTCGACGCCCTTCTTGCGGACGTCCTCGGGCTTGTCATCCCAGACGACCTCGCCTTCGCCGCCGTAGCGATCGATCGTCTGCGGCCAGACGGCGTCGTGGTAGTAGGTGACCATGTCTTCCAGATCGGGGTCGGCTTCGGTGACGAGCTTCACGTCGAGACCGAACTCGATCCCGGAGTGAGTGAGGGAGCCGAGCACGAGTCCCTGCCCGGGCGGCTCCTTGCGACCCTGGAGGTAGCGCTGCTGCCACTGCCTCGGGCAGATCTCCAGCATGTTCAGCGAGCTGGCCGAGAAGTGGTCGATCGGCAGGACCCAGTTCTCGATCGGGATCGGCGACTCTGCCTTGACCAGGGTCGAGACGTGGGCGTCCGGGTGGACGAGGCCCTCGGGATCCTCGGGAAAGAAGGGGTCGAAGCCCTGCTCGATCTCGCGCGGGGCCTGGAAGTCCTCGATCCTCACTCGAACCTCATCTGGCCGGGGATGACGTGCTGCCTGCGGTCGGAGCGTTCAAGAGAGACGCAAGCCGAGTGCGCGTATTCGCCGGTCTCCTCGCGCAGTGCGATCGTGTTCGCACCACCCTTCGAGCGCTTGCCCTCCCAGCCCTTGATCGAGCGGTAGGTCGAGCGCGCATCGGGATCGACCAGCCCCTTGCAGAAGAAGCAGACCGGCATCAGTTGCGCTCCGTAATCTCGTCCCACTCTTCCGGTTCGGCACCGTCCGCCAGCTCCTGGCAACGGGCGCAGGTCTCCTCTGCCCATATCCACCAGCCCTCCGGATCGGCAGCGATGTCGCGCTCGTGGCCGGTGTTCCGGGTGGCGCCGCAGGGGCAGGTGTAGGCCCAGCTCGCCGCATGGCAGCCGTCCAGGTGCGCGGCCAGATTCCAGGTGTGCTGGTGGGTCATTGCCGACCGAGCCATCCGGCGATAAGAAGCCCGACCGCGAGAGAGAGCAAAACCCAGCCAAGGCCGATCCCGACGTAGCCGTACCAGGGCACTCACTCCGCCTTCTTCCGTGGACGGCGCTTCGGGGGCGAAGGCTCGTCCTCGATCAGATCCTCTTCGTCCTCGATCGGCGCTTCGATTGCCGGAGGGCCAACGTCGCCGGGCGTCCAGGTGTTCTTACGCTGGACCTTCGACTCCCGGAAGTAGCCCTGCTCGTCGTCCTTCCAGATCGTCGCGCCCTCTTCCTGGGCGATCTTCTCGGCGTAGGAAAGGCTGAGATCCCGGAAGCCGGTAACCCCGGCGAAGAGAGCCACGATGTTCTCCTTCGATCCCTGGTAGATGCGCAAGGTCCCGGCCGAGCGGCCGGAGTTGTGCCAACCCACGGAGTCCTGACCACGGGTAGGCGGAGACCAGGGACCGAACGTCACCTTGGCGTCGTCCGGGATCTCAATCTTGAAGGTCTTGTCGCCGAAGACGAGCAGCTCGCGCATCACGGCCTCCAAGTCATCAGCCAGCGAGTGAAGTGCTCGGCGGCGGTCTGGACGTTGGAGACCGTGCGCTGGTCCTCCGGCAGGTACTGGAGGATCTCGACCCCGGCCTTCAGTGCTACGGCCTTGGCGATCTGCAAGTCCTTCTCGCTGGTGGCGCTCGGCGGCGGCTCGGCGTCATCGAAGAGACTGGCCGGGCGTCCGGCAGCCTCCTGGGCCGCGCGCATCGCCGCTCCGACCGTGGTCATCGAATCCATCGCATCGACCGGCGAGATCGAATTCAGGTAGCGGTTCGTGAAGCCCCGGTCGTTCCTCTTCTCGTCGTAGTCCAGGTGGACGTGCTGGCCGGAGCTACGAGCTTCATCGGCGACACGAGCGAGATCGCGGTTGCGAGTCGAATACTCCTTGCCGTCCGAGTCCTTCAGCAGGTAGAGCGTGACGCCGGTCGGCAGCTCCTTCGTCCGGACATCGCTGATCGTGTCAACCCGTTCCATCCGTCCCCTCCTCGCCGTTCTGGTAGTCGGTCGCGCGGAGGTAGGGGATCGACTTGTTGAGCTTGTCCGCGAGCTTGCGCATGTAGCGCGGGGTCGGCACGCGCTCGCCGGTCTCGTACCGGGAGATCGTGCTGTGGTAGATCCCGCATGCCTTCGCCAGCTCGATCTGGGTAAGGCCCAGATCTGCGCGCGCCTCTGCCAATCGCCGGGCGATCTCCGCCTTGCGCTTTTCGGTCATCTCCATGGCGCGAGAGTAGAAAAGGATGGTGCAATTGGGAACTGCCTTTACTCCGCCAGCTCTCCGCCAGCTCCCGCCCAGTGATAGCCCAACTCCCGCCCTTCGGCCGTCGCATAAAAGCGCAAACCCGCATGGCTCCATGTGCCGTTTCTAGGCGTTACACCTGTGGTCTACTTGGCAGAAATCCTTCGGTGTTTGCGGGAAATTCCGTCCTTTGACAGACCCGGCATCAGGGGCCGATACTTCCTCGCTTGTTGGCCCGCAACCGAAGGGGGGTCCACCGAAGGAGTCCTTGGAACATCGCCTGAGAGAGTCGGGCAATGGTTGCTCTTCGGCGGGGGGCCGGACACACGGGAACCCACCTCGAAGGCGGCTAGTACCTACCGGATTCTGACAGCGGACGCGAACGGCGCACCGCGCGAGCACGGCAAGGGCAAGGGGCCGGAGAGCAGGTAACGGATGGGATCGCCATGAACCTCGGACTCAGGCTTCTACAACCCCGGGCTACAGGCCCGGACCAGCTCCTCTCCCCGGACAAGGGATAAGCAAGCCATGGCAAAGCGCAAGAGCATTCAGGTGCCGATCGTCCTTCGGACCAAGTACCCCTTCACTGCCATCGTCAACGGGGTCTCGATGGTCATCCGGGAGCCGACCTACAAGCGCGAATACAGGCCGGACCCCGTCGCCGAGGACCATGCCGAGCTGGACGAGAGCGCCTACCAGATGGGCTTGTGGCACAACTGATCGAAGAGCGGATCGCCAATGTGCGGATCCTGCTCTCGTCCTTCTACGATTACCTGCCTGCGCCCGTCACTAGCTCGGGCTTGATTGCGCGCGCGAGCGTCTCCGGCCCGGCGCCCGGGAAGAGAGTCCCCTGCGGCTACTGCCGTCGTAGCGGCCGGATCCGCCTGCGATCGGGATCCCGTTTCTGCCCGGTCTGCGGCGGGTCCGGCTGGCGCGCGCGCCGAGGGCCAAGAGACCCAGCCCATCCCCAGTACGAAGCTCCCTGGGACGAGTACGTCCGGGAGCCGGTAGAGGCCGAAGAGGATCAGCATCCGCATGCGATGACCCGTCATCAGCTCGACCGTGCGCTCGAACGGCTGGAGACCTACGAGCGGGGCGAGCGCTTCGGTTGGGAGCGAGAGCGGCAGGTGTACGAGCGGCGAGGGTCGTATGCCGAGCTAGGTCTCGCGCTCGACCGCCTTGCCGAGCAGTGGCCTCCCGGCCATCTGCACATTCGCCGGGTTTATCTGCGCAGCCTCAGCTTCGAGCCGAGTCCGGCGACATCCCTATTGACGGATGCAGCGGAGGAATGGCTGGCCCGGGAAATGCGGGGCGAGATCCGAGTGCCGATTTGGCTGATCGAAGAGACTGCCGACAAGCGGCAGGAGACGATTCAAGAGCTGTCCGAGCAGGGGATGACGGCCGGGCAAATCGCACGTCGTCTGCGCATTCCCAAATTGAAGGTCCAGCGCACGCTTCGCGCCGCCGCACCCAGTGCTAGTGTCTGACGCGGTAGGACCAGCCGGGGCGTCGGGGAAAGCCCGTACTTGACCGGATCATTCGCGCGGCGGAGCGACCCCGAAAAAGGGCATAAAAAAACCCCGGCCCTGCCGAAGCAGAACCGGGGTCTTTTCGTTCAGTGGTGGCCGTTGCGTTCGGCCATGCGTCTGGTCTTACCGGCCCGGGTGACGATCTCCACCAGGCGGCGCCACTTGCGCCGCTCGTTCCGGTTGCTGATCTCCACGACGCCGAAGACGAAGACGAGCGCGCCGAGCATTATCAGCACTATCGTCCAGTCGCTCACCAGGTCTGTGAGCCAGCTCATCAGGTTCCCTCCTCAATCAGAGTTGTGACGCACGGCTCGCAGTAGCAGTGCGTCCAGGTGCCGAGCTTTGGAAACCAGCACCAGGCTGCTAGGCAGAACTCGCCGCAGCGCTGGCACCGATGACGGCCGGTGATGTGTACCCACCGGCCGCTCATCGCTTTACCCCGAGTCGTTCCCGGATCCCATCTGGACCCGAGTTGCGGATCGGGTAGCAGCCCGCAGACATCCAGCCGATCTCTTCGGCGTGCTTGTCCAGAGATCGCTGGACGCTCTCTGAGATCGCTCGTGCCCGTTTCTCGCTGTACGGGCCGAAGATCATGGGATTGTCGTGCTCCATCGAGACGGAGATGATCCATTTCAGGCTGCTCATTTCGCCTCCTTCGGCCCTCGGTTACCTTCGAGGGCATCACGGAATTCGATGTCGAACACCGTCGTCCACCACTCGCAGCGCGAGCAGTGGATCTCTTCCCTCTCGTCCCCGATGCGGCCCGACTCGTAGTCGGCCTGCTCCTGTAGCTCCTTCTTCGTCTCCAGGATCGGACCGTGCGATTCGGCGCGTATCTCCTTGCCCTCCCAGATGCGGAGTTGCAAGGGCATCGAGGCGTAGAGCGTGACGTGGACGTAGAGCCGTGCCCCGCAGCGCGGGCACACGGCTCTCTCCGTCCGGGGCAGTAGCCCGTCCAGCAGCTCGGCCAGCCCTGGAATGTTCTCCATGTCACTCACTCCCCAGCGTGTTCGGGAAGGTGAACTGAGCCTTTAGCCAGACCGGCCCGTCTTTCAGCTCCTGGATCGGAGCGGGGATCCGGCCAGCCTTTCGCATCCGGGAGATGTTCGCCGGGTGGATGCCGAGCATCTCGGCGATCTCTCCCGGCCCGACTAGCTCCGGCGCCTGCTCGCGCAGGGCCTCGATCTCGGTCTTCAATGCCATCAGCTCGAAGATCAGAGCCTCGGCATGCTTGACCGCATCTCCCAGCCGGTCACCCGTTGTCTTGGTTGCCATCAGTGGCCTCCTTGTCGAGCACAGTCCACGGGCCAGTCCCGCGCCCCGTGATGACATAACGCCGGGCGATCACTTCGCCGCAGCTACAAACCCCGACTTGAACGATCTTGCCGTCGTCTAGGTCAATGCGCCGGTAGGACTCCATCCATCCCGGCGGGCACGCATGTCCATGGTTGTACATCGTTTCCCTCCTTTGGTTGCGGGGTGGCCCAGTACGGGCGACCAGACCCCGACCGGAGTCGGGGTTTCGCCAGGGTCTCACTGGCTCTTCAGTGGTCTTTAGATCGATACCGGGTCGCGGTGCAGTCCGGCCTCCTCGGCCTGCTCGTTCTTCCAGATCTCGTATTCGTTCGAGCCAATCGAGTAGACCATCTGCTCAGGGATGCCATCGGCGATCTGGCGAGCGTAGCGAGCAAACTTTCGCCACTTGGCCAGCATCACGGCATCCCAGTTCTCGATGTCCGGCAGGTTGGTAACACAAGCCCAGCCACCGGAGCGACCTTGCTGCTCCAGCCTCGTGCCCTTGCCGAAGATCTCCTCGGCATCCTGCTCGATCATCTCCCACTCGTTCTGGCAGGTCTCCCAGAACAGCGAATCGAGATGTCCTTCGGGAACGTGCTCCTTGATCCACTCCAGGGTCAGACCCTCGGGGATCTCGAAATAGGTGAAGTCCACGTCATCGAGCGACTTGTAGACCTTCACGTTCACGGCCGGGTAGCTCTCGCGGCCGTCCGAGTGGAACTCGACATCGGCCTTGGTCCGAATCTTGCTCATCTTGAATCCCTCCTGTTGGTTGCGGCGGTCTCTGTGACCGGACCGGGCCAAGATCGGCCCGGTTTCGCCGGAGTTACACCGGCTCTTCAGCGGTCTTTCTGTCGAATCCCCAGGGTGCGCTCTCGTACCCCTCGACACGTCTGCAAGCACTGTGCCGCAGGGCGTCCAGGATCCGATGGGCCTCCGATGTCTCCCAGCCAGGATGTTCGCACGACTGGTAATCCAGGCAGTCGATGGCCGAGAACACTTCGCCCGGCGTGAGGACCCGCTTGGGATCCTCGTACCGATACGGCTGCTCGTAGTAGGCGTCCACCGGCCCGGGATACTCGCCCGGCCT
>Ga0075436_100002286_pt1 | contig 13215 bp, 10 predicted proteins | sample RhiMethybrSRZTD5_FD_75303 | JGI IMG/M metagenome (GOLD analysis project Ga0075436, IMG submission 75303) | Populus rhizosphere microbial communities from Tennessee, USA - Rhizosphere MetaG P. TD hybrid SRZTD5 | ecosystem: Host-associated > Plants > Roots > Rhizosphere > Soil | place: USA...
CGGTATGCTGGTCGGGGTCCTCGCCGGCGTGATCAGCGATCGCTATGGTCGCCGGCGCCTCGCGCTCACTGGCCTCGCGTTGCTCGCTGCCGGCGGCGCGATCGGCGCTGCGGCGCATGACTTTGCCCCGCTGCTGGTATCACGCTTCGTCGAAGGCGTCGGCTTCATTCTGTTTGCGGTGCCGGCGCCGGCGCTGATGAGCGCGCTTAGCCGCGATGCGCGCGAGCGCGCCAAAGCGCTCTCGCTTTGGAGCGCCTATATGCCGACCGGCGGCACGCTCGCGCTGCTCGCGGCGCCACTCTTCGTCGCCGTGGCCAACTGGCGCGTGCTTTGGCTGGCACTCGCAGCGGCAGCGCTACTCGCAGCGTTACTTCTCGCGCGCAGCGTGCCGGCCGCGCCGCCCGCGCGCGTCGCGTCGCTGCGTCTCGTGCGCGAGTCACTGGCGCGGCCGGGGAACCTCGTGATGTCGCTCCTTTTCGCCTGCTACGTTGCGCAGTGGACTTCCATCATGGTGTGGCTGCCAACGTTCCTCGCCGAGCGCGGCGCGACGACCACGCTAGGCGCGAGCGCGACGGCGCTGATGGTGCTCGTCAACGCGCCCGGCAATCTTGCCGGCGGCTCGCTTCTCGCGCGCGGCGTGCCGCGCGGTCGACTGGTCATCGCCGCCTCGCTCATTGCCGCGCTCTGCGAAATCGGCATGCTGGCTCCGGTTCTTCCCGGGGCGCTGCGTTATTCGCTGGTGCTCGCCTTCTCCGCCTGCGCCGGCGTGATTCCGGCGTCGATCTTCGCCGGGCTGCCGCTGCATGCGCCCTCGCCGCAGCACATCGCGACCGGCAACGGCATGGTGCTGCAGTTCTCCAATCTCGGGCAGTTCTTCGGGCCGCTCGTCATCGCCTGGATCGCCTCGCGGCTCGGCGGCTGGGAGGCGTCGCTCTGGGCGATGCTCGCGTTCGCCGTGGCCGGCGCGGCCTGCGGTGCCGCGCTCTCGGCGATCGAGCATAAAATGAAGCGATGAGCCGGGTTCACATTTGCGAGGTCGGCCCGCGCGACGGGCTGCAGAACGCGCAGCACCTGATGCCGACGGCGGCAAAGAAGGCGTGGATCGGCGCGCTGGCGGACGCCGGCTTGCGCGAAATCGAAGTCGGCTCGTTCGTGCCGCCCAAGCTGATCCCGGCGATGGCGGACACGGCCGAGATCGTCGCCTTCGCGCGCGCGCTCCCGGGCGTGAAAGTCGTGGCGCTCGCGCCGAACCTGAAAGGCTTCCAGCGCGCGCTCGAGGCAGGCGCGCACAAGGTGACGTTCCCGGTCTCCGCCAGCCGGCAGCACAGCGAGTCCAACGTGCGCATGACCCCCGAGCAGATGGTCGAGGAAGTGCGCAAATGCGCGGCGTTTGCGCATCCGGGTGTCGAGATCGAAGGTGCCGTGTCGACCGCCTTCGGCTGCACGATGCAAGGCGTCGTGCCCGAGGATGACGTCGTGCGCATCGCCGCGACGCTTGCCGAATTCTGCGACGGCGTCGCGCTCGCCGATACCGTCGGCTATGCGAACCCGGCGCAGGTGCGGCGCGTGTTCCGCCGGGTGCGCGATGCCATTGGCGAGAAGCTGGAAGGCGCCCATTTCCACAACACGCGCGGTCTCGGCCTCGCCAACGCGCTTGCCGCCTACGAGGAAGGCGTGCGCTCCTTCGACAGCTCGCTCGGTGGACTGGGCGGCTGTCCGTTCGCTCCGGGCGCGAGCGGCAACGTCATCACCGAGGACCTCGTGTTCATGTTCGAGTCGATGGGCGTGTCGACCGGCATCGACCTGCAAAAGTTGTTCGCCGCGCGCAAGCTGATGATGGAAGCGATTCCGGACGAACCCGTGTACGGCCATATGGCGCTCGCCGGCCTGCCCAAAGGATTCCGTGCCGCTGCTTGAGGGTGTGCGCGTCGTTGAATTCGCGCACATGGTGATGGGCCCGTCGTGCGGCCTGATGCTGGCCGATCTCGGGGCCGAGGTCATCAAGGTGGAGCCGCTCGAAGGCGACAACACGCGCCGCCTCGAGCATGCCGGCGCCGGTTTCTTCCCGGTGTTCAACCGCAACAAGAAAAGCTTCGCCGTCGACCTCAAGCACCCGGAGGGCCGCGCGCTGGTACTGAAGCTCATCGAGCGCAGCGACGTGCTGACCGAGAACTTCCGGCCGGGCGCGCTGGACAAGCTCGGCTTCTCGTATGCGGCGCTGCACGAGCGCAATCCGCGGCTCATCTACTGCTCGCTAAAGGGTTTCCTGCGCGGCCCATACGAGCACCGTGCGGCGCTCGACGAGGTGACGCAGATGATGGGCGGGCTCGCCTACATGACCGGGCTTCCCGACCGGCCGCTGCGCGCCGGCTCGTCCGTGATCGATATTCTCGGCGGCACCTTCGCCGCGCTCGGCATCGTGGCTGCGCTACGCGAGCGCGACAAGACCGGGCGCGGCAAGCGCGTGACGAGCTCGCTCTTCGAGACGACCGCGCTGCTCGTCGCGCAGCACATGGCGCAATACGAGCTCACCGGCGAAGCGCCGCCGCCCATGTCGGTGAAGCGGCCGGCGTGGGGCGTCTACGACATCTTCGAAACCAAGGATGGGCAGCTGTTCGTCGGGGTGGTGACCGATACGCAATGGGAAATCTTCTGCCGGGAGTTCGGTGAGCCCGAGCTGGTGGCCGATGCACGGCTGAAGAGCAACGGCATGCGCGTCAGGGAGCGCGCCTGGCTGATACCGCGCCTTGGCGAAGTGATGCGCCGCTATACGAAGGCCGAGCTTGCCGCAAAGCTCGAGGCGATCGGCCTGCCCTTCGCGCCAATTGCCAAGCCGTGGGATTTGCTCGACGACGCGCACCTCAAGGCCTCCGGTGGTCTCGTGCCGACGCGCGTGCGCGGCAAGACGATCCAGGTGCCCGCGCTGCCACTGGAGTTCGACGGCGAGCGCCTTGCCAAGCGCGCCGACCCGCCGACGATCGGCGAGCACGGCGCGCAATTGCTCGCCGAGCTCGGTTGTTCGCGCCAGGAAATCGAGAGTCTGCGCGAGCGCCGTATAGTCGTGCTTCCCTAACGACGGAGGAGAACGCATGAATGAAGCACATCGAGGGCGGCGGGCGGTCCTGCGCGGCATGCTCGCGTTCGGCGGCACGCTTGCGCTTGGCGCCTGCGGCGCGATGGCGCCAGGCGCGGCCAGTACTGGCGGCGGCGCGCGGCTCACGGGCGGGCGTGTGTCGGTGCGATGGCTGGGCGGCGGCGTCGCCGAGCTCGCGACGCCCGATTACAAACAGATCGCCTATAGCGACGCGTGGATCTGGAACAACGCCGGCTGGAGCCGCTTCAACGTGCAGAAGCCGCCGGAATACGCGACGAGCCAAGGCTTCGCGCAGTACGTCGCCGGCAAAAGGCCCGATGCGGTCTTCGTACTGCTTACGCACGACCACGGCGACCACATGGGCGATTACCTCGAGATGCTGAAGGTGCTGAGTGACGCCGGCGTGCCGGTGATGACCAGCGGACAGAGCGACCTGATGCGCTCGCCTACGGGGCTCCTGCCGGACTTCAAGAAGGCGGGCCTCGAGCCAGCAAAGATCGTCTCCAACGGCGGTGCCGGCATGAACTTCGGCGGCACCTCGCGCCACGGCGCCATGACTGCGCGCCTCGTGCCGGCCGTGCACTCCACCTTGCACGCCTTTCCCGCCGCCGGGTTCATGCTCGACATCGGCGGCATGCGCGTCTACTTAAGCGGCGATACCGACCTCTATGGCGACATGAAGACAATCGGCGAGCGCTATCAGCCGAACCTGGCGCTCGTCTGCGTCGGCGACGGGCCGTTTACCATGGGACCCGAGGAGGCAGCGCGCGCCTGCCAGTGGCTCGGCGTGCAGCACGCGATTCCGGTGCACTACGCGCACAACGCCGCCGTGCGCGGCATCGAAGCCGGTGAAGACTTCCGCAAGGCGATAGCGCAGATCGCGCCGTCGGTGCGCGTCACGGTCATGAAGCCCGGCGAGACACAGCTCATCCAGGTCTGACAAGCACGGGGGGCGTCCAGCGCCCCTTTTCATTTCATCTTGCAGTCCTGCACGTAGGCGTCCCCGCGGTTCGCGAGCACGGTGCCGAGGGTCTTGTGCATGATGCGACCGTCGGGGCCTTTGCCGACCACCTGCAGGTAGTAGTTCTGGATCGGGAACTGGTTGCGGTTGAACTTGAAGTCGCCGCGCACGCTCTTGAAGTCGGCGGCGCGCAGCGCCGCGCGCAGCGCGTCCTTGTCCTCGAGCTTTCCCTTCACCCGGCGGATCGCGGAATCGATGAGAAGCGCCGTGTCGTAGCCTGAAGCCGCGTACCCTGTGGGCAGGCGGTTGTACTGCGCCTCGAACGCCGGCACGAATTTCTGGTTGGCCGCATTGTCGAGATCGATCGACCAGTGCCCGACGCTGAACAGCCCGAGCATCGGCTCGCCGACCGCGCGGATGATGTCCTGATCGGAGCCCCATAGCGGCACGACGAGCTGAATGTCTTTCGACATGCCGGCGGCGACGAATTGCTTGATGAAGTTGACGCCCATGCCGCCGGGCAGGAACACGTAAAGCGCTTCGGGTTGCTTGGCGCGGATCTGCGAGAGCTCGGCTGCATAATCGAGCTGCCCGAGCTTCGTGTACATCTCCTCCACCAGCTTGCCCTTGTACATGCGCTTGAAGCCGCTCGCCGCGTCCTGGCCGCCGACGTAGTTGGGTGCAAGGAAGATGGCGTTCTTGATGCCTTTCGAGTTCATATACTCGCCGGCCGCCTCGCTGTAGGCCTCGCTCGGCCAGGACGCAGCAAAAAAGAACGGGCTGCACTGAGCGCCGGTGAACTGCGCGGGACCCGCGTTCGGCGAGATGTAGAACACGTGGTTGGCGATCGCATCGGGCGCGATGGCGATGACGATGTTGGAGAAAACGCCGCCGGTGAGAAAGTCGACCTTGTCGAGCTTGAGGTAGCGCTCGGCGAATTGTTTTGCAAGCTCGGGCTTGAGCTGGTCGTCGCCCACCAGCACCTCGGCGGGCAGGCCGCCGAGCTTGCCGCCGTTCAGCTTGATCGCGAGATTGAAGCCATCGCGGATGTCGCTGCCGATCGAGGCATTCGGCCCCGAGAGCGTGCTGATGAAGCCGATCTTTACCTTGTCGGCCGCCTGGGCAGCTGCTGCAGCCGCCAGCGCGGCCGCCACGATGATTTTGCGCATGTCCCCTCCTAACGTGTTTCGCGCGCTACGCACATCTTCGGATCGACGATCTTGCCGCGCTCGACGACGACCTTGCCGTCGAGCGCGATGCTGCAGTCGCGCATCGGCACGTCGTAATGGCCGCGCGTGTTGCGCTTGCCGCCGCCCTGGGTGTTCGGTCCGGTCGAAAACAGAAAATTGCCGGGAAATGTGCGCGCGGCGGCACGATGGTGCTCCGGCGTATCGCCGTGCAGCGCGATGCCGTACCACAGCGCCTGCGGATTCATTCCCCAGCCGAGATGCGAGACCGCGTACGGGTCGCGATCGCTGGCGGCTGCCTTGCCGTCGTCCAGCCAGTCGCGCATCAGCTTGGCGTCCATGCCGCCCTGAACCTCGACGATGTGGCCCTCGCGGATCGCCAGTTTGACCGGGTCGGCGACGTAGCGGCAGTACGGCAGGATGACGATGTCGCCCGGCTGCAGCACGACCGTGCCGTGCGCGCTGCCTTCGTTCGGGAACGTGTGGATGTGCCCGCCGCCCCAATGATCGAAGTGACCGCGCTCGTCGGCGTAACCCCATTGCGTCATCACCGGGTACTCGCCGCATGCGTACGTGAGGTCGGTGCCGGCTTCGCTTGTCACTTGCACGCGCTTGGTGCGCTTGTAGAGCGACTCGGCGTATTTGCACGCGTCCTTGAGGCCGGCGGGCGACATGAGCTGCTCCAGATCGTCCGGCGCGTCGATGATCATCAGCACGCGCGTGCCGCGGTCCATGACCTGCTTAAGCCATTGGGTGAATAGCGGGACGTGGAACACGACGACCATGTCGGCCGCGCTCACCGCCTCGAGCGTGCCTTTGCACTGGCCGATCGTCGGGACACCGACCTTGGTCCATGACGGCAGCGAGTTGACACAAAGCTCATAGATGTCCGCGCCGAGCTCGTCGGCGGCAGCAAAGGCGGCCTGGATGTATTCGCGCCGCGTCGCGAGATCGCTCACCACGGCGATGGTCTCGCCTTGGCGCACCTGGCAGAGCTGAAACTCGCGGCGATAGAGCTGCGCCAGCTTCGCTGGGTTCACCTCCTGCGCGCGAAACGCACCCTGGATCATGCGCGCATTATGGCGCGGCTGAAGTTCCGGCGTGCTTCATCGCCTTCCAAATGCGATGGGGCGTAGCCGGCATTTCCAGGTCGCGCACGCCGTAGGAGGCAAGCGCATCAAGGATCGCGCTGATGACGGCCGCGGGCGCCGCGATCGCCCCGGACTCGCCGCAGCCTTTGGCGCCGAGCGGGTTGTGCGTGCAGGGCTGGCTTTCATCCAGCTCGCAGATGAAGAACGGCACATCAGCCGCGCGCGGCAGCGCATAGTCCATGAACGAGGCAGATTGGAGCTGGCCATCGTCATATGCGGTGCGCTCGCTCAGCGCCTGTCCCAGCCCCTGCACCACCCCGCCGTGCAGCTGCCCGTGCACGATCATCGGATTGATCACCGTGCCGATGTCGTCGACGGCCCAGTAACCGAGGATCTTGATGGCGCCCGTATCGCGATCCAACTCGACTTCGCAGATATGCACGCCATTCGAGAAGGCGAAATTCGGCGGATCGTAGAACGCGTTCTCGTCGAGGCCCGGCTCGAGCTCGCCGAGCGGGTAGTTGTGCGGCACGTAGGCCGCGCGTGCTACGGCATCGAAACTCACGCGCCGGTCGGTGCCAGCCACGCTGAACGCGCCGTCGCGAAACTCGAGATCGCGCTCGGCCGCCTCCAGCAGATGAGCAGCGATGCGCTTGCCCTTCGCGATTATCTTGGCCCCGGCCGCCTGCAGCGCCGAGCCGCCGACCGCGATCGAGCGCGAGCCGAACGTGCCGGTGCCGACGGGCACGGCAGCGGTATCGCCTTCGACCACGCGGATGCGCTCGAGCGGCACGCCGAGCTGGCGAGCGATGATCTGCGCATACGTCGTCGCATGGCCCTGCCCGTGGTTGTGCGTGCCGAGGTACGCGGTAACGCCGCCGTCGGGCGCCACGCGCAGTTGCGCGGATTCGTAGAAGCCGACCCGTGCGCCCATGGCTCCGGCAAGGCGCGACGGCGCGACGCCGGAGGATTCAACGTAGCAGGCGATGCCGATGCCGCGTCCGGGCGCTCGCTTCTTCGCATATCCCGAGATTTCGAGCGCGCGCTCCAGGAGCTTCGGGAAATCGCCGCAGTCGTAGGTCGGGCCGAGCGGCGTCTTGTACGGCATGGCGCTCGCCGGGATGAGGTTGCGCCGCCGGATTTCGGCGCGATCGATGCCGAGCTCGCGCGCCGCCTGGTCCGCCAGGCGCTCGAGCACATAGCAGGCCTCCGGGCGGCCGGCGCCGCGATAGGCGTCGGTCGGCACGGTGTTGCTGAAAACACCGGTGACCTCCACATAGACCGCGGGCGTCTTATAGACGCCGGCCAGTAGCGCGCTGTAGATCGGGCCGGGAATAGCAGCGCCGAAGCTCGAGACATAGGCGCCAAGATCGGCGCGCGTATGCACGCGCAGCGCGAGAAACTGCCCCTCATTGTCGAGCGCGAGCTCGGCGCGCGTCACATGGTCGCGTCCCTGCGTGTCGGAGAGAAACGACTCGGTGCGCCGTGCGATCCATCGCACCGGCCGCCGCAGCCGGCGCGACGCCCAGACGACCAGCGTCTCCTCCGGATAGTGCTTGCCCTTGTAACCGAAGCCGCCGCCCATGTCGCGCGAGACGACGCGCAGGGCGCCTTCGTCGATGCCGAGCTCCTCGCAGACGTAGCGGCGGATGTGGTGCGGCGCCTGGGTGCCGCAGTAGAGAGTGTCGCCCGTGGCGAGCGCGCCGCGGGTTTCGATCGCCGCGCCGCACAGCCGGTTATTCACCAACTCGAGCTGCACGCGGCGCGGCGCACGTGCAAAGGCTGCATCAACCGCGGCGCGGTCGCCGCGCTGCCAAGTAAAGGCCTTCTCGCCACTGATGAGCGGCAGCGGCTCGTAGTCGACGTCGATGCGCTCGGCCGCGTCTTCCGCAGCGCTGCGCGAGTCGGCAAAGACCGCCGCCACCGGCTCGCCCACATGTCGCACTGTGCCGCGCGCGAGCGCATAACGCGGCGGCTCGACCATGCCGGGCAGCGCCCAGCCGCAACGCATCGCGCCGACCCCGCCGCGCGCCATGTCTTCACCAGTCAGTGCGAGCACGCCGTCGGGGATTCGTACGGCGAGGATGCGGGCATGCGCATGCGGCGAGCGGACGATGGCGCAATGCAGCTCGCCGGGAAACGACAAATCTTCGATGAAGCTGCCGTTGCCGGTAAGAAAGCGCTGGTCCTCGACCCGCAGGACCGGCCTGCCGATCACGTCCCTTGGCCTTTCATGCTACTTCTTCGCGCAGTAAATCCAGACGTTCGTAAATCGCGCGGTCGGTCACCATGAAGAGCTCCGCGTGGCCACGCGCTTCGTGCGCCGCCCAGGTCCAGTGCGGAACGGTGAAGACGTCGTGGCGCGACCACTCGAACACCTTGTCGCCGACCGACGAGCGGCCCTCGCCGGAGACCACGAGGCAGATCGCATTCCAGGTGGAGCGCATGCGGCGCGTGGGCTCGTCGATGCGCTTGAGATAGAGATCCAGTGTCGGCATGACCGAGCTGCCGTCTTTGGTGTAGCGGTGGCTGCGCGAACCATCGGCCGCACGCGGCGCCGCTGCAAGCGAGCGGCGCGCCTCGTCGCCCGGGAAGCGGTATTCGTTCGAGCCTTCGGTGCCGACCTCCCAAAAACGCTCGGCCTGGCGCGTGCCCGGCTCGAAGAAGCTCGCATCGAGCATGCAGATCGCCGGCATATTGGCCGCATCGAACCACACGGTGCGCCGTGCGCTCTCGTTGATATGGCCGTGCCAGCACATCGGCGGCGTCAGCACGAGGTCGCCTTCCTTCATTTCGCAGCGCCGGCCGTTCACGATGGTGACGGCACCTTCGGCGCGCGTGGAGAAGCGGATCGCTGCGGCGCTGTGGCGATGCGGCACGGCCTTGTCGCCGGGCTCGAGGACGGTGAAGGCGCCGATCAGGTTGTGCGTGGTGACCGTCTCACCGGCGAACGCCGGGTTCGCAAGGATCAGCGCGCGGCGCTCGACGTCCTCGATTCCGACTTCCTGCGCGGCGCGCGCCGTGAACGGCTCGATATCGCGCCAGCGCCAGTGCATCGGCGCGTCCTTCGGCTGCGGTGAGACTGGCGTGATGCGCTTGTAGCGGTCCCAGAGCGGATGCAGGTGGGCGCGCTCGAGCGCGGCGACGAGCGATGCGTCGGACTTGGCCGTCAACTCTTGTCGACCGAAGCGCCGCCCGGACCGAACGTCGCGATGAACAGGAAGCCGCCGATGATCGCGAGGTTCTTCATGAAGTGATTCATCTGGTTCGCGTACTGCGCAGCATCGAACTGCCAGAAGCGGTGGGCAGCGAAGGCGGCGATCAGCACGAACAGTGCGAGCAGCCAGGCGACCCAGCGCGTCTTCCAGCCGATGATGAGCAGGATCGAGCCGCCGATCTCGATCACGATGGCGAGCACCGCGAAGAGCTCGGGTGCAGGAAAGCCGAGCTTGGTGAAGTAGCCCACGGTGCCCGCGAAGCCGAGCAGCTTACGCACACCCGCGTTGAGGAAGATTGCGCCCATCAGGATGCGCCCGGCGAGCAGGATGAGCGGACGGGAGCTCGGTGCGACAGCGCTGTTATTCATGGTTGCCTCCTTTTGTGCGGCGGATTATGCCGGAAACTCTTTGGCATCGATCAGCACGAACGCAATCCGGCAGGGCGCGGCGCTGCGGTTGACCCACGCGTGGTTGGTGCCTTGCTGCACTAGCACATCGCCGGCCTCGAGATGCACTTCGCCCTCGTCGAGCAGCATGTCGATTTCTCCCTCGAGCACGATCGCGTAGTCGACGCTGCGCGTGCGATGCATGGCGGGGTGGCGCGCATCGCCGTGGTCCCCGACGCCCATCTCGGCGAGGATGGCGTCGCGCGAGCGGGTGCCACTCTCGGGCGGAAAGTCGACGATGCGAAAGACGCTGCCGCTCGGCGGCGGCGGCACGCCGATCTCGCACGCCGCGCGATCGGCGCTGGCGGAAATATCCGCCGGTGTCTCGTCGGTGACCCACAGGAGAGTGGAGACCAGGCCGGAGGCCTGGCGTAGCTTCTGGTTCGGCGCCGCGCTGTCATACAGCACTACGGCCCTGCCTTGGCGATGTCCGGTGACGATGCGACGTACGGGTTTCATTCCGGCGTCACGCCGGCTGCGCGCAGCGCCTTCCCATACTTGTCGTAGTCGCGCCGCAGGATGGCCGCGAAGTCCTCCGGCGTGCCGCCGGTGATCTGCAGCCCGGAGGTGGCGAAGCGTTCGCGCACGTCCGGCCGTTCGAGCACGGCATTGAGCTCGCGGTTCACCCGCTCGAGCAGCGCCCGCGGCGTGCCGGGCGGCATCATGACACCGTGCCAGGTAACGAGCTCGAAGCCGGGGATGGTGTCGGCGACGACCGGCAGATCGCCCAACGGGCCGATGCCGCGCCGCGGCGCCGTGGTCGCGATGGCCCGCACGCGGCCTGACTTCACATGGCCGACGGCGATATTCACCACGTCGAACAGCAGATTGATCTCGCCGCCGATCAGCGCATTGAGGGCCGGCCCGTTGCCCTTGTACATGACCATGAGCATCTCGGCGCCGGCCTGCGCGCGCAGGAGCTCGCAGGCGACCGAGGGCAGCGCGCCGGAGGAGCCGCAACTCACCTGCCCCGGCCGCGCCTTGATATCGTTCAGCACGTCCGCCACCGTGACGGCGGAATACGACGGATGGGCGATCAGCACCATCGAGGCGTTATCGAGGTGGACGACCGGCGCGAGATCGCGGAACGGGTCGATGGCCGCCTTGATATAGAAAGGATTGGTGACCACGCTCGGCACGACGAATACCAGCGTGTAGCCGTCGGCCGCCGCCTTGGCGGCGTTGGCATGTGCGATGTTGCCGCCCGCGCCCGGCTGGTTCTCGACGATGTTCGGCTGGCCCACGCGCTCGCCCAGGCCGGCGGCGATGATGCGCGTCACGACATCGGCCGGCCCGCCGGGCGCGAAGGGCACGATCCAGCGCACCGGTTTCGTCGGCCAGTCTTGCCCGAGCGCGCCGCAGGCGAACAGGGCCAGCATTAAAGCGATGAGCCTCACCGGCGCTGCAGTATGTCCCACACGCGTTGCGGCGTGGCCGGCATCGGCACGTCGTCGACGCCAAGCGCATCGCAAAGCGCGTTGATTAGCGCCGCGCTCGCCGGCACGACGCCGCCTTCGCCGCCGCCCTTGATGCGCAGTGGATTGCCCGGCGTCGGGTCCTCCATGAGGGCGGTTGCGAAAGCCGGCAGATCCTTTGCGCGCGCGAAGCCGTAGTCCATGAAGGAACCGGTCAGCACCTGACCGCTGGCATCGCGCGCTAGGCCTTCGTACAGCGCCTGGCCGATACCCTGCGCGATGGCGCCGTGGGTCTGGCCGTCGACAATCAGCGGATTCACCGCCTGGCCGACGTCGTCGACGCTCACGTAGCGCAGCACGTGGACCGTGCCGGTGTCCGGATCGACTTCGAGCTCGCAGACGGCCGCGCCGCCCGGGCAGGCTGGGATGCGCGCATTGATCTCCTCGGCAGCGTCGAGCGGCGCGAGATCGAAAAGACCGATGGCCCGATCGGTGCCGGCGATGCGGAACGTGCCGCGCCCGTAAAGCACGTCATCGGCGCGCGCCTCGAGCCGCTCGGCCGCCGCGTGGCGGCCGGTCTCGATGAGGTTGCGCGCGGCCGCGACGATGAGCGTCGCCGCATAGCGCAGCGAACGGTCGGAATGCGAGCCGCCGCCGACCTTGACGATGGCGGTGTCGCCGGTGCGCAAGCGGATTTTCTCGATCGGCAGCTCCAGTCGATCGGCGAGCACCTGCGCAAAGGAGGTCTCGTGTCCCTGGCCTGCCGATTGCGTGCCGCTTATCACCACGAGAGCGTCGCGCTCGACCACGAGCTCGATCCGCTCGCGTGCCGCGCCGACCGGCGCTTCAACGTAGTTCGCGATACCGATGCCGCGCGGCCGGGCGGCCTTGCGCTTGCGCTCCGCGAAGCCGGCGTAATCCGCCATCTCGAGCGCGCGCTGCATGTAGCCGGCGAAATCTCCGGAGTCGAAGACCAGGCGCATCGGCGTGCGATACGGCAACGCCGCCTTGGTCACGAGGTTGCGCCGACGAATCTCCGCGCGATCGATCCCCAGTTGCCGCGCCGCCAGGTCGAGCAAGCGCTCGATGACGTGATGCGCTTCCGGCCGACCCGCGCCGCGATAAGGCACGGCGGGCACCGTATTGGTCGTCACCGCCTGCAGGCGAAGCGCCACGGCGGCCATGCGGTAAACGGTGGTCAGGATCGTGCGGAAATTCGAAAGCGGGACGAACGACACCGTATGCGCGCCAACGTTGCCGAATAGGTGGACGTCGTAGGCAACGATGCGTCCGTCGCGATCGCAGCCCAGCGCCGCCTTGATCGTCGCGTCGCGGCCCTGGAAGTCGGCGAGAAAGGCTTCGCTGCGCGTCGCGCACCAGCGCACCGGCCGCCGCAAGCGCTTGGCCGCCCAGACCACGACGATCTGCTCGGGATGCAGGTAGTTGCGCGGGCCGAAGCCGCCGCCGACATCCGGCGAGATGACTCTCACTTTGTCCGTCTGCAGCACCTTGCCGAGGTGATGCCTGAGAAGCACGGCGCCCTGGCTGCCGCTGACGAGCGTGTGGCCGTCGCCGTCGTAGAGCCCGATCGCCGAGCGAGGCTCCATCTGGCAGTTGACGATGCGCGGGACGTGGAATTCATGCCGCGCGACGCAGGCGGCTCCGGCGAGCGCTCGCGACACCGTGGCGGCGTCCCCGTACCGGTAATCGAAGCACAGCGTCTCTTCCGGCGGCAGCGGGTCATAAGCCACTTCCACGGCGTCGACGGCGTCGCGTGCCTGATCGTAGGTTTCAGCGACGACG
>Ga0075436_100002287_pt1 | contig 13215 bp, 7 predicted proteins | sample RhiMethybrSRZTD5_FD_75303 | JGI IMG/M metagenome (GOLD analysis project Ga0075436, IMG submission 75303) | Populus rhizosphere microbial communities from Tennessee, USA - Rhizosphere MetaG P. TD hybrid SRZTD5 | ecosystem: Host-associated > Plants > Roots > Rhizosphere > Soil | place: USA...
GCGTTGGTGATCGACGAGAAAGCTGGAATCCAGCGGCTCTTCCCGGTTGAGGACGCAGATGGAAACATGCTCGGTGTGATTCCGCGTTGGAACCTGGAGCAGTTTGCCGCTGGAAAAAAGGGGCCCGACCTCGCATCGCTAGTGATCAGCAAACCTGTGGTTGCATACGATGACGAGCGCCTTACCCGAATCGTGCAGCGTATGGCGAGCAGTGGTTTTACAAAACTCCCAGTTGTACGGCGAGACGATGCAGGCAAAGTCGTTGGCATCGTATCCATTTCGGATTTGCTCAAGGCGCGTCTCGCAGCGCAGGACACAGAAGAGCGTCGCGAGCGCGTATTGCAACTTAGCGTTCCGCTGTTGTTCCGCGGCGAAGAAGAACAGGAATCTCGCAATCGCAAAGCACACTGATGTTGTGCAATGATCTACTCTGCAGAGACGCATGGCCCTGCGTCTCTGCACGCCACCTTGTCATACCAGGCATCCTGTTCTCGTAGCTGACGGTATCTAATAGGTGCAGTTCACAATCGCCGACTCCTATTTGCGGATGAGGATTCTTCAGCGAGTTCTTCTATGTCTAGCGCTGATGGCATGGCCGTGCCTTTTGCTCGCGCAGCAGCCGTCTCGTCGCGCACCGATTCCGGTGGCACCGGCGAAGCATGGCGGAACATCTCTCACCATCGTTGTCGGCGATGAGAACAACGTCGTCGTTCCCGATTGCTCCGTTAGCCTTACCGATACGATTAGCGGCGAGGTGATGCGAATTCAGACCGACGCTGCGGGCCGCGGCCGCTTCCTGGATCTCAATCCCGAACATACATTCACGATTCACGCCGAACGAAACAACTTTTATCCCATCACCAAAACCGATCTGCATTTCACAGGCGCTCAGACGCTGGAGCTCACGGTTCCACACGTGCAAGAGCTGAAGGAAACGGTGAACGTGACTGCCTCGGTCCAGGGAATCGATCCAGCACAGACTGCCAATACAAAGCAGCTAGGCACACCCGAGATCGTCAACATTCCATATCCAACATCACGCGACATACGAAACATCCTTCCGTATCTTCCGCAGGTCGTGCAGGATGCCAGCGGACAAGTTCACGTGGCCGGCGCTGCTACCTATGAAACCAGTGATGTTCTGGACGGCTTCGAAATCACATCGCCGGTAAGCGGGAATCTTGCGATGCGCTTCAGCGCCGATGCAGTGCGCGAGGTCTCAGTCCAGAGCAGTCGGGTATCGACTCAATACGGCAAGGAGTCAGGCGGGATCATCGATTTCAATACGGGAATGGGAGATGACCACTTCCGCTTCGATGCCACGAACTTTATTCCGTCATGGAAGAATATCAAGGGCAAAGGCATCGGCTTCGATAAATGGGTTCCGCGAGCTACGGTTTCCGGGCCGATCAAGAAAGGAAAGATCTGGTTCTTTGACTCCGCAGATGCCGAGTACGACAACTACATATTCAGGGATCTGCCAAAAGGCTCGGATCGCGATCCATTCCTTCGTGGAAGCAATCTGGCGAAGGTGCAGATGAATCTCCGCCCGAGCGACATCCTCAGTTTTGGCTTGCTGAACAATACGCAGGACGAAGACAACCAGGGTCTTTCACTAACCACCCCGTCTTCAGCAACAGTCAAACGCGATATCGGCGCGTATTTGGCAGACGTGAAGGAGCTTCATTATTTCTCGGGCGGAGCGCTTCTCGAAACCGGATTTGCGTGGAACGCGTTCAACGACCGCTATCGTCCGCAGGGCACAAGTCCGTTTGTCATCACTCCCAATCTGAACACGGGAAATTATTTCCAAGAGTTCCATGGAACTTCACGCCGCGCTCAGGGCATCGCCAATTTATTTTTACGTGGGTTTACCGCTTTCGGCCGCCACGAAGTGAAGCTCGGCACGGAGATCGATCAGATCAACTTCACACAGTTCTATCAGGACACGCCCTTTTTCCTGCAACGATCCGATGGAACACTCTATCGGCAAAGCGTGTTGCCTGCTTCCACGTCGCTCGACCGCAACAACTTCGAAACCAGCGGCTATATCGAGGACAAATGGTCTCCTTACGAGCGACTGATCGTGCAGCCCGGCCTGCGGTTTGATTGGGACGAGATCATCCGCCGTCCCTTATTCTCTCCGCGCATCGCAGGCACATATGCGCTCGGCTCAGAAGGAACAACGAAGTTTTCTGCAGGCGTGGGCATCTATTATGAGCGCACGCATCTGGACTATCTCGCGCGTGCAACCACTGGTCCCCGGCTCGATTACTACTACGACGCGACTGGAACCAACTTGACCGGGCCGCCTTTGGTTACAACATTTGCTGTCAATCAGCCTGCTCTGCACGAACCAAGATTCCTGAACTGGAGCGCGGGAGTGGAACAAAAACTTCCGCTCGGGATTTACGGCGCAGTCGAGTATCTGCAGAAGAGCGGCGACGACGGATTCATTTTCCAGAACCTGAACACCGCTTCGCTTCTCTCCGGCAACTACGTCCTCACCAACACTCGTCAGGATCGATACCGCTCGGTGCAACTCACAGCGCGCAAGCACTTCCACGGCGACTACAACGTCTTCGGCTCGTACACACACTCGTACGCGCACTCGAATGCGGTCGTCGATTATTCGTTGAACAATCCCATCTTCAGCACGCAAATGGCTGGACCGCTGCCCTGGGATATCCCAGATCGGTTCATCAGTTGGGGATGGTTCCCGACTCCATTCAAACGCTTTGATTTCGTCTACTCACTCGACTACCACACCGGATTCCCGTGGACGACGGTGAACCAGAACCAGCAAATCGTAGGCGCGGCGTACTCCAATCGCTTCCCTTCTTTTTTCGCGTTCAATCCCGGATTGGAATTCCGATTCACCTTCCGCGGCTATGCGCTCGCGCTGCGCGGCGTGGCGGAAAACGTGACCGATCGCAAGAATCCCGCGTTCGTGAATAACAACATCGATGCGACGAACTATGCGACGTATGGCGGGTTTGATGGACGGGCGTTTACGGCAAGAATCAGGTTCTTAGGAAGGAAGTAGTGCGGCTTCAAAATTTGAGGTCGTGACGACAACGTGGAACCGGGCGCCCTCGCCCGCGTGTTTCGTAGTCTCACCAAAACGGTCAGAGTTTCTAAGTCTTCCTAATTACCAAAGCCACTGCGTTAATCTCGGAAATCAACAAACACCCGGCCGAGGGCGGCCGGCTCCACGTTGATCATCGATGAACCTACGGTTCATCTCCACCGCCATCATCCTCGGGCTGGGGCGGAGCAGGCCTCCGCAGATCGATGGTCGGCAACCCAGAGCTTTGTAGCTGCTGATTCAGCGGGCCGATTCCATTCTTCACCTCGTTCCATCGATTGAGTGTTGCCGTAAGTGATTGCTGAACTGTGCCGGCGGTGGCGACGGCCTGCGTCGTGGGCGCGGCATCGGCGAGGCCAGCTACCTCGAACAGGTGAGCCAGCGCAGCATTCAAACGGCTCAAGCTCTGCGCCTGCGGCCCGCTCATGCTCGCGCCGAATCCACCTCTGCCGCCTTCGAGCGGAGCCGCCTGTTGGTCGAGTTTCGAAATGGAATCGGAGGTTGCGCCCTGCGCCCGAGATTTCAAGCTGCTCAACTGCGCGCGCAAGCTTCTGACTTCCTGCAAGGCTGAGTAATCCTGATGCAATGCATCGATCAGCTTCTGCTCCAATGCATACTGCTGCGCGTAATCCTCCGCCGTGGCTTTCACGCGCGGATCAGCTTTGATCACCAGCGGCTGCATGAATTCGTGTCCGTTGACCGTGAGCCGCACGATGTACTCACCGGGAGGAGCGAGGATTCCTTGCGGCGCCAGTGGCGTGTCGTGAAAAACTGCCGAAATGGGATAGTCGCGGGTGAGCGTGTCGGGAGGAGCGAAGTGCAGATCCCACACAAAGCGATGCATGCCCGCAGTTCTATTCAGCTCCTGCGGAGGCTTCACCCAGTAAGCCGGAACGTGCAGCTCCTTGGGGCTCGGCGCAGGACGATCGCTGTTGGGGAACGTGCGCAGGACGTGGAAGCCGCCGTCGAGGATTTCCAGTTTCAGATTGGGAACGTCGGATTTGAGGAAGTAATCGATCATCGTTCCATCCGGCGGATTCTGGCCTGCCGGCTCTTCCGGAGGAAGCGGCGTGTCGGTATTGGTATCGCGGCGATAGCGATATACGTCCGCGGGGTGAAAAAGGAAGTCGTCATTTAGCGTGTTTGCCCGGAGCTGCCGCAGTGGCATGATGTCGTCGAGAATCCAGAACGAGCGGCCATGCGTTCCGACCACGATGTCGTCTTCATGAACGACAAGATCGCGCATCGACGTCGCCGGCAGGTTCAACTGCAGTGACTGCCAGTTGTCGCCGTCATCAAACGATACCCAGATAGACGTCTCTGTTCCTGCAAAGAGCAGACCTTTGCGTGACGGGTCTTCGCGCACAACGTTTACTGGCGCGTTATTCGGCAGCCCGTTCGTGATCTTCTGCCAGGTCTTTCCGCCATCGTGCGTGCGATAGATGTATGGACGCAGGTCGTCGAGGCGGAAGCGATTTACAGCGGCGTACGCGGCCTGCGCGTCAAAGTGTCCAGCGTCGAGCTGAGCGACCTTGCTCCACGGCGTGACATCGGGAGGCGTAACGTTCTGCCAGCTCTTGCCGCCGTCGCGAGTCATGTGAATCAGCCCGTCGTCAGTTCCTGCCCAAATGACGTTCACGTCCAGTGGCGACGGTGCAATGCTGTAGATCACACCGCGATGCTTTCCGTTCTGCGAGTCTGAGGCGGCAAAAACTCCCATGCTCGACGGCGTTCCCGGATCGGGACGCGTAAGGTCATCCGATATCTTCTCCCAGCTCTTTCCGCCGTTCGTGGTTTTGAACATCACATTGAGGCCAAGCAACAGCAGGTGCGGATCTTTCTTCGAGAAGATTAGCGGCATGGTGCGGTTGGTGCGGTATTCGCCGAGCAGAAACGGGGTGACGTCTTCCACTTGCCCTGTGTCGCGGTGATAGCGCGAGACCTTGAAGCGCGGGCCACCATAGATGATGTTTGCATCGAGTGGATCAGGCGCGACGTAGGAATATTCGTCGGCTCCGACGGAGTGCCAGTCGTGGAACGTGATCTCACCGTCGTTGCCACGGCTCAGTGTTCCGGTCGAACCGCTCTCCTGCTGGCCTCCGTAAACCCAGTACGGATGCTGCTCGTCAGTGATGACGTGATAAAACTGCGCGGTTGGTTGGTTGTACCACGAGCTCCAGGTGCGTCCGCCGTTCACGGTGATGGTTGCGCCTTGATCGACTCCGAGAAAGATGATGTCGGGATTTTTGGGATTGATCCAGATGGAGTGATAGTCGTCTCCGCCCGGCGCGCCTTTCCATGCAGTGAAAGTTTGCCCGCCATCGGTGGACTTGTACGACGAAGTGTTGGCTACGTAGATGGTGTTTTCATCACGCGGCGAAACGCGCACCCAGGCAAAGTCGGAACCCCGTCCCCAGACGCGTTCTTCGTTATTCACCAGCTTCCAGGTCTCGCCCGCATCATCGGAACGGTAGACTCCACCCTTGGTCCGCGAATCCACCATCGCATACATGCGCCGTGGATTGCTGGAAGCAATGCCAATCCCGACACGGCCTAGCTTGTCATGTTCCCAATCTGGGAGGCCGCCTGTAAGCAGCGCCCAGTGATCGCCTCCGTCGGTTGATTTGTACAAACCGCTGCCCGGCGCGTCATAGGAATCGCCTGCGGTCCACGGTCCGCGGCGAGAAGCCCACATATCCGCATAGATGGTTTGCGGATTGGAGGGATCGAAAGCGAGATCGATGGCTCCGGTGTTTTCGTCTTTGTAGAGAATCTTCTGGAATGTCTGGCCGCCGTCAGTCGAACGAAAAACACCGCGTTCCGCGTTGGGACCGTAAGGATGTCCGAGTACAGCGACGTACACGCGATTCGGATCGCGCGGATCGACCAGGATCGAGCCGATCTGCTGGCCATCACGCAAACCAAGATGTGTCCATGTCTTGCCGGCGTCGGTCGATTTGTAAATGCCATCACCGGTCGAAAGATCAGGCCGTCGCAGCCCCTCGCCGCTGCCGACGTAAATGATGTTCGGATCGGAGGGCGCGAGAGCCATTGCCCCGATCGAGCCGGTAGGCTGTCCATCGAAGATCGGAGTCCATGTGCGTCCGAAATCGTCGGTCTTCCAGACTCCGCCGTTGTTTGGCGCCATGAAGAAAACATTCGGCTGATCGGGAATTCCGGCGATCGCTACCGTGCGCCCGGCGCGAAACGGGCCAATGCAGCGCCAGCGTAATTCCTTATATGGAACTGAATTGTCCTGGGAGAACAAAGCTGAAGACGCGCACAGCAGAACCGCGGCAGAAATCCATCGACGTCTCGACATGTGAATGTTTCCTCGGGTAAGAAGCTACAGAGGATAAATGTTCGTGGGATAGAGTGAAAGTCCGGAACGCGGGTGGATCCATATACAATCTTTCGCGCACGGTGGGAGAAAACACCCAAGAGACGCCCAAGAGTTATTAAGCCTGTCATCCTGAGTCCGCCTCAGGCGGACTCAGGATGACAGGGCCTTGAGGGCATCGATCTTGGATGATTCAAGTGATCGATTGCATAAGCATTCCTTTAACGAGAGGCATTTCCTCCAACATTGCGACAAACTTATGAACAGACAAATTCTCGCGGTTCTATTTCTCTCTAGCTCTCTAAGTCTTGCGCAAACCAATTCGGCGCCGGCACCGGGTCAATCGCCCTCTACGCCGACCACAAGCCAATCGGCTCCTGCCGTTCAGGCAAAAGAAGACGACGTGCGCTCGATCGAATCGATCCTCGCCGCTACCTATGACGTAATCTCCGGCCAGGCGGGCAAGAAGCGCGATTGGGATCGATTTCGTTCGTTGTTCTATCCGGGTGCGCGGCTGATTCCGACGGGAAAGCGTCCAAATGAAACTGAGATACGCGCTCGCGTGCTTTCGCCCGACGACTACGTCGAGCGCTCGGCCCCGTTTCTCGAGAAAGAAGGCTTCGTCGAGCACGGCGTTTCGAACAAAATTGAAAGGTTCGGCAACATCGCACAGGTCTTCAGTACTTACGAGTCGCGCCACAATGCCAGCGACGCGCAGCCGTTTCAGCGCGGCATCAACAGCTTTCTGCTCGTGAACGACGGCAAGCGCTGGTGGATCATGACAATCATGTGGCAGGCGGAGACGCCGGAGAATCCGATTCCGCAGGAGTACCTGAGAAAATAAATACAGGTATGCCCGCCAAGGCCAAGGACTCTGTCACAGACATCGAAGCGCTACGCGAGCAGATTCGCCATCACGAGCACCGCTATTACGTGCTCGACGATCCTGAAGTCAGCGACGCCGAATTCGATCTGCTCATGCAGCAGCTCAAGAAGCTCGAAGCTGCGCATCCTGAGCTGATCACGCCCGATTCTCCTACGCAGCGCGTGGGAGGGAAGCCGCGCGAAGGCTTCATCAAGGCGCAGCATTCGAGCCCGATGTTATCGCTCGATAACGCATACAACGAGCAGGAGTTTCGCGATTGGGCGCGTCGGGTTTACGAGTTCACGGGCAAGAGCAAGGTGGACTTCGTCTGCGAGCTGAAGCTCGACGGCATGTCGCTCGCGCTCTCATACGACGATGGCCAACTAGCGCGCGCGCTCACGCGCGGCGATGGAACCACTGGCGAGGATGTCACGATTAACGTTCGTACTATGCCGACGGTGCCGCTGCGCATCGATCACAAGAAGCTCTCGGCGGCAGGAATTCCTCCGCATTTCGAAGTGCGCGGCGAAGTGATCATGCCGATCAAAGCATTCCTTCGACTCAACGAAGAACGCGAGCAGCAGGGTCTAACGAAGGCGGCTAATCCGCGCAACGCCGCGGCAGGAAGCATTCGCATGCTCGACCCGAAGATCGTGGCCAGGCGGCGGATGGACTACTTCGCATACTTCCTGCTGCGTGACGGCAACAGCTTTCTGCCAAGTCATTACGAGTCGCTGAATATGCTGGAGAAAGCCGGATTCAAAGTGAATCCGCATCGCATTCGCACGAATGATCTCGACCAGATTCTCGATTTCATCAACAAGATGGAGGCGCAGCGCGAGAAGCTGCCGTATGAGATCGATGGAATCGTCGTCAAAGTCGATTCCACGCAACAGTGGCGACAGCTCGGATTCACCGGCAAGGCTCCGCGTTGGGCAATTGCTTACAAGTACGCCGCGCGTTCGGGCATTACGCAGATCGAAGACATCCTCGTGCAGGTTGGACGCACCGGCAAGCTCACTCCTTTGGCAGCTTTGCGCCCAGTTCCCATTGGCGGAACGACCGTCAAACGCGCCACGCTGCACAATCAAGACGAGATCGATCGCCTTGGCGTGAAGATCGGCGATTGGGTACTGGTCGAGCGCGGCGGCGATGTGATTCCCAAAATAGTAAAGGTCGTAGAAGACAAAGATCATCCGCGCGGCCACCGCACATTCGAGTTCCCCACTCACTGCCCTGAATGCGGAGGGAAGGTGGTACGCGCAGAAGGTGAAGCCGATCACCGATGCGTCAATGCGAAGTGCCCGGCAAAGCTGCGCGAGAGCTTGCTACATTTTGCCTCGCGGGGCGTGATGAACATCGAGGGCATGGGCGAGTCGCTGGTGAACCAGCTCGCCGATCGCGGGCTAGTAAAGGATGTCGCTGATATCTACTTGCTCGACGAAGCCAAGCTGCTTTCTCTGGAACGGATCGGCAAAAAGTCTGCAGATAACTTGCTGCGCGAGATCGAGGCCTCGAAGAAGCTCCCGTTGGAACGCGTGATCCTGGGCCTGGGGATTCGCTTTGTCGGAGAGCGAACGGCTGAGCTTTTGGCCGAACACTTCGGCAGCATGGATGCCTTCATTAATGCCAGCTTCGACGAGCTGCAGCAGGTCACGGAAGTCGGTCCACGCGTGGGTGAAGCCATCACCGAGTTCTTCTCCGAGCCACGCAATCGGGAGCTCGTCGAACGGCTGCGCAAGGCTGGCCTGCGCTTCGAAGGCGAGAAGAAGCAGCGCGGCACTAAACTAGCGGAAAAGACCTTCGTCCTCACCGGCACGCTGCCAAATCTCAGCCGCGATGAAGCCAAGAAAATGATCGAGGACGCCGGGGGAAAGGTGTCCGGCTCTGTCAGCAAGAAGACGGATTACGTGGTGGCGGGCAGCGATCCGGGCTCGAAACTGGATAAGGCTCGGGAACTGAAGGTCCCCGTCGTTGATGAAGATGGGTTATTGAAGCTCTTGAGGTGATCCGATTTCCGACAGAACAAAATTGTGGAGGCTCAGTGTCCCTATCAGAACTAATTATGCTCGTCGAATTCGCAGTAATCGCGGCTGGCCTGTTTCGTATCGCAGCATCAATCGATCGGCTCACTGGACGCGGCTGACAGGATTTTAGACGGCGCCTCGTTCAGCTATGGGGCATTCACAAACCACAGCAGGCATGCACCGTGACTTGAGCAGCGACATCTCGTAGCCCGAGCAGAAATGCCACTCCTCCAGTGAGCGTCGGAATTCGCTGCTGTTTCCCTGTGCCGATTCGCAGGCTAACGGGAAAAGCCCTTCTAAGTCATAGTGCCAGAAGCGATTACATAGGAAATTCCCACAATCCTCTGCGCCTTTCCTTGCCGTCGCGGCAAAATCTGCAGGTTTGGGAAGAAATCGCAAAATCCTGCGCTGCGAGCACAAAAATTCGCTGCGAAATTCGCTGCGGCAGGGAATTTTCGTAATCACGTTCCCGCACCGAATCAGCGGCACTTAAGGCCTTTCTCCCACGCAAGAACTGCCGGACTGGAGCGCAAGAATTACATCACTTTACGCACTTGCGAGCCGCGAAAATCCACAGCTCAAGCGCAGAAAATCCCCATTTGAAGCAGAGTTGAACCTAGTTAGAACTAAGTCGAAAACATCTGGCACTTTAGGTGCTCAGATTGTTTGCACAATCCAGATCCAGCGGTACACTCTCTGCTAGAAAATCGCAAGACGCCAGCACCATCCGGTTCGCTCTTGGCCTGAGTCGGGAGTCAGCGTTGGAGCTAGCGACACTTGAATTAGAAAGAGACAGAAGGAGACATAAAACTCAATGTGGAAGCCAGCCAACCCCCAAGCGCCAAATCAGCCGAACAGCACTCCGGCACCTAACCCGACTCAGAGCAAGCCCGCGACTCCGGCCGTGGAAGCCCCGCGTCCGATGGCGGCTGCTGAACCGACCCCCGCTCCCGCCAACCGCAATGCCGTCCTGAACACCCAGGAGCAGGCGACGATCGGCAAGAGTCTCGTAATCAAGGGCGAAGTCACCGGATCCGAGTCGCTGTACATCGACGGCAAGGTCGAAGGTTCGATCCAGCTTCCGGGCAATCGCGTGACCATTGGCCGCAACGGCCAGGTTTCGGCCAACATCAACGCTCGCGAAGTGGTTGTGCTCGGCAAAGTTCGCGGCAACCTGACGGCCAGCGACCGCGTTGATATTCGCAACGAAGGCTCGCTCACCGGCGACGTCGTGGCGCAGCGCATCAGCATCGAAGATGGCGCCTTTTTCAAGGGCGGCATCGACATCCGCAAGCCCGGACAGCAGAAGGACAGCAAGGAGCCCGTCTCCATCGAGTCCTCGGCAGTCGCGGCTCGCGCTTAATCGGCCCCGTTTCTGACGGCCTGTCCTGCGCGAGCAGGACAGGCAGCGTCATTGGTAAAGGTCCAAAGAGAAATGATTCAGAAATTCCTGCAAGTCCTGTCGCTAAGCTGTCGTCATCGCAATACATCTAAGCCCTTCGCCGCAGCCAGTGCGAGCTCCAGCCGTAATTCCGATTGGGAGCCCGTCGGTCAGGGCGGCCACTACGTCGTCTGCCTCGATTGCGGCCAGAAGTTCGCCTATGACTGGAGCACGATGCAGGTGATCCGGAAAGTTAGTTAGCGATAGGCAATAAGCAGTAAGCAATAGGCCAAGATTCTGAGCGCCGGCGCGTTAGCGTCGGCGTTTGCTTTTGGCGACCGTCCTCGCCAGATTCAATCGAGTCTACTTACTGCTTTGAATTCCTAATGCCTCGTTATATATAGAGAATCGTGGCTGGCGCACCTGTCTCGATCCACTCGTCGGCAATTCGGGCGGCCAGCCGCTGGGTTCAACTCATCGCCGGCATTATCGCCATGATGGCCGTGGCGAACCTTCAGTACTCGTGGACTCTCTTCACTGGCGAACTCACAGCCAGCCTGCACGCTACGCTGCCTGCGATCCAGGTGGCATTCTCGACCTTTCTCATTGCAGTCACCTGGCTGGTTCCGTTCGATGGCTACTTGATCGACCGCTTCGGTCCGCGTCCGATTATGGTCTGCGCTGGAGTGCTCGTCGGCATCGGCTGGGTAGGAGCTGGGAGAGCCTCCACCGTCACGCAGCTTGTGATTGTCTACACCATCGGCGGGATCGGCGCGGGCATCGTTTATGGCGGCACGATCGGCAATGCGCTCAAGTGGTTTCCTGATCGTCGCGGACTTTGCGTTGGTTTGACAAGCGGGGCTTATGGACTCGGAACTGCCCTGACCGTTTCGGGAATCGCATCGATGATTCGCTCCTCCGGATACGCGCGGACCTTCATCGTATGGGGACTTGCGCAAGGAATTGTGGTTGTGTTGTCCGCGCTGGTGATGGAGAACCCGCCCGACGGCTGGATGCCTGTCGGCTATGATCCAAATCGGGAACAACTGACAGCAAAGGTTCTGACCTCGCGGCTTGACATATCGCCCTGGCAGATGATGCGCACGGGTCCATTCTGGCTCATCTACCTGATGATGACGCTCATGTCCTTCGGCGGACTGATGGTGACCGCGCAGCTAAGTCCGATTGCGAAGTTCTACAACGTGGACAAAGTCATCGTGATCTTCGGGATGTCCGCCCTAGTGCTGGCTGTTCAGATCGACCGCATTCTCAATGGGTTTACTCGCCCATTTTGGGGCTGGGTCTCGGACCATCTCGGGCGAGAGAACACGATGTTTGCGGCATTCACGCTGGAAGCGGCTGCAGTATTCCTCCTGCTGCGGCTCGCCGATCATCCCGTCTGGTTCATCGCGCTCTCGGGCCTGTGTTTCTTCGCGTGGGGTGAAATCTTCTCGCTGTTTCCATCGATTACCGCGGATCTGTTCGGAGCAAAGTGGGCCACCACAAACTTCGGAGTAGTCCTCACCGGCGCAGGAGTCGCGTCCATTTTCGCCGGGCCGATCGCCGCAATGGCTTCGATCAAATCCGGGAATTGGACCAGTGTGTTCTGGGCGATGATTGCCTGCGACATCATCTCAGCCCTGCTCGCGCTTTTCTGGCTCAAGCCCATCGCGCGCAGAATGCTAGTCAAAGCCATTTGATCCGAAAATCATTGGGATGTGTGGCCGTTCTAGTTTTACAAATCCTTGACAATTCGTCCCTGACCGGTTGATACCCTAAAGCAGCCAAAACTCAGCATGGATCGTATCCTCGTTATTGAAGATGACCCCAAGGTTCAGCGGGCAATGAGCCGCCTTTTCGAGCCGGAAGGTTTCGCTGTGGAGATTGCTGGAACCGGGGACGCAGGCCTTCAGGCGTTTGCTGCCCACCAGCCGAACGTCGTCATTTTGGATTTGCGTATGCCCGGACTGGGAGGACGCGAGGTTTGCCAGCAGATCAAGCGCCACGCTCCCGCAATGCCGATCATCGTAGTCAGCGCCGCATCGGACGTAATGGACAAGGTCCTGCTGCTGGAGCTTGGAGCTGACGACTACGTCACCAAGCCATTTTCCCCTCGCGAGCTTCTGGCGCGCACGCGCGCAGCCCTACGTCGCTCGGCCCGAGTTCCGAATGAGGAACGGTTCGCTTTCGACGAAGTTCATGTGGACTTCACGCGCATGCAGCTCACTCGATCTGGCGAGCCGGTGACCATGACCGCGCAGGAATTCAAGGTGCTGAAATTTATGGTCGAAAACCGCGAGCGCGTGATCTCGCGCGATGAGCTACTGAACGAGGTCTGGGGCTATCAGGATTATCCAAGCACGCGCACGGTGGACAATCACATCCTCAAGCTCCGCCAGAAGCTGGAACAGGAGCCGGCGAATCCCGCGCACTTCCTCACCGTACATGGCGTAGGATACCGCTTCGTGCCGTAGTCAATTCCGTGACCCTTCGCGCCAAATTCCTGCTTGCGCT
>Ga0075436_100002288_pt1 | contig 13213 bp, 7 predicted proteins | sample RhiMethybrSRZTD5_FD_75303 | JGI IMG/M metagenome (GOLD analysis project Ga0075436, IMG submission 75303) | Populus rhizosphere microbial communities from Tennessee, USA - Rhizosphere MetaG P. TD hybrid SRZTD5 | ecosystem: Host-associated > Plants > Roots > Rhizosphere > Soil | place: USA...
GTTGATCCGCCCGCCATAGGTTGCGAGCCCCAACATCCCGCCCATGACGTCGTGGTCGGTGCTGGTCAGGTGATCGTACGCCACGCCGATCTGGCGATCGGTGAACCGCTTCTTGAGGAGCGCGTCCTTCCCCTTGACACTCACACCGCCGGGTGGCATCCCGAACAGGTCGGGAAACGGGTTCAGGGCGAACTCGAGCCAGGACATCCGTGCCAGCTCGCGGCCAGTCGGTGCGCTGATCCCCGCGGCCAGCGCCGCCAGATGCTCGTCCACCTGCCGCTCGGCGGCGGCGCCGGCCGTGCTGACACCGCGGACGATGACCTTCCCGAACTGCTGCCGATGAGCCTCTAACAGGGTCCAGAGAGAAGCGTTCGGGGAATCGGCGTCACTGTTGCGCTCGCACCAGATCCCGTGGTTCCTGAGGAGCCGCAGGAAGGACGCTCGGTCGATGTCGCTCCAGCTCCATTCCGCCTTGAACGTCGTGATCGACTCCGGCGCGCGGGGCAACAGCGTGGCGGGATCCTCGCCGGATGCGCCAGGCGAGCGGAACCAGAACCGGGTGACGATGCCGAAGTTGCCCCCGCCCGCGCCGGTATGCGCCCACCAGAGGTCGCGATGCGGGTCGGACGGCTCGCGGGTCGCCACAACGCTGCTCGCCCGCCCGCCCGCGTCCACGGTGACCACCTCGACGGCAACCAGATAATCCGCTGCGAGGCCGTGCTGGCGGCAAAGGAAGCCAAAGGCGCCGCCGACCACATGCCCGCCCATGCCGATCTCCGGATACTCGCCGAGCGGGATCACGGCTCCCCACGTCTCGAACAGCGCGCGGAACGTCTCGCCCACCGTGGCGCCGGCCTCGACGCACACGGCGCCCCTTTCCGCGTCGTAGGTCACGCGCTTCATGGGCGAGACGTCGATGATCACCCGCACCTCGGGATCCGAGACGAATCCCTCGAGGCAGTGCCCGCCGCTCGTCACGACGAGCCGCCGTCCTTCCCTCACCGCCTCCTCGACCGCCGACACCACCTGTTCAGTCGAGCTGACCAGCCGGACGTAGTCCGGCCGCGCGCGGAACCGCTTGTTGAAACGCTTGTCGACGACCGCGGAATACCGCGGATCGTCGGGGCCGATTCTGGTGGATTCGCTTCGCGTGTCGTCGGTCGCTTGTCGTGTCGTCATCGGGTGCGTTCCCCCTTCCCTCGCAATCGCATAGTACCTGGGATGAGGTGTCTGAACCGCGGATTGAGACGCTCCAACCGGGAATTGAGACGCTGCAACCGGGAATTGAGACGCTCCAACCTCGAATTGAGACACTCCAATCTCGAATTGCGAGGCTCAAACCGCGAATTGAGAAGCTCAAACCGCGAATTGAGAGGCTCGAACCGCGGATGGAGTGACCCAAACCTCGAATTGAGAGGCTCGAACCTCGAATTGAGAGGCTCAAACCTCGAATTGAGAGGCTCAAACCTCGAATTGAGAGGCTCAAACCTCGAATTGAGAGGCTCCAACCTCGAATGGAGTGTCTCTAACCTCGGATGGAGTGTCTCGAACCTCGGATGGAGTGGCTCGAAGCTCGGATGGAGTGACTCAAACCTCGGATGGAGCGACACCAGGGCTGCCTGCTAAGCCGTCTGGGCGAGAGGAACCAGGATCTCCACCGCCTCGAACGGCACAGACACGCCCTCTTCCGATCTTTCGAGCAGACCCAGCTCCTCCAGCCGCGCTATGTCGGTGTGCACGTTCGAGTAGTTGCGCCCGGCGGCCTTTGCCACTGCGTAGACGCTGCACGGCCCTATGCGGCGCAGCGTGTCGAGCAGGTCCAGGCGCGCCGGGGTGAGCTCTGCGAACAAGGAGCGAGCGGATTCAAAGCTGAGTCGAAAGTCAGGGACGCGGCCGTTCCTTGTGTCAGCGATTTGCTGCGCAGCCGCTTGGAACACAGACCCCTTCCGAGATACCTCGATGATGGCCTTCATGGCTACCTGGACCCGTCGTCTCGGACCTCCTTGGCGCGAGCGAGCAGGACCACCATGTATTGCATGGTAGCAATACAGCGGGGATGTGTCTACCAGGGGTGTGCTCCTGCCAAGATGGTCCGCGACGACTTCCGTGCCTCCTACTATGCCTTCGTTGCCGCTTCGTTGGCGGCTGACGTCTCCTTGTCCTCCCACCTGACTTTGCAGGTCACATCCGGTCTGTCGCGCTCAGCCGGCGGAGGCAGAGGCTTGCTCGGATCGCGGTTAGAGCCGCGTGCCGAGGCCTCTCCGCCGGTCCCTGTGGGTTGCCCTGTGTGCCACATTTCGCGGCTCAGAGCACCTTTGCCGCCATTTCCTCGATCGCCAGCCGCCCACGCGAACGCTTTTGACCGCGGCATTGACCAAGGGGACTCAGAAACGGCGGGCACGTTCTTGCAGGAGTACCAAGAGACGTGGCAGCCGGGACTCCACCGGGCGCACCTGGGGATTCCGAACTTTCGGGTCTTAACTGTAACGACAAGCAGGGGAGCGGATGAAACATTTCGTGGCAGCCTGCCACTCACCTTGTAGGCGGCTCGCGTCTCTTCCTCTTCACGGATAAGGAGAGCTTGGTTGCGACGACATCCTGACGCACGAGCGGGTGAATGGCGGGGGGAGGTTGTCTGCTTAGCACGGGCGCCAGGCGAATAATTTCGAAGAGGACAGATTGTAGGGTGAAAAGAAAGAGAGCCATCAAGATCTATGGAAATGTACAACGATCGGCATCTCTCTATTTTTCATCGAGGTGGCGACTAAGATATACTGGCTCAGTCTATGCGCACACACATGCTGTCAGCTCATCGTTAGCACGCCTCTAATCCCGGGACCAGGAGGTAGTCCGTGAACCAACAGAAACCCAAGTACCATGAAAAGTTAGTTAGTCATTGGACAATAGTACTGGGTCTCGCCGTGCTCGCCGTAGTTGTTTGCATTTTGCTATGGCGTTCTCCTTCCCTTCGCCCGTACGTCGCCGCGTTCGGCGCGGGGTGTGCCGCCCTTCTCTCACCGCTCCTCGCACTAATACCCCCTAAGGGGCGTGGAGACTGGCTTACCATCGGTGGTATAGCCTGTATGATCGGACTGGGTACGTGGTACAGTGTGGACGCCATAGAAAGAGAAAAAGATACGCTAGAGCTAAAAATCCATCAACTCGACGAGCAACATCAGCGTCAAACGGAAGCATTTGCAGCTGCGATCAGCTCTCTTCCCAATGATAATCGCTCGACATTCATCCTCAATACAGCGCGGCGGATGCGCGAACTCTATAGGCAGCGCAATTTCGCTCCAGTGCTCGACCTCGCTGGCGTGTTGGCTACAGTCGATCAGGAAAATGGCCACGCATTATATTACGAGGGTGAGGCATATCGTGCATTCAAGGATAGGGCAGAAATGCGGGGGGTCCTGCAGCGTTATCTTCAAGCATCGGACTACCACAGTGAAGCGCGAGATGGTGCAGCGGACGAGTGCTACAAAAGACCCGCGGGCTATTGTGGTGAGCGTACGGCGTGGATTGATCACCTTATGGCAAATGATTATTATCAAGAATCTCGCTCCCCGAGCAACCTTGGTACCGCCTTCTATTACGAGAAGCATGTACTTGCCATTCGCCCACAGGGATTTTATCGCCTTCAATCCGTCGATTCATCCTGCGGGTTGATGCAAGCGATCCTGACTGCACTGAGGAAATCACGGCAGGATGTTACGCCGATAGAATTGGAACTGCAACATTACCGGGCGAAGTATGGGCCGTGCTAGCTGCGAAGACGACCTTCAATCGGAAACTGTAACAACAGATACGCCTTTCTAGGTCTGTCGGGCGAAGCGCTCTGGGGCTCCATGCGAGGGCTCCACGACCGAGGAGAAACGCTCCGGGGTGCCGTGCGAAGGCTCCGCGACGGAGGATGAACGCGCCGCAGAGGAGGAAGAGCATTCCGCGACGGCGGTCGAAGACGCCGCGGCGGAGGAAAGACGCTCCGTAAGGAGATCAAGAGGGACTTGCGGCGGGCGTGCTTCCACCGGTCCGCTTCACAACCACCACCGTCGTATCGTCCGGCAGCTCCTCCTTGCCGAGGTGGCGCCGCCAGTCGGCGAGGAGGATGTCGAGGATGCCGCCGGCGGAAGCGTGGGCGGCGCCGAGCAGCACGTCGCGCGGGCGGTCGAAGCCGTAGGGCTCCTCCCGCCAGTTGCGGCTCTCGATCAGGCCGTCCGAGCAGATGACCAGGGCGCCCCCCGGCGGGAGCTGAAAGGCGTGGTTGCGGTACTCGCGCGCCGGACCCTGGCCGAGGGGCAGGCCGGGGAGGTCGAGCTCGCTCACGGTGGTGACTTCTCCGGGGGTCACGAGGAACGGGTAGGGGTGGCCGGCGTTGCTCAGCGACACCTCGCCGGTCCGCGGGTCCAGGCGCAGGAGGACGAGGGTGATGAAGTTGCGCGACGTGCCGCCGCGCCGGATCACCCGGTCGATCTGCCGTAGCACCTCGGCGGGCGTTTTCTTGGGCGAGATGAGGCTGGCCAGGGCCGCGGTGGTCATGGCCTGGACGATGGCGCAGGAGTACCCGTGGCCGGCCACGTCGCCAGCGGCGGCCCACAGCCAGCCGTCGTCGTCCACCAGGAAATCGTAGAGATCGCCTCCCGCCTCGGTGGCGAGGATCGAACGCGCCGCGACCTCCCAGCCCGGCAGCTCGGGGAGGTGCTCCGGCAGGAGCCCCTCCTGCATGCGCGCCAAGAGGTTCATCTCGTACTTGATCCGCCGCTCCTCCTCGATCCGCCGCATGAAGGCCGGTGCCTGGAGCCGCTCGGCTTCGACCTGAGCCGGGCGCGCAAGCCCCACCAACCCAAGAACGAGAATGCCGGCCACCGGTCCGGCTGTGGCGGCGAAGGTGCCGGAGAGCCAGTTGAGGTGCAGGCCCGAGAAGGCGGCGACCGGGAGCAGGAAAGATGTGATGGTGGCCGTCACCAGCGCGGTGAGACCGGCGCGCCGTCCGAGCAGGACGAGCGGAAGGAGGAGAATGGCGTTGGACGCCAGCTCGAAGGCGTAGGGGTGGAGCTGCACGGGCCCGGTGACGATCGCGCCGGCCAGGATGACCGCTGGCGCCACCCACCGCGGCGCAACGAGACGGCGGGCGAAACCCAGGAGCAGCACGACGAAGGCCGCCAGGAGAATGCCGTCGCCGAAGGGGTCGTGGGACTCCGAGAACACCGGCAACTGCAGGCTGGCGGTAAGCGGCCAGAGCCCGCGCAGCGAGAGCGCGATCGCCTGGACGGCGAGGCGCAGGCCGGCGAGGCCTGTCCCGAGGGCCAATCCGAGGAGCAGGGCGCGGCCCCCGCGCGGTCCCAATCTCCCTGCCCGCAGCGCGTCGAGGCTCGTGGTGAAGCCGGGGTCGGCGGCGCGCAGGAACGACTCGGCCGCGGACCAAGCGAGGAAGACCCAGAGGGCGCGCCCTGCCGCGGTGACGACAGCAAGGCCGACGCTCATCGGCGAGTCGGAGCTGGCGACAGCGGTCGGAAGGACCGCGACGAGGACGACCAGAGCCACCACGGCGCCATTGACGAGCCCAATCCGGCGCCGCGCCCACAGGACCACGAAGAGGATGCAGACGGTGAGCGCCCGCAAGAGGGTGACAACTGCCAGCACGATCTCCGAAGGGAGGATCTGGCGATGCTCGATCAGCGCGACGGCGTGGTCAGCATCTCCGGGGAGACGCTCGGCGTACAGCGTCCGGTTCTGCCCTTCCAGCGCCGTGAGATGCAGGGGAACCTTGCTTCCGAGCACGCCATAGACGAGCAGAGGCGCGCCCCCCAGGTCGAATCGGCGCGGCGCGTCGATCCTTTCTCCGGGTTGCAGCAGACCGCGGACGAATCGCTCCGCAGGTGTTCGCTCGGCAGGGGCGCGCATCACGATTGCGATGTTGGAGCTCGTCCGCACGAGGGAACGCGCCTCGCCCGAAAGCGAAAAGCCGACGGAGAGCTCGCGGTCGCGGGGCTCGTCCGCCAGCGCGCTACGCTGCTCGACCATGACGCGCATCTCAGTGCAGAGGGTCGCATAGAGAGAGCTGAGCCGGACCTGGCCGGAGCAGGACGGCAGGTCTCGCCGGTCCGAGGCCAAGAGAATCCTGGGCCTGCGCGGGGCAGGACGCAGCGCCAGACCTTCGACGATGGCGCGGTACGGCCCGGCGAAGCTCTGGGCGGCCGGCAGGAGCCCCAGCCGCCACTCCGGTACCCGAGCGAGCGCCAGTGCCAGCCCGCCTGCAAACACCAATCCACCGGCGCCGAGGAGGGCCAGCAGGCGGAAGGTGTGGGATCGAGGGCTCATGGCAGCGCCACCGCGGGGCACTCTAGATACGGTATTCCAAGGTGCCGGGTTGCGGGGCGGTGACGGGGAGGGGCTCTATTCAGGGCCGACGAAGCAGCCGACGACGGTGCCGCTGTACGAGCCCGTCCAGTTGGAGCCGCCACCCCCCCGAGCTCCACCGGTCACGTAGGGCTTGAAGTTCTCGGGTGTCCCGGCGTGATCGGAGTTCTGGTAGGGGTTCGCCTTGGCGCCGTCCACCGGCTTGGCCCCGACCGCAGCTTCGTCGGTCGAGAACTGCGTGTAGACGGCGGCCCCCCACTGCCATTGCGCCGTCACCGCAGACGCGGACGTGAAGAACGTTCCCGACCACGTCACAGGGTTGATTCCGCCCACGAGGCCGCCCGCCGGAACCTGGAAGGGCAAACCGTCGAGAAAAACCCCTTGCGAGAAGCTGGACGGCACGACCGTGGTCCAGGCCACGCCGTCGAAGCTGGTCGATGCTTCGGTGGCGGTGGGCGAGAACGTGATGAAGCTGTCTGGCGCGTCCATCTGGTAGGTTGTGGAACCGGAGGTGAAACTGATCGTCGAGCCGATGAATCCGATGGTGGTCTCGACCGTCCTGTCGATCCCCTTGACCTTGACGACCGCGTTGAACCAGATGAAGTTTCCTTCGGCGATGGCATTGCCGTTGAAATTCGAGCCGTTTGCCGGGCTGCACGAGGGCGACGACTGCGCCAGGGCGATCCCCTGAGCCGTTACGGCAAGGCAGACAATACCGAGTACGCAAAGAAGCTTGGCCAAAGAACGGTGATTCATATCATCCCTCCTTCTCAAAGTTGTGTTCTTCGGGCGAGCGACCCCGTCTCGCGGCGGGTGCGCGCCCAAGAACACAGGGTGCACAACCCTGTCTCTGACGTAGAAGATGCGGACGGATGATACCACGCTCGTGCCGCCGAGGACAACCACAGGATGCGGGGGCGGAGATCCTTGCATGGGAAACTTCGTGCGGCGTCTGGATCTGGCTTCCCCGAGCTGAGCAGCGCCGCGGTTTGCTAGAATGCCGCGCTCAGTCGCTCCGCGGTACGACCGGGAAGGCTCCCAGACATGACAGAATTCGCCTGCACGCTCCGCAAGACCCTGTTTGCCGTAACGCTTCTGGCGCTCGCCGCCGGACCGCTTGCGGCGCAGGGCTCCTCGAAGCTCGTCATCCTCGGCTTCGACGGCGCCGACGCCAAGATGACCCAGCAGTGGATGGACGAGGGGAAGCTCCCCAATCTCGCCAAGCTGCGCGCCGAAGGGACGTTCGCTCCCCTGCGCTCGACCATCCCGTCGCAGACGCCGGTGTCGTGGTCGACGTTTTCCACCGGCCTGAACCCCGGCCGGCATGGGATCTTCGACTTCCTGAAGCGTGACATCAAGACCTATCATCCTAGCTTCGCGTCGTTCGACGAGGGCAAGGAGCCGTTCCTGTGGGGCAAGAAGACCCCCTGGATCCTCGGCGCCATCGCCGGACTGGTCGTGCTCCTGCTCTTCTTTGGCGCCCTCAAGCTCTTCCGGGTTCGGACCCTGATCGCAGCCGCGGTGGCGGTCGTGCTCGCCGGCGGGGCCGCCTACGGGATGGGCATGGCGGCGGCCAAGCTGCTGCCCGAGACGCGGCCCGTGGCGCACAACCGCCAGCACGGCGACACCTTCTGGGCTCTCCTCGGCAAGGCGGGCAAGCGGGTGCGGGTGATGCGCATCCCGGTGACCTTCCCGCCCGTTCCCTTCGAGCACGGCGAGCTGCTCACCGGCCTCGGCACCCCGGACCTCTCGAAGCGCATCGGCAAACCCTTCTATTTCACCTCGGAGCTGTTCTTCACCCCCAAGGGGGGCGGCGATTTCTCGATCGAGGTGACGGACCTGGTGGACAACAAGGGCGTCATCGACACGGAGATCAAGGGGCCGCCCAACGATCTCTTCCCCAAGCAGAGCGACTACATCAAAATCCCGATGAAGCTCACCGTGCCGGCGGACAAGAAGTCGCTGCGCATCCAGGTTTCGGGCAACGATCTGACGCTCAAGCCCGGCGAGTGGAGCGATTGGGTGCGCTTCGTCTTCCCGTTCAACAACCTCATCAAGCTGCACGGCATCGGCAAGTTCCGCCTCCTCTCGGTGGACCCCGAGGTGCGCCTCTACCTGTCGCCCATCCAGTTCGATCCCGAGCATCTGCCGCCGGGGTTCGACATCACGACGCCGGCGGGCTTCGTCAACAAGCTGACCGGCCGCCACGGCCTGTTCAAGACCATCGGCTGGATGATCGACACCTGGTCGCTGACCAGCGGCACGATCGGCGAGGACGTCTTTCTGGAGGACGTCCGCATGACGGTGGACAAGGACAAGGAGATCCTGAATACGGCCCTGGCGGACGACGACTGGGACGTGCTCGTCCACTACTTCGAGTTCACCGACCGGGTGCAGCACATGATGTTTCGCTTCCTCGATCCCAAGCACCCGCTCTACACCGCGGACGGAGCGGCCAAGTGGGGCGGCTCGGTGCTCCAGGCCTACCAGCAGATGGACGCCATCGTCGGCGAGACGATGAAGCGGATGCCCAAGGACGCGAAGCTGATCGTCGTCTCCGACCACGGCTTCGCTTCTTTCCGGCGCGGGATGAACTACAACACCTGGCTGGCCAAGAACGGTTACATGACCTTGACGGGAGAGGACGCGAAGCGCAAAAACCTGGAGGACCTGTTCGACCAGGGCGACTTCTTCGTCAACGTCGACTGGTCGAAGACCAAGGCCTACGCCCTCGGCCTCGGCCAGGTCTACATCAACGTCGCCGGCCGCGAGGCGAAGGGGATCGTGCACCCGGGCGAGGAGTACAAGAAGGTGGCCGCCGACATCAAGGCGGGGCTCGAGGCGTTCGTCGACGCGAAGACCGGCGAGCATCCGGTGGCCCACGTCTTCACCCGCGACGAGGCCTACGGCACCTACGATCCGGAGCTGATCCCCGACTTGATCCCGTCGAACAACGAGGGCTACCGGGTGGGCTGGCAGGATAGCCTGGGCGGCATCGGCAAGGAGATCGTGGAGGACAACACGGAGATCTGGAGCGGCGACCACTGCTCCGTCTATCCGCCGCTGGTCAAAGGTATCCTCTTCGCCAACTTCAAGCTCGACACCAACGACGACTACATGGGCGACGTCATGCCCACCATCCTCGACCTCTACGGCGTCAAACCGACGACCAAGCTCGACGGCCGCAGCCTGGTGGTGAAGTAGCGCCCAGAGTGGCTCAGGCGCCTGGGCTCAGGGCTGCCCCCTGGCTCCTGATCACCTCGGCGTAGAAGCGGGCGCTCGCCTTGGGGGTGCGGCGCTGGGTCGCGTAGTCGACGTGCACGATCCCGAAGCGCTTCGAGTAGCCGAGGCTCCATTCGAAGTTGTCGAGGAGCGACCAGACGTAGTAGCCGCGCAGATCGAGGCCGTCGGCGACCAGGCGCTGGACGACGCGCAGGTGCTCGCGCAGGTAGTCGACGCGCAGGGGGTCCTGGATGCCGTCCGGGCCGAGCGTAGGCGGATCGTAGAAGGCGGCGCCGTTCTCGGTGACGTAGAGGGGGATGGGGCCGTAGCGCTGCCGCACGCCCAGGAGCACGTCGGCGAGGCCCTGCGGATAGACCTCCCAACAGGTCTCCGTATACGTGTGCTGCCGCTGCTGCACCCAACTCGCCTGCACGGGGAGAGCCGACGGATCGTTCTGTGTCACCCTGCGGGTGTAGTAGTTGACGCCCACGAAATCGATCGGCTGCCGGATGTGCTCGAGATCGGACGCCGGATGATCGGGCCAGGCGTCGCCGAAGACCTCGCGCATCTCCTCGGGATAGCGGCCGAGGAAGACCGGGTCGAGGAACTGGCGGTTCATGTAGGCGTCGGCGCGGGCGGTGGCGGCGAGATCCTCCGGGCTGTCGGACGCCGGATGCTTGGGCTCCAGGTTGACCACGATGCCGATCTGGTGCTTGCCGACCGCGCGGTAGGCCTGCACGGCCGAGGCGTGCGCGCGCAGCAGGTTGTGCGCCGCGATGGGGGTCTCGACGAGGTTGCGATGGCCGGGGGCGAGAACGCCGTGGAGGTAGCCGCCGTCGGTGACGACCCACGGCTCGTTGAGCGTCGCCCACAGCTTCACCCGGTCGTCGAGGGCGCGGCAGACGGTCTCGGCGTAGTCGGCGAACCAGCCGGCGATGTCCGGGTTGAGCCAGCCGCCGCGGTCGTCGAGCGCCGCCGGCAGATCCCAGTGGAACAGGGTGACCATGGGCTGGATGCCGTTCGCCAACAGGCTGTCGACGAGGCGGCGGTAGAAGTCGAGGCCCTTTTCGTTGACCGCGCCCCTCCCCTGCGGCAGGACGCGGCTCCAGGCGATGCTGAAGCGGTAGGAGGTCAATCCGAGCTCGCGCATCAGCCGGACGTCCTCCTCGTACCGCCGGTAGTGGTCGCAGGCGACATCGCCCGTGTCGCCGGCGCACACCATGCCGGGAGTCCGCTCGAAGCGGTGCCAGATGCTCGGTCCGGCGCCGTCGGCCAGCGGGGAGCCTTCGATCTGATGGGCGGAGGTCGAGGCGCCCCAGAGGAAGCCGTCGGGGAAGCGGAAATCCGGGGTCATCCGCCGAGGAGGCCGAGCTGCTTCATGCGCAGGAGGAGACCCGAGCGGGAGACCTCGAGCCGCTGCGCCGTCGCGGCGAGATTGCCGCCGCACTGCGTCCTTTCTTCGAGGATCTCCGCGCGGCTCAGGTCGGCGGCCTTGCGGAGGCCGGGGATCTTGCGCATGAGGACGTAGAGCGACGGCCGCGAGATGCCGAGGCGCTCGGCGGCGGGCTTCACCTCCCAGTCGCTGTCGCGCAGGGCGGCGAGGACCTCCTCGGCGGAAACTTCGGATGGGACGCGATAGGTCCCGGCCGCCGCGCGCTTGCGGGCGGGACGGGCAGGGGCCGGCTGCGAGGCGGCCGGCCCGGCGGGCTCGGGAGAGGCGCTGGCCTCGCGCAGCAGGCGCTCGATCTGCGGTCCGATCTCGACCGTCGCGGCGCGCCGGCTGTCGATCACGATCTGGCGCACCGCGTTGCGCAACTGGCGCACGTTGCCGGGCCAGTCGAGACGGGCCAGACGGGCGACGATCGAAGCCGGCAGCCAGAGCGGCGCGGAGACCTCGGGCGGCCGCAGCCGGGCCTCCTCGCCGATCGCGGCGAGCTCCTGGCGCAAGAAGTAGAGGAGCAGGCGGCCGAAGTCGTCGCGCCGCTCCCGGAGGGGAGGGACCACGATCTCGTAGCCCGCGAGGCGATGGAGCAGGGGAGCGCGGAAGCGCCCGTCCGCAATCGCTTGTTCGAGGTCGGCGTCGGTCGCCGCAATGAGGCGTACGTCGACTTTCTGTGCGGCAGCGCTGCCGACCCGCTGCACCTCGCCCGTCTCCAGCACCCGCAGCAGCATGGTCTGCACCTCGGCCGGCGCTTCGCCGATCTCGTCGAGGAACAAGGTGCCGCCGTCGGCGCGCTGGAAGAAGCCGGCCTGGTCGCGCACGCTGCCGGTGTAGGCGCCGCGAACGGCCCCGAAGAGCTCGGCCGCGGCGAGGCTGGGCGGGATGGCGCCCATGTTGACGCACACGCAGGGCGGGCCGTGGCGCCGGCTGGCCGCGTGGATGGCGCGCGCCACCAGCTCTTTGCCGGTACCGGTCTCCCCGCACACCAGCACCGGCACGTCGAGGTCGGCGACGCGGCGGATCTCGTTGCGCAACCGCACGATCCCTTCGTTTTCGCCGATCAGGTCGGGATAGAAGGGGGCCGGGCTGGCGGCCTCCGGCGCGTCGTGCAAAAGAAGAACGACGCGATCGGCGAGCTCGAGGACGACGCCGCGCCGGATCTCCGCGGCGGTGAAGTCGCGCTCCGCGGGAATCTCGATTCCTTCAACCGCGACGCGGGTTCTGCTCTCGCCGGCCTGGAGCCGCACGGCGCCCTCCGCCGCCGCCTCCAGGCGCAAGGGGCTGCGGCTCAGGTGGTGATCGGCGAGCGGCCGCGGCTGATTGCTCCCCGGCGCCGCGAAGTCGGGCAGCGCTCGTGAAATCAGCGCTGTGCGTCCGGACGCCAGCTCGGGCAGCCGCGCGCACTCGCCGATGCGGGAGAAATCGGGGTGGTAGAGGATGGTGAGGGCGGGTACGCGGGCCCGGGAGCGCTGGCGCCGGTCCCCTGTCGCCGGCAGGCGGCTCGGGAGCACCTGAGCCGTCAGATCGTGCGTCTCTGTACCCATTTTGAGAGCAGTGTAACAAAAAAAGCCGCCCCGGCGGCGGACCGCCGGGGCGGGAGGGGAGGTGGAGCAGTGGGCTAGTTGAGAGGGCAACTCAGGTTGTCGTCGCTGTCGAGCGACGACGCCAGGTTGAGAATGGTGTCGCGGTTGCGGCTGGAGAGCGCCGCATTGACGTCATTGACGATACTCGCCGCGGTGCGCGGGAAGGCCACTCTGGGGTGCGTCGAGTTGAGCAGGGCCGCGACCGCGGCGCGGAGCAGGTTTCCGGCCGCTCCGTCGAGGTCGGAGCCGCCGTGGTAGGAGAGGGCGTCGAGAAGGGCGTCGTGGCTCAGGTGCGAGTACCCGGAAGCGGCGCTGAACACGCTCTGGATGGACTGGTCGGTCCGGTAGTTGGTCTGTCGCCACGCATCGCAGTGGTTCTTCCAATAGCCCGGCGAGCAGCCCTGGTTGCCGGTCGGCGGTGGGGCGCTGACGCCGTAGTAGTGGCTGGGGTCGGAGGAGGTGACGGCAGGGCCGCTCGGTGGATAGGCGGTGACGGTGCCGATGTTCTCGTACTGGCCGGCGGTGGCGGTGCCGTTGCCGGTGCAGCGCATCTGCTCACCGATGGCGAGGGAGGACTTCGGGCAGGAGACCACGACGCCGCGGTTGT
>Ga0075436_100002289_pt1 | contig 13211 bp, 13 predicted proteins | sample RhiMethybrSRZTD5_FD_75303 | JGI IMG/M metagenome (GOLD analysis project Ga0075436, IMG submission 75303) | Populus rhizosphere microbial communities from Tennessee, USA - Rhizosphere MetaG P. TD hybrid SRZTD5 | ecosystem: Host-associated > Plants > Roots > Rhizosphere > Soil | place: USA...
GGAGAATCGTCAGGCGCGAGGCCTGACCAAGCGCCGAAAATACTACTTGCAGGTCGAATGTTCCCCAGGGCAACCTTTTCCACTTTCCCATCACTGATCCGTACTCGAGCAAAGGCTGGTTCACTGGCCAAAGCACTGTTGAAATAGATGTACCTCCCGTCCCGCGACCAACTTGGGAAAAGTGGATTACTGACAGCCCATTGGGCCCATTTTCTTGTCCTGAAATCGTAGATCATCAGCTTGTCCTGTTCCACCGGCATGGCTGCTAGATAACGCCCATCTGGCGAGCAGCGAGGCGAGTAGAGCCCTTGCGAGGAGGGAACAGTTGAAACCTGAAGGGTTGTGAGATCCAGGATCCGTATGGATCGGCTACTTGGCGATTGCAGTCCGACACCCATAGCTCCGAAGACCAACGTTGTTGCCGAAGACCAGCTCACGTCCCCTTCGTCATCCTCTCCGTGGGTCACCTGTTCCGGGCGACCGCCCGCGGCAGAAATAACATAGACTTTCCAGCGCCGGCCCGGCAGTTTGGCAGCAAAAGCAATTCTTTTCGCATCCGGTGACCACCGCGGCAAGAAAACCCGCATAGGAGAAAGAGTGAGTTGCACCCGGTCGCGGCCGTCGATTCTGCTGCGCCATAAAGTACCTTCCGGGTATGCGACATAGGTGACCGCTTGCCCATCCCGGGAAAAGTCCAGGTTCTCCGCCGAGATGCCTGCTAAGTACGGTACGAATTGCCGCGAATTGGTGTCGTACCGCACTACCTCACCCCGGGGAACAGCTCCCTTGACAAAGATTTTTTTGCCGTCGCGGCTTACGACGGGCGCGAAGTAACTCATTCCGCCGGTCGTGAAGAGCACAGGAGCAGATGCAGCTTTGCGGAAGAAGCCCTCGCCCTCCTGAGCAGGCCCAGGCCCGGTTCGCGACTCCCTTCTTCAGCAATGTCTTAGGCCGCGCCGTCGGATCGCCTTCTGCTGCCGCAGTGCCAGTTTCAAGTGTTGGCTTACATAACCGCCTATTTGGGCTTTCATCCGCAGCCTCGCAGACCGCGCTCCGAGTTGACGTGCTCTTTGGCAACTGACCGCAATTTTCTTTGCGAGTACCGTGGTGTGATTCGAAGACTGATATAGGGCCTCATCGTTCAAGGCCCTCCTTCCCAAACAAAACCCGCCCCGCGTCAACTTACTCTGGCCGGAGTCTCTTGGCACGGCGCGGATCGCCGGAAAATTACCTAGGGTACATACACGTTCACGCTGGAGTTGAAGTAGTAATAGTTGTTGTCGTATGCCTGCACCACAATCTGGTGCCATCTGCCTGAAGAAGCCGTGATGTAGCGATCAAGAGTGCTGGTATTCAGAATCTCGTACACCTTGGTGCCATCAAGGTATATTTGCATGACTTTCACCGGCGTGCGCACGGCGGTGGCAGTGGCCGTCACGTGCACAGAATTGGACACAGTGCTGCCGGACGCCGGCGACTTGATCACAACACCTGTAACCGTGTATTTCACCGACCCTGATGTCTTGTTACGGATCGTCGCTCTGCCCCACATCTTCACGAAAAAGTAATACGTCCCCGGCCCAAAGCTATAACTTCCGAGATTCAGCGACCGAGTGCCTACCGGCAAGTCTGTGAGATTCATCAGATGAGAGCCATCGCTGGATACGAAAACTCGGTAGTGATCCACCGTTGCCGATTCACTGCCGGTCCCTTGCGGTGAGAAATTCAAAGTGGTGCCGGAAACCAGCGCCGTCGCTGTCCCCGAGAGCGAGGCAGCGATGGTCAGGCAGTTGTCAATTCCGCTCTCGATTTCTGTGCCCTCCTCGTAATCGTTCCAGGTGACGAGCTGCAGCAGCGGCAATTGGGTACTGGTGTTGTACATGCTATTGATCTTGCCAAAGGTGTTGATCCAGGTCTTGCCGCATTGCTGGCCCATGATCCGGTTCAAGCCCCAGGACGCCAGCGTGTCGTTGAACCCCTTGTAGCTGGCCCCGGTCGTTTGTTCTGTGGGATACCATTTTCCTGTGGTGTAGAAATTGGTCAAATAACTCATCCCATAATCCGTGGTGGAGGGTCTCACCCAGGAATGACTTCCGTTGCTGATGACGTGGGTAAAACCGCCGCTGTCTTGAAAGAGATAGACGGGATTTCCGGGAACAGCCGCCCTAACCGCGTTCCAGTCAATGGTGTAGCTGTCCACGTCGAAATTGGTGACTACCGGGCGGCCGCCTACGCGCATGTATGCGGGCGAGGGAAAATAATTCTGCGCCACGTACTGCAGGTGGCGTATCAAGGCTTGCTGCGGAGTGCAGCCGGAGCAGGAGTTCCACTTGATCGCGCCTTTGTCCACCATGATGGCAAAGGTGAAACCGCTATGGGTTTCCGCTTCGTGCATCATCAACTGCGTAGCCTGGTCAATGCTGTTGCCCGAGCCGTACCAGTCCACCACGATACCGTTGATGCCGCGATTCATCATGTCAACCACTTGCCGGTGAGCCTGGGCCGGATCGGTCGAACTGTAGCCGACATTCATGTGGTTCGAGCCGCCAAACCATCCCATCCAGTGAGCGTAGACCTTGGTTGAATTGGCGGCGTACAGCAGGGCGTGAATGTTGATCTTGCTCACGTTGCCAGCTCCCGCGTTACCGTTCGTTTGGGTTCCAAAGCTGTTTGCGGTGCTGGTGTTATTGGTCGTTTCGGCGGCCAGGGTAGTGGTGGGTTGAATTTTGATGGTGCCGGCTCGGGCGATAGTTGCCAGCAAGAGAGCAGTACTTACCGTAAGCACCAGGGAGCGACGCATGCTACACCTCCAGCGGGGCCCGAGATGCAAGTGGCTGCGTAACCTTTGGGTTGGCGAAAAATGGGCCTTGTGAGCAGCCCTTGGATAAAACGAAAGGTACTCACGTTGGAAAAAGGCGGCTGTGACCGCAGTCACCCGCGCGTGTGACTGCGTCACACGCCGAAGCGTCGAGACCAGTGTGTTGCGAGCTGTGGATTTCGAAGTGGTTGATGAGCCGGGTCAGCTATCAGTTGATGCAACAGTTCCCGGGGGAGTGTTGGGAGGCGATCCGCTTCGAGAACACGGAATCCCTGGTACCCATCTTCGATACCGAGCGTCCCATCCGCTCGACCGGCGACATGCTTCCCTGGTACACCGGCAAGCCCTGCGAGCCCACGCAACTCTCACACATCAACATGTGCGTCTTCGATAGCCGCTGGGAGGCCAGCGAGGCCTTTGAGCTCGACCCCAGCCCCCACGTCGCTGCCTGGGTCAAGAACGACCACCTCGGCTTTGAGATCACCTACTCGTTTCGCGGCGTCATCCGCAAATTCCGGCCCGATTACCTGGTCCGCCTCGCCAATGGCACCACCTTGGTTTTAGAAGTGAAAGGACAGGACAACCAGGAACAGCAGACCAAACGCGAATTCTTGGCCGAGTGGGTGCGTGCCGTCAACAGCCAGGGCGGATTCGGAACCTGGGCTGCCGACGTTTCTCACTATCCTTCTGATATTCACGAGATCCTTGCAAGGAACAGCGCAACAGTTAGAGAGAAGGCGCTAGCAGAAGGGATCAGCTAGGCCTCTTTCACAACTTTAACAACCGTGCTGCTGGGACCAGCCATCAATCGAGGCAATTTGCCCTCTTTGAGCGCCCGAGCAATAAGTGTCTGTTCGCCCGTCTCCCACGCGCAGAGAAAGTACCCGTCCAGATTAGGGGCAGGGAAAGTAAATGCCTGTGAGAGCTCCGTCAGTACGCGCCACAGATCCCGATCCCATGAGAAGCATTCTTCGCACCATGGAAGAGTGAATTTTCCATCACGGAAATCGTGCACCAAGGCTGGTCTACTACAGTTATGGCAGTAGTCAATTTCCGCACTGAGGTCAGGCGTACCCGAACCTGCTAAAGACATTACGATCTTTACAGCAAGGAACTCCCTCCGCTTCTGTGGGCGCGTCGGTGCATCAGCTCTAATTTGAATAAACCATTCGGGCCGTCTTCGTAGAAAGGATCCGAGCGAATCTTCCAGCGTTCCCAAACATACCGCCTCCTCCGGTACAAGCTGGAGCCATGGCGACTGGTTCGCAAGCTTGCGAAGTGTGCGTGTGCTTGTGGTGCGCATCAGAAGCCTGAATCCACTCGGGTCAGCACGCAATTGTTGCTCCGGCAGCAGCCATCTAATCACGTGCGCCCATTCCTGTTCAGGCGAATTCCATGCCCACGGATTTCCTGCGTGCACCAGCCGGCCTTGAAGAATGATCAGGGAGTTACGCTGTTCGCGATTGAGATTCACCGGGCCAATCTGTCGTTCCATCTCAGGAGGCAGGCCTCCACCTTCTTCCATCTGACGGAGCGTCTCATAAATAGAACGATGATACGAGAGGCCACTATTCGACTTCATCTTACGTCTTGCAGCCACAGCACAGCGTGCCTTGGCAGTTGGCCCGGTCGGCCTACCAGCCTCATGCAATTGTCTGGCGTACGCTAGCGGCCGTGAAATCCGAAGACTGCCAGGAATATCAGCGTTAACTGACCCTAACTGACCCTGAGAAATTGGGGAAGTGATTAAGAAACCGGATGGTTGGGGTGGGAGATGGGAATCGAAGGTATCTCAATCAGGAATTATGCGGGCTTCACTGGACGCAAATGGCCCTGATTGATGCAGATTGGAACTGAATGGGACTCTTATTTCTCTCTTATTTCTCTCCAATTTGAGCGGTAGCACATCCAGGAAGCCGAAATTGTTGGCCCAGGCCCCGGAGCGATTCGGGGCCTTTTGCTTTTCCGGCATACCCGAGAGGGCCGGTGGCACCGGGCTGGGCTTCTGAGTTGAGAGGTCTGGAGGGCCAATTGGCTCGGTTGACGGGCGTGGTCATAGTTTTTCACAGTTCTTTCTGAAAAAGTGTGCAATCTGGTGTAGGGTCCAGCGTCTATACGGCAGAGGTCGTACCGAGGTACCTACCAAGCGGCCTTGGGCGACTGGCTCTGAGTGTCAATTCATAAACCAGGAAAATAAAGACGTAAAAGGAGATAAATAGGCATGAGTGCAAAGCCCACGTTCGAACAAGCGCAACTGCATCTTCAAGTTTACGATCAGCGACGCGAAGCCAAGCTCCGCCAGGCCCGTGACTGGTTTTTCAAGAACTATCATGTGACAAGCCTTGACGACGCCATGCGGATTGCTCCCATGGGTTCAGAAACAGGCGCGTTCGCCAGTATGGTCATCAGTTATTGGGAACAAGCCTGTGCTCTGCTCAACTACGATCTGCTGCATGAGGACTTTTTCTTCGAGACCAGCGGAGAGTTTTTCGGCGTCTGGGAGATGGTCAAGCCCGTTGTCCCAGCATTCCAAGAGGTCTTCGTCGCCAAGACCTTCTGCGCCAACCTGGAAAAGGCTGCGCACCGATATGAGAAATGGATCGAAAGCCGCTCGCCCGGCCACATCGCGGCTATGCGCGAGTTCATGAAACAGATGCGCACCCAAACGGCGAAAGCAGCTTAACTATTAACTGATTCCCGTCCTGGTCTCTGCATTCGTTGGGGAAGAGGGCGGGGATTTTTTTTTTCGGTCGCGGTCCAGTTTCCGTTCAGAACGACCCCAGTGATCCACCCAAGCGCATAAGGTAGTCGCAACAATTCCCGCTATGGTCCAGCCGCAGTTCTAGCGCATCCTGCCGTGAGGGCGATGGCGACGTGAGATGGAACTCATCTGAAACATCAGCCCAGAAAGCCCCCTCTGAGGGGCCAGGCAAAATTGTGCACTAAAGGTAGAGCTGTTCCTCAGAGAAATCATGAATGATGACATGCAGGCAGAATCGTGTGCTCGGTGCAAATACAACCCGCGCGGCGGCTATCGTTGGCCCGCCGCAGAATCGCGCAGGACTACGGCATCGGAATGGTTCTGTTCCCGCGTGAGCAGAATGTGCTTGCCATCTGGCAAAAGTTCGTAATATCCGATCCGTTCGGAAGTGAAATTTGTGAGTTGGTGTCCAAGCCTACCGCGAATCGGCTGCGCCCACAGGTTGTCCACGCCATTTTCCGTAATTGAATACAGAAGAACATTCCCATTGTTGATGAGGATCGCTCTACCTGAAATTCGTGGATCAGGATCGAGCAGCCGGGGCGAAAGATTAGCGCCAGCATCGAGGGGGATCAGAGCTATTTTTCGGTGTCCATTCGTCTGATTTTGGTGCTCCGACTCTGTCATCACCATTGAGAGCGCCCGCCCATCAGGAGAAAGGCCGAATCCATCCATGTCATTCGACATTCCCGGTATTACGCTCCCAGGCACGATATCTGCTGTTCCGCCTTCAACGGGGACTCGCTTCAGTTGACCCGCCTGTTCATCGCTGTAATAAACAATTTTCCCGTCGGGAGAGCAGGCGGGAAACGTATCGAAAGTCCCCGAGGAAACTTGTACAGGATTTGCTCCGTCTGCGGTAGCACGCCAAACGGTAACTGCATTTGGCCTGGCATGTCGCCCGAACCAATTAAACAGCAAATTGCGCTTGATTCCTTCGCTTGTCAGTGGACGATCACATGCTGCGGGATATGCGAAATAACCTTCCGGATCAGCTAACACATCGGTGACGTATTTGCCATTAAGCGTCAAGCGGATGATCTTTGTGGGTGCCGCTACGTACACGTCGCCAGCCCCAGCGTAGGCCCAGTATCGATAGTCGTTCTCGGTCTCGAAAAGCGGTGCTAGCTGCTTTTCGGTCGTTCCAGTGGTAGCAAAGAGGAACACAGTCCGCCTTACCTTGAGTTGGACGGTCACCATCAAATTGCCGTCTCTTGACAGGCTCAGGCCCTTGTAATAATTGGTATCTTTCGTGATTTCCCTAAATCCTCCTGTCGGTACATCCACAAACCCAATCTGCCAGCGGCTGCCGCCAGTATTGCGGCTTGAGTACATGACGTAGAGGCCGTTCTCATCTGGTGACCAGCTTAAGTCTGTATAGAATCTGTCCTGCGAGGCAGCGAGGTAATGGGACTGGCCCGATCCAACGTCAATTAGCAGGATTTTATGGGAAGAATTTCCGAGTGCGTTTGTCGTGATAGCGAGTGATTTACCGCTCGGTGACCAGCCCAGATGTTCCCAACCAGAGAAGCCGATGTCCTCTTGGGTAAGAGTGGTTAGTACCCTCTCATTTCGACTGTCAGCTTCCGCAAGAGCTATTTCGACTTTCCCTCGTTCGGGCCTATTCTCCCGTGCATAAGCTATAACCTTTCCATTGGGTGCAATAGAGGGCTGAACACTCACATTTTGAATTACGATCTGAGGTGTGCCGCCAAGTACGGGCGCTCGTAGCAGATTTCGGTGACCACTAGTCGCGTTCTGAGCCGCTAGGAAATATAGGTAATTTCCGTCCGGAGAAAACATAGGACCGGTGTAATAGTCCGAGCCTGACGCGACAACCTGCGTGGCGCTGTTCGTCGCTAGGTGCCGCAAGAGGAGCCCACGCTTACCGTTCTGCTCAACGACACAAAGGATGTACCTGCCGTCGGGAGAAAGCGACGCCTCAACGACGTTGCCTGTGTCAGTGGCAACCGTGATTGTGAAATCCTTGAACGGCACCCTTAGGCGTGAGCGAGACAAAAAAAGAAATACGTAGCCTACAGCTGCGATCAAGAGGAGTAAACCGACAAATAATGCTGCTCTGTGCCGCCTTGCGGGGCCTAATACCGACGAAATGACTTGAGTCCGGGGTTGTGCGAACGATGAAGCGGAAGTCCCTTGTTGGTCAATCGAAGCAGACGCTCTTCCAGCATCTGTTTCACGTTTCAGTCGTAACAGATCAGCGCGGATTTCGGAGGCGTGCTGGTAGCGGAGGGTGCGGTCCTTCTGCAGGCACTTGGTGATGATCCTTTCCAGTTCCGTCGGCAGGTCGGGCTTGAGTCGAACCGGAGGAACTGGGGTACGGTTGAGAATGGAGTCGAAAATGACTCCCGTGCTTTCCCCACGAAAGGGCGGTGCCCCTGTTGCCATCTCGTAAAGAACCGCTCCGAACGAAAACAAATCCGTGCGTGCGTCCAGTTCCTTGGCTCGTACTTGTTCCGGGGACATGTACGCAACCGTTCCTATTGCCACACCTGGACTAGTTAAGTGCCCATCCATCGTCAAGGTCGACTCTGCCGGTCTTCCCTTGCTTGGCGAGGGAGTCATCTTTGCCAGCCCAAAATCGAGAATTTTGGCGTGCCCTCGCTTGGTCACGAAGATGTTTGCGGGCTTGACGTCCCTATGGATGATGCCCTCCGAGTGAGCGGTATCGAGACCATCGGCGATATCATTCCCGAGGGACAGGACAGTTTCCGTCTCCAATGGCTTTCCAGCAATGCGGTGCTTCAGGGTCGTCCCGTCCAGAAATTCCATGGCAATGAAGGACTGGTCACCGTGCTTGCCGATCTCGTAAATGGTGCAGATATTCGGATGATTCAGGGCGGATGCCGCACGCGCCTCGCGGCGGAAACGTTCCAGCGCCTGCGGGTCTTGTGCTATGTCTTCGGGTAAGAACTTCAGCGCGACGAAACGTCCAAGCTCGGTATCCTCGGCCTTGTAGACGACGCCCATCCCGCCGCCACCCAGCTTCTCGATGATGCGATAGTGGGAGATGGTTTGGCCGATCACGCTGGCGAGACTCCTACGGGAAGAGCATGTTAGGGCGACCCTTAGTCTGAGTCAATCGCCTCCCGAGGCGTATAATTCCGCCCCACAGGAGGGATTCTCAAAGAAAACTAAGCAGTTCACAATCGCAGTTGAAAATCGGCCTGGAGCGGTAGCGGAAATCGCAAGGACACTCGGCAACGCCAAGGTCAATATTCTTGCTCTCTTGGGAACGGCACAGGGTACAGGCGGGTCGGTCCACCTCTATGGCACAGATTGAATTCAGGTTGACACCCTTGGCGGCTAGCTTGTCCAAGGTCTGCGCCAGCGCACCCGGCTTATTCGGCAGCTCAACTTCTTCTGCCCTTGTTTCCGTGTACGAGAGCTTGGCCTCGTCCAGCGCCTTTTTGGCCCGCTTGGAATCCTCGACCACGAGCCTGGAAGGGTGGGAAGAAGGCGGTTGTGGTTTACACGGTTGCGCAGGCTGAAGCGAAGGCAGCCGAGGCAACAACTGCGGCTTGAAGGGCAGAGCACTGCTCAAGAGTGCGGGGTGAGCTGTGGACATTCCGGAGCCCTCTGCATGGACTGAACGATTGTCAGCGGCATTAGCCTCGCTGGCGGTGGGCCTGGCGTTCTTCGCTCTATGGTTCTGGTTACTGCCGCAATGGCTCGGTTTCCGGGTAGGCGCAGCACGTTGGCGCTGGCTGGCGGTGGTTCCATCCACTCTGGGGTTCGCTATTGCCCTGCGCTGTGTTTGGGACTTCGGGTGGACGGGACGCGGCACACCTGCTCCGTTCGTCCCGCCGAAGCGGCTGGTAGTGGTGGGATTCTACCGCTACGTGCGTAACCCGATGTACCTCGGCTTTGCAGTCGGCTGGATCGGGCTGTGGGTTGTGCTCGGACATCCTAACCCTGTGGCAATAACCGTCGCGGCAGCCGTCGCCGTCGGCGTGCATCTGTTCGTCGTGCTTTATGAGGAGCCGACGTTGCGAAAGAAATTCGGGGCAGACCACGAAGAGTATTGCCGCAACGTGCGTCGCTGGTGGCCTCGTGCGCGAGCATGGGAAAAACGGCACTGACACGGTTTCTTCCCGTTTCGGGGCACAGTGAAGCTAGGTGCTGAAATTTCAACCTAAAAAGCCCCTCCGGGATGCAACATCTGACACGTCTGCTATTTTTCTTCCCATGTGCAATGAAGGCTCGCCGCTTCGCTAGTGGTCGCTCAGATGCTTCCACCAACCACAAGAAGAGGTTGACTCCGGTTTCAAATCGGAGCGAGACTGTACCAAACCCCAATTCTGATTCGCGCATTGGTAGCCCGTCGCGGTGCCAGCCACAGGACTATTCGCGGTGCGGTATTCGTTCCTCTGCCCCGTCTGTAGCAACATGGAGGATGGCGAGCTTATCATCGTTGCGACGACCGGCGAAGATGCCATGCGGCAGGTCCGAGCCCGCACGTTGACTTGCGATTATTGTTCAGCGGAAATTCCCCCACACATCGGAACTTTCGATATCGAAGCGGCCTAGGGAAATGGCAGGGCTTTGGAAATGTCGCCCTCAGTGCTGAAGGTATAGGTACTGTCCGATGAGCCAGCCACAGAGAGCAATGGCGACAGCGCCAATAATGACCATGATCCAACTGTATTCAGACAAGCTAGCCTGTACGCGGTGGCCAAGGCTGTCCTGCGGTTTCATAGCCCCACCCCTCGACGTTCCCATCAGTGAGCAGAGAGCACACGTGCCGGCATGGATAGTGACGGGAGATTGCTGCAAAGCTTAGCGCCGCTCTGGAGCACGGTCTGTGACGGGCGTCACATCGGGCGATCCCGATGCCTGATACCTTCTCGTCGCAAGTGGCTTAAAAGAAGGGTAGGGCTGCTGAATTCTCGGGGGCTTACAGTGGCCCTGTTCTTCTTCTGACCTTCTTGCCTGACTGAGCGCCACATTTTACGAAAGTTTCATTTCCGGTACAGCCTTCTCTTCGCATCGCCGGCATTTGAGGCAAGGGTTGGGCGGATCACCTGGAGAACAGGTGTCATTCGAGGTGCGCCTATTTTTTCCTACGGTGGTCGGGTGTAGAATCGGTGCCGCTTTAGGCTAAAAATTGTTGCCCGGAGGGAGGACAGATGGGACGGCCTTACCTGGCGCTGTTGGCTGTAGTCATACTAGCAAGTTCCACTCCCCTACTCTCACAGCAAGCGAAAATCAAGAAGGTACCAGCCCCGTATACGTCGCCGGCGTCGGGGAAAGAAATGTACATGGCGTACTGCGCATCCTGTCACGGTTCGCATGCCAAAGGGGATGGGCCGGCAGCTGGGGCACTGAAGATACCGCCTGCCGACCTGACTACCTTAGCCCAGAAGCACAACGGCAAGTTCCCAAGCAATCACGTCGCCGCAGTGCTGAGGGGTGAAGAAGAAGTGACGGCGCATGGCTCCAAAGACATGCCAGTCTGGGGCCCGGTATTGCTCCGTGTCAGCCAAGGCCATGCCGCCGAGGTGCAGCACAGGATTAGCAATCTCACGCGGTACATCGAATCGTTGCAGGGAAAATAGAGACGACCTCTCGGCCCGCCAAGAGATTGCCGAGTTCTCACCAGCCGGCTTGAAGCTAGATGGGGTCAATCAAGCCTGTGATCTGACCCCGAAGAAACACAGGAAATGAATAAAGTTGCTAGGTTCTTAGCACCCGATTGATGGCAGGCCCAAAACGGGGTATGGCTAAACTATCAGCCGACAATGCCCCCTCAGAGTAGCCCATGTTGCAGGGTTATGTCACAAAAGCACGGCACAAAGAGATTGTTACCGATTTCAGCTCCATCTCTGCCGGGGCGAGTTTTTTATACCTTGTCGTATACGGCGGTGCTTTTCACCTTCTTCCCTTGAGCGTCCTTTGTGGTCGAGTCTACCGTCCGGCTCCTGCGGTCGGGGGACAAGTAAATCGCACCGCTAGCCGTGACCTTGCCGCCCTTTTTAACCTTGAAAGCCAAGTGATGGGCGTTTCGGAATTCCACGGAGCGCGTATCTGAATTGGGGTCGCCCGTGACGGGATAGTCGTTCCCGTCGAACTTTCCTGTCCATTCATTATGGGTGGGATTGCCTGAAGCGTCCGTCCCGTCTATCGTGACTTTTACGCTGTCACCTGATGGCTCGTAAACGACGGTGCTGTTCTTGGCAACCCCAGGCGCGAGCTTCGATTTCGCCTCATTCAGTTTCCATGTGCCCATGAAGCCCTTGAAGCTGTTCTGCGCGCAGCACAGAGTTGTTCCAATAAAGCACACGGCGAGAGTAAATACGATTGTTCTTATCTTCATATCCGCTCCTCATTGAGTGGAAAAGATAGATATGGCCCATTCCCCTACAGCCGCTTCAGTACAGAATCTGGTTTTCGCCTTTCTCGGCAATTAGCTTTTGAAAATGGTCCACAATCTTGTCGCGCCGTGCCATGACCGCCTGAACTTCGCCTTTGGTAAGAAATCCCTTTGTCCTTGCTGCCAGCTCGTTCCCGTCGAGTGCCTGTAGTTTGGTGAAAAGCTGACGGTCGCATTGAACCAAATCACTCTCGCTTTGTAGTTTCTTGAATCCGCGGAATGCCCGACTGAAGTCAATTCTGTAGATTTTCCAGTCCTCGCCAATCTGCACATTTGTCAGGTTCGCATCGGTGTCGTAGACCAGTTGGTCCAAGACCCGAATCTTGTACATCTGTTTGTTCCAGCTATCGGCATCGGGAGCGGTTATTTTTCGCCTTACGCGGTCCGCCTCGTCCATTTTTACCGGCAGCCACCAGCCGAAGGAACCCTTTTGGCCGCCCCATTTGCGTTCCACATATACCGGCACCATGTCGTCGAGACCAAGCATTTCTGCGAGTTGGTACGCGGCGATGTTGTACTTGTAAGAGTCCACAAAATTCAGTTCCGTGCGGCCGAAATTCACCTGCTTGGTCGTCGCGTGCTCATCGATGGACTGGAAGTGAGCATCATGGGTAATAGTTCCGTCGGTCAAGGTGAGCCGAAGGGTGTTGGTGATGCCCTTGTGAGCAGGTGCGCTCTTGATCACTTTGGCTGTCAAAAGGAATTGTTTTATCTGCTCTTTGGTCAGGGCAGGTTCATCCCAGGCAGAGACGATTTGAGCCGACAGCAACCCCATTAGGATGGCAAAGGTTAACGTGAGCCATTGCAAACGGAAGCGATTCATTGCAATCACCTCGCTACACTATCCGCGTCTCATCGATACCCGGGCTGACAACGGGAGTGCGCATATTCCCGCTGGGGACTAAGCAACTTCCCTAGGATTTGTGACTCATTTGCCCGGCCGTAAATCGATATTGATGGCTTCAAGACGACCTTTGTTGGGCTTGCCGACCACGATTACATACGAGCCCTCTTTGAATTCGCTCTGCTCGGCTGGCTTGCCCACTTTTGTCCACCGCGTCGCGCTGTTAAGCAGGACCTCGCGCTGAACAGTATCTCTGCTAGACGGACCGCCGCGGATAGTCAATATGGATTGGTCTTCGCTCACGCGAACGATACGACCCTTCCAGCGCATCTCCTTGGAAACGGTTGTGGCTGGCTGTTTATCCTGTTTCGTGTCGGTGCTCGACATTTCTTGA
>Ga0075436_100002290_pt1 | contig 13210 bp, 11 predicted proteins | sample RhiMethybrSRZTD5_FD_75303 | JGI IMG/M metagenome (GOLD analysis project Ga0075436, IMG submission 75303) | Populus rhizosphere microbial communities from Tennessee, USA - Rhizosphere MetaG P. TD hybrid SRZTD5 | ecosystem: Host-associated > Plants > Roots > Rhizosphere > Soil | place: USA...
GTTCCACTACGCAATGGCGCCGCGCCGAGTCCCGCGGGCGTGTGAACTACCGGATCTGACGCGGTGGGCGACTGCGGCCGGGGCTCGATTGTGCGGGGCCCGGCGAGGTCGGGACGGTTGTCGAGGCACCCGACGCCCCAGCCGAGGGCGATCAGGCCGACGAGTGCCGGCCGCAGGTTAACGGCATCCACTCTCACGGGTTGCCTCCGCACGACGGCTTCGTGAGACGGACGCGCCCGTCGGGCCTGCTCACCGTCCACCCCCACAAGGGATCTCGGGTCATTGGACGAGCACTGTGACGCTGCCGCTCTGGCCGCCGGCGCTGGCGGTGATCGTCGCCGATCCGGCCGCAACCGCCTGGACGATTCCTTCGGGCGACACGGACGCGACCGCCGGATTGTCGCTCGACCAGGTGATGGGGCGGAAGAACACCCGGTGACCATATGCGTCTGAGAGTTGAGCGGACAGCTGCAGCGTCGCACCTGCGAGGAGCCTCGGGTTTACCGGCGTGAGCGTCACCGCGGCGACCGGTCTCTCGCGCACGGCTTGCCACGTTCCGGTACTGCTGCCGCACTGGGTCGCACCGCTCAGGCTGTCCAGGGCATTCCCCGAAACGGTACCGTAGTAGGTGCAGGACGCGGTCACGAGGAAGCGAACGGTGTCGCCGTTGACGAAGCCGTTCGATACTGGATCGGGCCCGTGGGTGTTGTCGCTCGGGCCACTGGATGTGGAGCACACGCCGACCTGCTGGGATGATCCCGTGAATGCAGACCCGGTTTGCGTGAAGACGTAGCTCCCGGTGTCGGCGCAAACCGGATTGGTGTACTGCTCGGTCCAGTCCCAGATGCCGTTGATGTTCGCCGGGGGCAGGGGCGTGAACGCGGTCGCTGTGAACGTCACTAGCGGAGCGCCCGGCAGGCCGTTCGCGGTGGCCGTCACGCTTTGGGATCCGTCGCTCGGCCCGAGGGTGTGCCGTGCACTCGCGTAGCCGTTCGGCGACGTTGTCGTATCGTTTGCGGGAGTGATCGAGCCCCCGCCGGCCGTTACCGTCCAGTCGATCACAGCACCCACGATGCTGTTGCCGTATGCGTCCGTCACCCGAACGACGTAGTCAGCGCCGAGCGGCGTGTTGATCGGGCCGGTCTGATGGTTTCCGGAGCCGTAGCGGAGCTGTCTCGGTCTAGCGGGCGTCGCGATGGCGGTGAAACACACTCCCGATCCGCATGGCGCATCGCTAGCGATGAACAGAACGGCCGGCGTGTACACCCCGGGGACGGTTGCTCGAACCGGATACACCCCTGCCTCTGACGCGAACGTCAGCCTGAACGCTGCGATTCCTTGGGAATCCGTGAGTGTCGAGGCCGTGATCCCGATAATGCCGGTCAGGGTGTCGCTGGGTGTCTGCCACCGCACCGTGACGCCTGGGGCGGGAGTGTCGCCCCGCCGGACGAGGATCCGGAACGGGCTCGCGAGCGTCGCGAGGACCGTATCGGTCTGTCCATCTCCACTGTTGGTGGGGGCTTTCAGGTAGTAGAGAGGTGGGAGCGGGGTGACGGGCGTCGTGATTTGGTCTTCGCGACACGCGGCAGCGAACACGGCGGCGAAGGCGGTGAGGGCCATATGAGTACGCACGACGCACCAGTTCATTGGCTACGGCGTCCCCACGCCGACGTCGAGTATAGGCCAGTACATGTCGCAGCGGGTGGTCGAGTTGGATGCACACGCCGAAAGCTCGGCCGAGCCGGCACCGAACCCCATGGTCCCCGGGAACGTCCACTGAGCCGATCTGAATCCGTCGAGCTCCGAGATCGTGGTGTCGGGCTCGACGCCGCCCATCGACGCTCGGAATCGAATCACTGCGCCTTCGACCCCCGCGCCGGTGCCATCAATCACTTGCGCGGTGAGATTCACGTGTACCGAGTCACCGCCGTTATTGGCATTGAGGATCTGACAGCAATCCACGAAGTACTCCTGATAGCCACTATCGGTAGTCGCGGTCGTGAATTCGACGGTGACCGCCGCCTCGAGCGGCTGGCCGTCCAGGTCGCGGATCCCCTGCGTGATGACGAGCTCGTACGTCGTGGCTGGGGCGAGCAGCGCCGCGGGCGTGAAGAGCACCGTGGTGTGTGCAGAATCGCGGAACCGGAGTTCGCCGTCGACGATCACCGAGCCGCGCCGGAGCTGCACCGTTCCCGCGGTCACGCTCGCGGAGTCGATCGGCTCGCTGAAGACGATCACGATACTCGCGTTAAGCGGCACGTCCCGCTTCCTAGAGCCGGGATTCGTCCGGACGAGCATCGGTGGGCGTCTCGGCGACACCGCCGCCAGTACCGAGTGCACCACCGTGCCGTCGGCATCGCGTACGACGACCTCGATCGTATCCCCGGCCACAGCGCTCATGGCCACCGGGTCGAAACCGCCGTCGCCCACGGGAGCCTCCACCGTGCTCCCGGTGCGCAGATTCTGAATCGTGGCCTTTTGGCCGCTCGGGGCCGTCCCGGGCGGCAGGGAGACGTAGGTCGTCTCACTCGTCGCGGTCGGGGCGAGAGGGATAGCCGAGCGGCCGGCCACCGGTGAGACCCTGGTGACCGGATTGGACACGATGACCTCTCGCAGTGGCGGCGGTGGCGGTGGTGGCCCCATGTCGTGGCAACCGCCGAACCAGACCGCAGCACCAACCACCAGGCACACCGCGCCGCTCGCTCGCAAGAGCTTCATGGTCCTCCTTGCAGCGTCGGCGTCGAACTTCCTGAGGCGGCGACGAACCCCGCCCAATAGAACGGATGTGCCGTCGCGGGCGTAGCAAGCAGCGTGCGTTGAGCGGCGGCCAGTGCACGGTCGGTGTCCCCGCCGGACAGGTATCCCTCGTAGAACCGCTCCATCAGCGCCGCCGTCGCCCAGTCCTCGACCGGCCACAGGGTGGCCACGACATGCGCAGCCCCGGCATGCAAGAACGCACGCGTGAGCCCGATCCAATCGTCCCCCGCCGGGACGTCCCCCAGCGCGCCCGCGCCGAGCCCCGTCTGACACGCCGACAGGACGACGAGGTCTGCGGCCAGGTGGAGCCCGAACACCTCGTGCACCTCGAGCCGTCCGTCCTGCGCACTGTCCGCAGCCAGATCGACGAACGAGAACAGCGGATTCTGCTTGTTGAGCACTCCGTACGTGGCGAGGTGCAGGATGCGGCGGCTGGGTGCCTCACGACGGAACACCGCTTCAGTCGCCGCGCTGCCGGTGAGGACCCGTGCGTCCGCGCCGCTGAGGCGTCCGACCGCCGCCACTTCCCGCCGCGACGCCGGTAGCACATCCGGTCTCGGCGCCAGGGCCAGGGTACCGCTCGGGGCGAGGCGCGCCGCACGATTGCCTAGGGCGAGCCAGACCGTTGCCGAGGGCGTCACCGCTAGCTCGTAGCGCTCGATCAGGAATTGTCCCGGTCCCGGGCCGCCGAGCAACGCCGCGAACGGCAAGTAGTGCAGTTCCGCGTGCGGCACCAGAATGAGCCGAGTCTTGCCGGCGAGCAGGCCGGTCTCTTCGACGGGTGCGATCAGGTACTGATGCAGCTGTCGCAACGGCCCGCGCCATAAAGACTCGGCTGGCACGGGGGCGCGCTGCTGCAAAGTTCCGCGGGCGAACTCGACCAGGCGGGCGAGGGTACGGCGCTCGACTCCCAGGTCCACGACGGTGACTGTGTCCCGAGCCACCACGAACGCGAGCGACCCCGAATCGCTCACGAGGTATTCGATCAAGGCGGCATCCGGCGCGAGACGTCGGCCCACGTCCCGCCAAGTTGCGGTCACGGGTGACACCAGGGTCGCGTGCTGCGGACTGCGCTCCCGCATCTCGAGCAGCAGCTCGCCGTACGCCTCCTGGGCGCGGCTCAGTGCTTCGCGCGTGGCCGCGCTCGCGGGTGGCGCATCGGGGCCACGCAGCGCGTCCGCGTCGGCACTGTCCACATCGTGCGCGAGCTCCGCAATGCGGTGCCGCAGATCCTGCTCACGCGACACGAGCTCGGAGGCTGTGTCGGGCGACGACAGCCTGCCAAGCTGTAGCAGCTCGAGCATATCGCGCGCCCGCAGGCGCTCGCTCGCTTCGAAGGCCGCTTCCGGCCGGCCGCGGGCCCGCTCGATGAGCGCCAGCTGCCCGTACACGTCCCATTTGTCCGCGAGAAACGCCGAGCGCCGCTCCGCCAGCGCCAGCGACCGGCTGGGGCGCTCGATCTCGGCCAGGGCGGCGCGCAGCTCGCGGGTGGCGTCGTCGTCACGGCCCTGGGCGTGCCGCGCGAGCCCCAGTCCCGCGTGCAGGCGCCAGGCGATCTCAGGAGCGACGCGGCCCTGCAGACGTTCGAGTCCAGCCCGGTACAACGATTCGGCTGCCGCCGGCAACCCTGCTCCGGCTTCGAGCGCCGCCTGCTCGCCGATGGCGGCGGCGGCACCGACGGGATCGCCCAGGCCCTCCAGCTCGGCGGTCGCTTGCGCGAGCAGCCGTCGTGCGGCCGTGGAGTCTCCTCGCGCCTGCGCGACCTCGCCGAGCGACAGGCGTGTCAGCGCAGCCGCGCGCTTGTTCCCGGCCGCGACCTCGGTGCGCAATGCCTTCTCGAGCAATGTCCGGGCTTTAGTGTATTCATCGTGGGCGAGTAACAGCTGGCCCAGGCCCTGGCGCGCCTCGGCTGCGCCTTGCTGATCTCCCGCTCGGGTGTAGAGCACCTCCGCGCCACCATACAGCTGGCTGGCCTCGGAGAGATCGTTCAGCTGTACCGCAAGGTCCGCCCGAGCGAGTGCGATGCCAGCGCGCACCGCAGGCGACGCCCGGGCAGAATCCGCGAGACGCTGCGCGCGACGCAGTCCGTCGAGCGCTGCTTGCAGCTCACCTGCCGCCGCGAGCGCGCCGGCGAGCTCGCGCCGCACCGCGAGCGCGTCGGTGAGGGGACCGGTCCGGTCATAGATCGCCAACGCCTCGCGCAGCGCGGCCCGGGCTGCGGGATAATCGCCCCGGCGCAGCTCCAGTTGCCCGAGCCCGTGCAGCGCGTCCGCCGCATCGGCCCACTGCTCGCCGGCACGCCAGGTCGCTAACGCGTCGCGATACAGCCCTTCGGCACGCGCGAAGTCTCCATCGGCGGCGGCGAGTCCTGCAAGGTTCACCAGGTTGGTCGCCGCGACCTCGTCGCGCCCATCACGCCGGTTGATCTCGAGCGCGGCCTCGAACTGGCGGCGAGCTTCGTCCGCATCCCCGGTGGTCTGCGCGAGCAGGCCCAGATTGTTGTGATCCGCCGCGACCCCGCGGGAATCCCCGATCCGCTCGCGCAGGGACAGGGCCTGCGCGTAGCGGGCGCGCGCCGCGGCCAAATCGCCCCGATCCGCGCTCGTTCCGGCGAGCGTCCCCAGGGCGTTGGCCTCGACGCGAATGTCCCCGACGCTCGAGGCCAGTGCGCGCGAGCGCTCGAGATACGCGCCGGCGCTATCGAGCCGACCCTCACGCAGGAAGGCGGCGCCGATGTTGCCCAGCACCGCGGCGACACCGGACGTATCGCCGATCGTCCGGGCGCGCCTGAGGGCGCGGCGCCAGATGGCAATCGCCGCAGCGGGTCCGGCCCGGCTATACGCCGCGACACCCGCGCGACGCGCACTGTCGGCCCAGACTTTCGCCGTGCGGCGCTCGCCCGGCCACGCCGCGAACCGCGCCACCTCGCGCACCAAAAACGAATCGCTCCATGCTTCCGCGTAGGCCGCCGCCAGATTGCGCGCTGCGACGAGATCGCTGCGCGCGAGGGCATCCATGACGGCGTCGCGGACCGCCAGCGGGTGCGCGCGGGTCTCGAGGACGAGCGCCGACTCGGGGATGCGTAGCGCGAGCAGTCGAAGAGAGTCCGCCGCCGGCGACTGTACCGTCAGAGGGGCGAGCACGAGCCACAGCCCGAGCGCCGTCACCGGTCAGCCCGCGCCGCGATCGAGAACTGAACGAGCTCGGAGGCCGACCAACGATCCCACCCGGTACGGGCCTCGACTTTCCACAGATAGGGCCGTGCGGGAGCCAACGTGACCGAGTCGGGCAAGGTGACGGCGGTATCGGGCAATTGGGTCTCGTACAGCACGCGACCGGCGGCGTCGAACAGAATCACCCGGTAGCGATCGGCTCCGGCCACGGCGGCCCACCGCAACCACCTCGCCTCCGCTACCGTGCCGACCGGTGCCAGGGGACGGGGCACGACGGCGCCCGGGAGCGGGGGGCCCCGATGGCCGGGCGTCTCGTTCAGCCAACGCGGCAACGCGAACGCGAGCAGGATCGCTGCGGCCGCGGCCGGCAGGCCTATCGTGAACAAGCGGCGCCGGCGCGTGCCCTGCAATGCCGCCAACTCGCGGGCGATGCCGGGGTCACCGAGGCTCCGGGCGACCGATGCCACGACACGGCGGCACCGCGCGCAAGTCGCCAGATGCGGCAACGCAGTCGCGCGGGGCGCGGCATCGAGCGCTCCGTCGGCGAGCGCGGCCAGCGTGGCGTCGTCGAGGCACTCGGGAGTCTCTCTTGCGGACGCGTCGAGTCGATGACGCAACATGTCGAGCGGATCGGGATGACTCACCTGAGAGCGGCCTCCTTGGTCGTACGGTCCCCTCTCATCGCCGTCATGAGACGGTCGAGGCTCGCGGAACTGCTCACAAGTCACCCCGTGCCACGCCGACCTGTGCCAGCCGCGCCCGTGCGGTGGCGAGCGCGCGGTACACGCGGTTATGGACTGCCTTTGCATTGGGGAGGCCGAGAATCCGGGCAACGTCCGCAGCGGGCAGCTCCTCCACGACGTACAGCTCGACCGCCACGCGGTCCTCCGTGCTGAGGGCGCCGAGCGCGCGCTCCAGCAGGGCGCGCGTGTCAGCGATTTCGTCGGGACTCGCCGCGGCTGCCTCCACATCCGCCGGCGGCGTCCCGCCCAGCTCGCCGAGCACCCGGCCGCGCCGCCCGTCGGTCACCGCACTGTAGGTCGCCCGCAGCTCGCCGAGGAACTCCTTAAAGGAAAGCGCGGGGGCCTCGCGGGCGTGGATCAGCTCGTAAGCCTCGATGTGGCTGCGCTGGTCGAGGAAGACGTGCTCGAAGATGCGGCGTCGCACCGGCGGCAGCCCTTCGGCGACGACGGAGAGCCGGCGGCGACCGTCGCGGTGGCGGAACCAGTCGACCGTGACATGGCGGACCACGGTGACGAGCCAGGTGGAGAAGCGGGCTCGGTGGTCCGGCTGGGCGACGTAGGTGCGGAGCCGCCGCAGATCGTCTTCGCGCAGGGCTTCACACACCCGCGCGAACACGTCCATTACGTCGTCATAGTCCTGGGCGTAATGGCGGATGGCCGCGAAGATGAGGCGTCGATAGCGGTCGAGAAGCGCATCCCATGCGGCGTCGGGTCTGCCCGACACCAGCTCGGCCGCCCAGCCTTCCATCCGCACGACCTTCGGGGAGACCGAGTCGGATATAGCTCACGGGTGAGGGGTGTCAAGAGTTGAAACGGTAGGTGCAAACTGTAGCTACGGCACCGACGCCAGCAGAAAGACCGCCGCCGCTAGAATCAGCGGCGCCGAGTACGCTCCCGGCATCGCTTTCCTCATGTAGACCGACCCGGCCAGGTGCAGCAGGCCGTTGCCCACCATCACGATCCCAAAGGCGTACGCGAGCGGCCGCATCCACCCCGCGCCCCGATACGCGAACGGCGTGAGGCTCGCCAGCACGACCACGGCCAGCACGAGTCCCGTGAGCCAGCGGCGGAAGGTAAAAGTGGGCAGGGGCAGGAAGGGAAAGCGCGCGCGAACAGCGCGGACCATTGGGTTATAGACGGCGAGGAAGTCCGTCAGCGCCTCGTCCACCACGTGAATCCCGAACGCGATGCACAGGCCCAGCCAGGCGGGGCCGAAATGAGACACGTCCGCTTACTACGGGCGCGGCGCGACGTTCTTCACCACCGTGCCTCCCTTCATCACGAACACGACGCGCCGCAGCGCGGTGATGTCTTCCGCCGGGTTGCCGTCGATCCCGATCAGGTCGGCCTCGAGCCCCGGGGCGATCGCGCCGATCGAGTCCCCCAGTGCGAGCGACTGGGCCGCGAGAGACGTCGCGGACACGATCGCGTCCATCGGTGGCTGTCCACCGACTTGCACCCGATAGATCAGCTCTTCCCAGTTCTTTCCGAAGGCGCCCGCCACCGCGTCGGTGCCGAATACGATGCGGAGCCTGGGGCGCCGCAGCGCCTGCTTGAATACGGCGAGCACGAGCGGGACGGCTCGATGCATGTGCGCGAATCCTTCCTCGGTGTAGTTCTCCATGCCGAGAAAGCGCGCCTTGTTGTCGAAATAGTTCTGGAAGACGAGGTACAGATTCGGGTCGAAGAAGGTCCCATGGTCGGCCATGAGGTCGAGCGTCGCCTCGTCGAGCAGCACCCCGTGCTCGATCGTGGTGCAGCCGGCGAGCACGGCGCGCCGCGCGGCCTCCGCCGCATGCGCGTGCACCACGGCGCGCCGCCCCAGCCGCTTCGCCTCGTCGCACGCGGCCCGGAGCTCGTCCTCCGAGAGCGTCGGCCCGCCGCCTTCCCGGATGCTCTTCGACCCGAGGATCTTGATCACATCCGCCCCCGCCGCGACGCGCTGCCGCACGGTGCGCCGCAGTCCATCGGCATCGCCGTCCGCGGGCGTGATCCAGTCGAGCGAGGTGATCACGCGCGGACCGGGAATGGTGCCGCGGGCGATGGCGTCGCGCAGCTCGCGATCCAGTGTCGAGCCGATGCTCTGCACGGTCGTGATACCCGCCATGAGCGCCCGGTACGCGTTCTCTTCGGTATAGAGCACCGTCTGCTCGAGCGGCTCCGTGCCGCCCGGGTCGTTGTGCGCCCGGCCGTTCGCGTCGAAGTGGGACGTGAGATGCACGTGCGTGTCGATGCCGCCAGGCATGAGCGTGAAGCGGCTCAGGTCGTACGTCGTCGCGGTGAGGTTGGGGTCGAGCCGCGTTATGCGCGATGCGGCAACGACGATCGTCGTGTTGCGCAGCACACCGCCGCGGCCGTCGAGGACTGTCCCGGCACGGATCGTGATCGTCGGCGTCTGACCCAGAGCCAGCGAGTGGACGGTGAGGACGGCCGCTAGCAGCATCGTATCCCCTTTCCCTGCGACTCGAAAAACTGCGCGACGTACTCCCGCTCGTCGAGCGCCGGCGCATGCCCCGCCGCCCGGCAATGCTCGAGATACGCCTCGTAGTCGGGGGCGCCAATGACACGGCGGACGATTCGGAAGAATCGCTGTACGACGCTACGACGCCACGTTGTACGAGCGCTTCGGGGGACGCCGTCAGTCTCCGGTCGCATATCCCGCCTCCACATAGGGTGCTTCGTGCAGCACGGCCGCCTTGCGACGCGACAGAACCAGCCACCATTCACGCACCGAAGTGACGATCAAGATGGTCACGACCGTCATGAACAACAGCGCCACGAACGTGTTCAGGCGGTCGTTGAAAATCAGGCGTGTCGCATTCGAGTCGGTCGATCCCGCGAGCGACGCCGCGTGCGCCAGGAAACCGAGCCGGGGGTCGCCCGAGAATACCTTCTGCCAGCCGGCCGTCATGGTGATGGTCACGAGCCAAGCGAGCGGCACGGCGGTCACCCAGGCGAACCGCGCCCGGCCCATCTTGATGAGAATCGTCGTACCGACGCTCAACGCCACCGCCGCGAGCAGCTGATTCGAAATCCCGAACAGCGGCCACAGCGAGTTGATCCCGCCGAGCGGGTCCACCACACCCTGATACAGGAAGTATCCCCACCCCGCCACGACGGCGGCGCTCGACACGATCACGCTCGGGTACCACGAGGTCTCGGCGAAGCGCGGCCACACGTGGCCTGCGATCTCCTGCAGCATGAACCGGCCCACGCGTGTCCCGGTGTCGATGGTCGTGAGGATGAACAGCGCCTCGAACATGATCGCGAAGTGATACCACAGGGCGTCCAGGGTCCGGCTGCCTCCTCCAAGTGAGCTGGTCGCGCCCGCGAAGATCTGGGCTATCCCGACCGCGAGCGAAGGCGCACCCCCCGAGCGGGCCAGCAGCGTAGTCTCGCCCATCCGCGCCGCCAGCTCGCGCATGGCGTCGGGGGTCACCACGAACCCGGCCTGCCCCAGCACCTGCGATGCCTGGGCTAGGGCGGCCGGCGTCGTGTTCATCGCGAAGTACACCCCCGGGTCGAGGGTGCAGGCCGCGATCATCGCCATCACGCCAACGAAGGACTCCATCAGCATGCCGCCGTAACCGATCAGCCGGGCGTCGGACTCGCGCGCGATCATCTTGGGCGTGGTGCCGGATGCCACGAGCGAGTGAAATCCCGAGATCGCCCCGCACGCGATCGTAATGAAGGCGAAGGGGAACAGCTTCCCCGCGAACACCGGACCCTCCCCGAGCGACGCGAATGGCGTGAGCGCCGGCATCCGGAGCGGTGGGAGGATCACCAGAATCGCGACTGCGAGCACCAGGATCGTGGTGATCTTCAGGAACGTCGAGAGGTAGTCGCGCGGGCACAAGAGCATCCACACGGGCAGCACCGAGGCAAAGAACCCGTAGCCCATCATCATCCACGTGAGCGCGGTGGCGCTGTGGGTGAACAGGGGGGCGAGGTGGGGCTGGCCCGCAACCCACCCCCCTGCGACGAGCGCGCCCAGCAGCAGGGCGGCCCCCACCGCCGACGCCTCGCCCACGCGTCCCGGCCGCCACCGCTTCATCCACCACCCCATCAGGAGCGCGATGGGAATCGTGCACGCGATGGTGAACAGACCCCAGGGGGACGCCTTGAGGGCATTCACCACGATCAGCGCCAGGACGGCGAGCAGGATGATCATGATGAACAACACGGCCAGCATCGCCGTCGCCCCGGCGCCCGGGTTCACTTCCTCTTTCGCCATCTGGCCGAGCGACTTACCGTCCCGACGCAGCGAGCAGAATAGGATCACGAAGTCCTGCACCGCCCCTCCGAGCACCACCCCGATCACGAGCCACAGGGTGCCCGGCAGGAAGCCGAACTGGGCTGCGAGCACCGGACCCACCAGGGGACCAGCACCCGCGATGGCGGCGAAGTGGTGTCCGTACAAGACCCACCTGTTGGTGGGGACGTAGTCGCGCCCGTTGTTGCACCGCTCGGCCGGCGTGGCGCGGCGGTCGTCGAGGCCGAACACGCGGGTGGCGAGGAACTTGCTGTAGAAGCGGTACCCGATGGCGTAGGTGCAGACGGCGGCGGTGAGGAGCCACGCGGCATTGACCGTCTCCCCGCGGGACAACGCCAGCACGCCGAACGCGGCAGCCCCGAGGGCGGAGATGCCGCCCCACACGAGCACCGCGCCGAACCGTTTCATGGCGCCTAAGTTACGCGGCGCCTTGCCGATGTTCAATTTCGAACATAGGTTCGAAATCTTGGCACCCACTTCTTCCTGGATCTTGGCCCCGCGTGGGGCGACGCAAGTCGGAGCCCCGGCGACCGAGACCCGCCCCGATCCGCAGCGCCTGGCGGAGACGGTGCACGGCCGGGTCGCCGTGGTCACGGGGGGCGCGACCGGCCTGGGCCGCGCCACGGCGCTCGAGTTCGCCCAGCACGGCACGGCGGTCGCCATCAACTACGTCGACCTGCCCGACCGCGACGTCGCGGCACAGGCGCTCCTCACCGAGACCGCCATCCGCGCCCTCGGGGTGCCGGTCTACTGTGCGCGGTGTGACGTGCGCAAGCGCGACGACGTGGAGAAGTTCGTCACCACGGTGCGGGAGCGGCTGGGGGGCGTCCACTTTCTGGTGAACAACGCCGGTGTGGCGCACGACGGCGCCCTGTGGCGGCTCACCCCCGAGGCCTGGCAGGAGGTGATGGACACCAACGTGACGGGCGCCTTCAATTGCATCCAGGCGGTGGCCGGCCCGATGCGCGCCCAGCGCTACGGCAAGATCGTGAACATCGCGAGCCATCAGGCGTTTCGGCCGGGCTTCGGCATCGCGAACTACGCGGCCAGCAAGGCCGCTCTGATCGGGCTCACCCGGTCGGCCGCCGTGGACCTGGGCCCTTCCAATGTCAACGTCAACGCGGTCGCTCCCGGATTCGTGAAGACGGACCTCCTGTCGACCCTGCCGCGCGAGGTGCTGGAGCGCGCCGAGCACGAGTCGGTGTTGGGACGCGTGGCAGAGCCGGAGGACGTGGCGCGAGTGATTGCCTTCCTGTGCAGCGAGGCGGCGCGTCACATCACGGGACAGGTGATCGTGGTGGATGGCGGACTGACGCTCGCTTCTTGAAAATCGGCGGCGCGCACACGATATTGCGCGCCGTGACTAATTCATTGCAAATCAAAAGCTTAGTGCGTGGTGCGTGGTGCGTGGTAAGCTCGATCGCGCTGGCGGCGTGCCCCCACAAATCCGAAACGCTGACCCCCGAGCCCACGGCACCGCTGCCCACCGCGGGGATCGCGGCTCAGAAGGTCGCCGTCCTGCCGCTCACGCTCGTCGCGGCGGAGGACTCGCTCCACTGGGAGGCGCTGCTGGGCGAGCGCCGGGTCGTGCTCGCGAAGAGCGACAGCATCATCGGCACACTGCTGCAGACGCGGGCCCCGGAGGTGTCGTGGGTGCTGCCGGACGAGCTGCGGCGAGTAGCGCGCCGGGCGCCGGGAATCGCTCCCGCACCAGATCAGATGGGCTCGGCGATCCTGTTCCACGCGACCAAAGAAGACCCGGAAATGGTGCCCGACCCGCTGCGCAGCGAGCTGCGCACGCTCGCCGCGCTGGTCGGCGGGGGGCGATACGCGCTCGTGCCGGCAGGGTTGACATTCCGGCGGACGGGCGGACGGGCGGACGGGCGGTCAGAATCGCAGCACCCGACCGCCCGACCGCCTGGCCGCCCGTCCGCGACCGCAGAGCTGACAGTGGTGCTGGCGGACGTCCGCACCGGTCGGGTCGGGTTCCGCACGGTGGCGCGGGGGGAGGGTGATGACCCCTGGACCGCGCTCAGCCGTGCGGTGAAGACTCTCACACCGGGGCTGCCGTGACCCGCGAGGCGACCCTCATCGCCGGCGACGGAATCGGGCCAGAGATCACGCAGGTGACATTGCAGGTGCTGGACGCCCTCGGGGTCGCGTTCGACTGGGACGAGCAATACGGCGGGATGAGCGCGGTGGAGCAGGCGGGGACCCCGCTCCCCGACGCCACGGTGGACTCGATTCGGCGCACCGGCCTGGCG
>Ga0075436_100002292_pt1 | contig 13207 bp, 11 predicted proteins | sample RhiMethybrSRZTD5_FD_75303 | JGI IMG/M metagenome (GOLD analysis project Ga0075436, IMG submission 75303) | Populus rhizosphere microbial communities from Tennessee, USA - Rhizosphere MetaG P. TD hybrid SRZTD5 | ecosystem: Host-associated > Plants > Roots > Rhizosphere > Soil | place: USA...
CGGCTTTGAGCCAAGTCTAGGGTGGCTTTCAAGATGATCGACATGCTCGAAGATCTTCTGCACCAGGCGGCGTGCCGCCTCGGGATTGTCTAGTGCAATGTAGTCCGCAATTGCGTCAAGATCGTTGAGTGCTGGTTCGGCCCAGATTACTTCAGCCATCTGGACATCCGCTGCTTTGCCTGTTTATGAGTGAGTGACCGGCCTTCTTCAATCGCCTTTTCCCCGCGAGCGATGCCTTCGAGCAATGTCATACGACGCTGTAGGGTCTCGAACGTTTCAACATCGACGAGATATGCTGATGGAACGCCATGCTGCGTAATTAGGATTGGCTCTCGATCCTTCTCAAGCTGGTTCAGAATCTCTGTGGCTTGTCGCTTCAGTGTGGTCACGAGTTCAGTTCGCATAGAGTGATACTAAAATGGCACTTGTAGAAAGGCAAGGCTTGCTTGCCATTGTCGTCTTGTCGGAGTGTCGACAAAAACGACGTCACAAGTTTGTCGCAAACGAAAACGGCAGGCTGTTCAACCTGCCGTTAATCATTGAATTGAATGGTGAGCCGAGCAGGGCTCGAACCTGCGACCCGCTGATTAAGAGTCAGCTGCTCTACCAACTGAGCTATCGGCCCATTCTGTGACGCGAAAAATTATACGTGCGAGCAAGAGAGTGTCAAGCAAGTGAGATTCATAACGTGCTAGATGCTCGTGCCGGCGCAAGTTCCAACTCTTCATCAAGACCTAAGCGCCCGACCCTTCGTCAGAGCGCAAGCGCCAAGACGCGCAAGCGCTATAACGCAACCTCTACGCCTTCGTTGCGGCGCACTCGCTGTTCGCCAATAACTTTTGCACCGCGTCGATCAAACCATCGATATCCGGCTTCGCCACATACGCCGCGGCGCCGGCCGCCATCGCTTCGCGACGATGAAGCTCGTACGCATCACCGCTGTAAAAGATGCAAGGAACTCCCGGCGCGATCTCTTGCAATCGTTCACACAACTCTAAGCCCGTGGCGTCAGGTAGCCGCCGGTCAAGAACGAATAGGTCAAAGTCCTTGCTTTCTGCCAGCCGGCACGCCCCTTCCATTGTCCCAGCAGTCTCTACTTCATAGTCTTCCTTCGCAAGCAAAAGCTCGAGCATCTCGGATGTATCGTAATGATCATCCACGCAAAGAACGCGACATTTCGCATCGGCCACGGGGTAAACCTCCTACTGGGGTCAGACTTCTCTGCCTATACAGGGAAACTACGTAAGCCTTGAGCGGGCCTCTGGATTATAAACGATTCTGGAAGGGGAGAGAAATTAAGGCTTTGATCTAATTACCTCTCGGTAATTCGGATCGTCCACCTTTCTGCGATCCAATACGAGACCAGGTGGGCAGCCCTCCTGCCCACCGCCAGCAATCCCAACTATTTCTGATCAAACGGCGAGGGGCTCTTCATCGCTTTCAGGAGCTGATTGAGCACTTCCAAGTCCTCGTCTTCCGGTTCCAACTGGCGATACTTCTCCAGCGTCGCCGACGCCGCGTCCAAGTCACCGAGCTTGTGGTAAACGAGCGACATATTGAAATACACAAGCGAGAACCCCGGTTCGATCTGCGCCGCGGCCTCGTAGTGGAGCTTCGCGAGTTGTAGATCGCCGGCGTCGTAATAAAGATTAGCGAGATTGTAGTGTGCTTCGACGTGCCGCGGATCGTTCTTCAGCGAGAGCGTGAAGTTGTCGAGCGCGGCTCCGAGCTGGCCGCGTTCAAGATTGATGATGCCGAGGTTGCAATACGCTTCCGCAACGTTGTCGCCTTCATTGATCGCCTCAACGTAGTGTTCGGCTGCTTTTGGATCGCCTTGCTCGTGCAACAATAACGCTTCTTCAAATGGCGTCAACAGCCGCGCCAGCCGGCCAGTCTCGACACGGAAAAGATTCAACTGTCCCTGAAGCTCAGCCTCGATCTGTCGAATCGAATGTCCCTGCGCGCGCAACTCACGCACCCGCCGAAACTGCGTCAACGCTTGAAAGTCGTAAACAAAATCAGGCGTTTGCGACGGCGACGACGCCTGGATGATGCCCTGCTCAGTCCAACGTCGAATCGTCTTCTCACTCAGACCAAAAAGTTGTTTGATCTCTTTGACGGTATATGAAGATTTGACAGGTTGATAACCTGCCTTGGAAGGCACGGGTGAGGGAAATGAGATTACCTTCGGCCTTGGTTCTTTCATCAGCAACGAAAAACGGTGGCGAACAAACTAGCCGACTTTTCGCTTTTTAGCCGCGCGTGGTTTCACCAGTTCGATCTGTGGTTTCTTCTTCGCGGCCACCGCGGGCGCCTTCACCATTGGTTTACGATTCGACGCCTGCAAACTCTTCTTCAACGCGCTCATAATATCAAGTCTGGGAACTTCTTCAACCTCGAATTCCGCAATCTGCCGGCCTTTGATCTTCGATTCGATCAAGCTGCGCAGCGCCCCGTGATAATTGTCAGCGGTGTCGATCTCAGAGAGCGTGGTTGCCATCTCCTGCACCAGCGTCGTCGCAAGTTTCAACTCGTTCTTATTTAACTTCGTCGCGTCGAGCTTCTGCACATTGTCGAACTCGGGTACGTCTTCCATCTTGCGCAGTTCATGCGGATAGTGAAGCTTCTGCAACACCAGCCCGTCGTCGTGGGGAAACACAGCGACGAGATCTTCGCGATCGCGCAACACAACTTTGCCGACGGCGACCTTGCCCGTCTGCTTCATCACTTCACGCAGCAGCGCATACGGCTTTTCTGAAACCGCTCCATCCGGTCCAGCAAAATAGGGCGCATCATAAAACGTAGTCGGTATCTCATCACGATCGACAAAGCCGACAATATCGACAGCCTTGGTAGTTTTAATCTTGATCTTAGCGATATCTTCAGGTTCAACGATCGCGTAACGATCGGGCTCGTATTGATAACCCTTTGTGATCTGATCGTTTGTTACGATCTCGTTGCACTTCTTGCAGCGCTTGTCGTAACCGATCGGACCAAAGTCGTCGCGGTGCAGTTGGTTGAACTGAATCTTCTCGCTGGTCTCGATGGCGTTGTAAATACGAACGGGAATGGCAACCAGCAGGAAGCGTATATGACCTTTCCAGATAGATCTCATATATGGCTCTCCTGATGCGAAAGCGCGGACTTGAAGCCCGCGCTGGCCCGTATTATGCGGTCGATCAGACGCTAAGTAAAGGGTTTTGTACCACGGATGAGACAGGTTCAAATGCAGTGTAACAGGGCGTTGCGCATCGCGGTGGCTGTTTGCCAGCGTTGCGCAGGATCTTTCGCAAGGGCGCGGTCGATGATCTCGCAAACGGCCGCCGGTACGTGCGGCGCTCGTTGCCCGAGGGGCACGGCCGGTTGTTCGAAGATCGCACGAATCGTGTCGTTCACGCTCGATTTGTTCGTGAGGTTAAGCGCCAGCGAGCCGGACAACAGGCTGTACGCAGTCATGCCCACCGCGTAAATGTCTGACTGTGGTTTCACGTCCCGAAAGTTTCGCAGTTGCTCCGGCGACATGTACGCGAGCGTGCCTGCCATCTCACCCGCCATCGTGACGCCGCTCATGCCTGAGTGCGTAAAGCTCTTGGCGAGTCCAAAGTCAGTTAACTTCGCCACCAGATTTGGCGAACGGCCGGACACGAGAATGTTTTGATCTTTGAAGTCGCGGTGAATGTAGCCCTGCGCGTGCGCATACGCGAGCGCCTCGAGTGATTGCGAAATGACCGCGATGCCCTCGACATAAGGCAAACAGCCGCCGCTCATTTCAGCAAGTTTGCACGCGTCAGAGCCGTCGACATACTCGGTCACCAGATAGACCACGCCATTATGTGTGCCGCGATCAATGAAGTCGACGATGTTCTTGTGCTTCAGTGCCGCCGCGACGTCGATCTCGCGCATGAAACGTCGCAACGCTTTATCGCTCACCGCAAACTCCGGCAACAGCGTTTTGATCGCTACTGCACGTCCGGTGCTTTGTTGCCGGCCGAGCATCACAGAGCCCATACCACCGCGTCCCAAAAGTCTGACTGTGTCGTATCCGGGTATCGCTTGTGGTGAACGCTTCAACTCGATGCGGCAGTCTTCACACAGAAACATGAGGTGCTCGTCGGGCGCCGATGCCTGCGCCTGTTCGCGACGGCCGCAGTTCAAACATTCAACCATCACGAGCACCGGACGGCGCGGCAACGTATCCTGCGTCGTCTCTGAAAGGTCAGCAGACTCGTTTGTCGTTACTTCAACGATCAGCACTGTCTCGCCACACTGAATGCGATCGCCGTCGTTGAGATACTCGTGCGTTACGCGGCGACCGTTGAGAAACGTTCCGTTAGTCGAATTGAGATCGCGCAAGAACGCGCGCGGCGGATTTATTTCGAGCAAACAGTGATTGCGTGAGAAGTAGCGATCGTCAGGCAGGTAGAGGTGCGCGTCGCGGCTGCGTCCAATTAGAAAGCTGTCGTGGTGCGTGAAGGAAAAGATTCGGCCTTTGTAAGGGCCGGCGATCACTTTCAGGTTGACTTGCATTGTTAGCGATCGATTTCAAGATTATCGAAAGCCACATCAGTTGTGTCGCTGGTGTAAAACCCGGCTCGGCCGCGCCGGTAGTTTGCGCTGTCAGTGATCTTCGTCAGGTATTGACCGTTTGCGTAAAACGACAACTCCAAACCTTTGATTCTCACTTCCAATTCATTCGGACTGGAGCCCGAGTGAATCGCTGTCGACTTCGTGCGCGGCACGAGTTCCGACTGTGTTCCGTCCTTGTGCATGATGATCTGATACTGCGGCTCGTCGCCCGGATAAATCAACAGTACGTAGTCTTCGATCTTCTTTGCTTTGGACGAGCCACCGTGGACCAGCAGACCGAAACCATCAGAGGGCACGCTGCCGTCGACGCTGCGCGCCGTAACCTTCACCGTCGCGTTCTCTGTGCCGTAGTCGTCTGAAGGAGCGTACATGACGATAAACATCTGCGGCTTCGAGCTCATGTGATACTCACCGTTGTCGTACCACATGCGGCCGAATTGCGACGTGCCGACGTTCCATTTCTTTTCGCTGAAATCGTCGACGAAGGAACCGGTCGGTGTCGTCGAAGCGTTAGCGTTCGGTGCGTTCGCGTTAACGTTGGCGGTGACGTTGCTGTTGCGATTCGTGTTTGCGTTCGCGTTCAGGTTGCGATTGGTATCAGAGCTGAGGCTCGCGAGCGCGATGATCATTACCACGAGCCCGACGCCGATCACGACGAGCGCAGCGAGTCCGCCGAGGATCCACCAGACCGCGTTTGACTTCTTGCGCGGCGGTTGAGTTGGCGTTGGCGCCCACTGTTGCGGCTGTGGCTGTGGCGGCGGTGCCGGTCTTGGCGGTGGCGGCGCGGTCGCCGGCCGATAGATCTCCGTGGGCGGCGGTTCGGCAGTGTCTCGCGCCGGCGGATATCTGATAGTGGCGTTTGGATCGACTCCCGGAACGTCGCCGGTAAGAGGAGTTCCGTCCTCCAGGCAGAAGTTCAGGGAAAGGTCCGTGTACGTGCGATTACACGTCGGGCAGCGCTTCATCGCGCCACAGCTTATAAGAAAACTTCAAATTCACTCAAGGGGTGATTCGTATTCCGCAGCGTCCGCAGAATTTTGTACCGGCGGGATAACTCGTTTTGCATCCCCCACAAACGACCTCGACGGGTTTCGGCGCGCGCCATTCCAGGGCCGCATTACCAAGCGGAATTCCGCAGCGACCGCAGAATCTCGTTGTCGCGGAGTAGGTTTGGCCGCAACGTTGACAGGTGGTACCGGCCGCCGTAACTGGCGTTGGCGGTGGTGTGTGCAATTCGCCCGACACCGGCTGAAATGTAGTGTTGCCGCACCGGCCGCAGAACTTCACGCCTTCGGCAAAGCGCGAGTGACAACGCGTACACATCACGACCACCAGCGTCGTCGAATTCACGCCGTGCTTGCTATCGAGACTGCCGCCGCGTGAGGGAGTCAACTGATTGCTCGACGGTCCGATCTTGAGTTGCGCTTCGATGATCTGTTCGGCGATGTCGCTGCGAATCTCGATCACGCGCTCGTCATCCTTTTCACCTGACTTGGATACGCGCAACACGTGTTGGCCGGGAGCCAGCGAAGTCAAAATTACTCGTCCTGATCGGCCAACGCTGCCATAACGCTCGTCGTCGACATAAACTTCGCAACCGGCTGGCGCCATGATCACGAGGCGTGAATCGCCTCGTTTCAGCGTGCCCGAATCGATCGCGGCCGCGGCCGCGAAACCTTCGAACCATTCACTAGCCGTTGCCGGACGATCGTTCGGATCTTTTTCGAGTGCTTTCATGATCGCGGCATCGAGTTCGTCGTTCACGTCCGAACGCAACGACGACAACGCGGGCGGAGCTTGCGTCAGCTTCTGCGCGATCAGTTGCGTGATGTTGCCGGTGAACGGTGGGCGGCCGCCGAGCATGTGATAGGCGATCGTGCCGAGCGCGTAGATGTCAGCGCGCGCGTCGAGCGGACCGTCAGGTTGCATCTGTTCGGGCGCCATGTACTCGGGCGTGCCGATGATGCCGCGCGAAGCTGGACCACTGCCCGAATGCAGATCGGTACGATCAGGGTTCACGATCTTCGCGAGACCAAAATCGCCGACCTTCACGAAGCCGTCGTCGCTGCTCACCTTTCGCTTCTGCTGCATCAGGAAGATATTCGCCGGTTTCAGATCGCGATGCAGTATTCCTTCGTCGTGCGCCGCTTCAACTCCGGCGACGACTTGTCGCATGATGCCGGCCGCTCTTTGTGGGCTCACCGTTCCTTCGCGCCGCAGCAGTTGAAAGAGTGTTTCGCCTTCGACGTACTCCATGACGAGGAAGAACACGCCATCTGATGTTTGACCGAAATCAGTGACGCCGACGACGTTCTGGTGACGAATTGAAGCGGCAGCGCGTGCTTCGCGCTCGAAACGCGCGATGGCTTCGCCGTCCTGTAGATCTTCATCGTTGAGAATGTCGGGCCGCACGGTCTTCACCGCGACCTGACGCGTTATGAGGTTTTGGTCACGAGCGAGATAGACCTGGCCCATCGCGCCACGGCCGAGACGTTTTTCGAGCAGGTAACGTGAGGCCAGCAGGCGTGGACCAGGCAGCGTTGTTTTTGTGTTCGCCTGATCCTGCGGACACAACTCAACGCTGTCTTCGTAGCAAACTTCGCAACGGGGGCACTCGCGCATTTCGTCGAATAGAACTTTCTAACGAGCCGTCGCTGGTATATCGACGCAACAAGCCGCACAACGTGTCGCCGCCAGCGGAATCGCCGTCAGGCAGAACGGGCAGTCCTTTGTGTTTGGCGGCGGAGGCGGCGCCTCACGCATTCGATTTATCGACTTCACGATCAGAAAGATGACGAACGCGATGATCACGAAGCTGATGACGTCGTTGAGAAAAATGCCGTAGGAGATAACGGGCAGTCCTTTCAATTGCGCTTCGGCCAACGATGCGGGATGTTGTCCTGAAAGATCGATAAAGAGGTTCGAAAAATCGACCTTACCTAACATCAAGCCGATCGGCGGCATGATGATGCCTTCGACGAGCGACGTAACGATGCGGCCAAAGGCAGCGCCAATGACCACCGCTACGGCGAGGTCGATGACGTTTCCGCGGGCAATGAACTCCTTGAATTCTCTTAGCATTTCACTACCTCCTCAATGGCAGTTCCTGGCCAACTTGAATCCGGCGTTTTGGGCATCTGCGGCAGTTTTGAACACGGCCCGGTTCGTTTCAGAAATCTGTTTTGTTGGTTGGCAACCGCTGGGATAGTAAGTCTTTGTTTGCTTATCGCCAATGACCGCGGCGGTTGCGTCGTTGGTTGTCTCTATCGCAATGGATGAGTTTCCGTTATTGGTCCCGCTGGACTTGCTTCCGTCGCCTGCGCCGGGTTTGTTGGTCGCAGTGGATTCGTCGGACCCTTTCGAGGCGGCTGCTTCGCGTGCTTCGTCCTGTTCTTCTTTTTCCTGGCGTCGTGCGGCAATCGTGTCTTCAGCACTGAGATCGAAGATGCGCAAACTTGGACCACCAGCGAGTGTGCTGACGATCAGTTGAAAGTCTCCGCAGCGTAGTTGTTGTCCTCTCGATCTCCACGAAGACCACGTACCGGAGACCTGCAACGAAGCTGAGACCAGCTTTACGAACTCATCTACAGTTTGCACTTTGAAGTGCTCGTCGTAGCCGATCCAGAGCGAGGTCAGCTTGTCGTCGAGTAGATCGAGCGAGACGCTACGCACGCCTTCGTACTTCACCTGATCGATCTTCGGATCGAAGTGCGGATTGATCGTGGTCTTGGTGACGCCGAAGTGATCGCTGCGCGGGAAGACAGCCTGCGGCACGAGCTGTTTGATGTCGTCTTTCGTCATGCCGAGGCGAAAGCCGAACAACTCGGGCGCGGCCGGCAGCGTGGCGAGTTTTTGTGTGCACTGAGCAGAGACGGGGAGAGCTATTGCCAGGGTGAAGAGGATTGTGCGAAGCATGGACGCGATTATACGTGTAATCCGTGGTCCCAACTACTATACGAGAGCGCGAACAATTCCCTCGAGCGTGGCCGGGTCGAATGGCGTCGACACGTACTCATTACACCCAGCGGCCAATGCGAGTTCGCGAAACTGTTCCGCGCCGTAGGCTGATACGGCAACGATCGGCACGAATCTGAGGGCGTTCACGCTGCGAATCTGACGCGTCGCGGCGAGGCCGTCGAGCTGCGGCATCTGCACGTCCATGATGATCAGATCTGGTGATTCGGTTTCGGCGCGATTGATCGCCTGGACGCCATTCTCGGCCTCAATCACCCGAAACCCGCGCCGTTCAAACCACGTCCGCAGGAGCAGGCGAGTATCGTCGAAATCATCGACGACCAGCACGGTCCGCTGACCATTTGGGCCGCCTTCGCCTAAATGATTCTCTGGAATGTTCGCAAAGTTCATATGGTCCTGAGTTTCTGGGGGACCAGTCGGGAAGGTGGGCCTAGCGTAGCAAAAAACGTCGAGTTCGGGAATGAAAACGTCGAGCAGTTGGGGTTAGGTTTTAGGAAGAGTACTCGCCGTCAACCGGAGCAGAACAAAGTATGTGAGAAAAGAATATATCGGCACCCCGAGCGCCACGCCAAAGATAAACGCAAAAAGATCAATTGGACTTGCCTCGTGAACCTGATTGTCTGGCGTATGAATTAGCTTCTGCAGAAGGCAAGCCTGCCACGCAAAGGTACAACCCCACTCTCGTGACTCTTCTTGAAAGGCGAGGATTGTTAGAACAATTGTTAGTACCAGGCCTGAGACAATAGAGAGCGCAATCAGTTTCGGTTTTGAAAGTATAAGAGGCCTCACGAAAGCCGACCAACGAAGGAGAATTGATTACCCGCGGCAGGGGTCGAACCTGCGACCTTTCGCTCCGGAGGCGAACGCTCTAATCCACTGAGCTACGCGGGCCTAAATAAAATCGTAGGTTCAAAGAGGTGAATAAGAAATTGTACCCCTTTTTTGTACCTCCTTTTGTATCCCTCGTCAATAACGGAGGTTTTGGTATCGGACGGCTTTGGTAATGGGGCCCAGATTGACGCGATTGGCGAACGGCCTTAGCGAGAAGTGGGAGAATCTGAATCACCTCGCGAGTCAATTCGAACAAAGGCAATTCGTGCTATTGACACTGATGGAAACTTGGCATATTTTACGCGCCCGAAAACTAATCTGCCCGGTAAAGAGCGGTCCGAACCTCTACTTCACTGGGTATCTTCTCACGTGCCGCGCAGTTCTCACGTTCACCGCGTGATCCAGCTGTTTCCTTTCCCGACGCTTCGGAGGTGCGGATGGCCTTTACAAACCAGAATTCGACGCAAACAAATGCAATCGTTGGCAGAGTGATTCTCAAGGAATCTGGATTGGGAATACCTGATCTGCTGGTTGTCGTTCACGACTCTGAGCGGCCATCGATAGTAGCGAGTTCAGGAGCCGTTGTAACGGTGCCGCCGAATTCGGTAGGCGCCGGCCAAAGCATCGGATCAGTCTTAACTGCTGCTGATGGAAGTTTTTCCCTGAACTATGAGGACACGGAACTCCGTGCCAATGCGGGAAAGGGAAGACCTGATTTGTCGGTGACCGTGCTGGCGCCGGAGGATGGCGACCATGGTGGACCACCGAAGATCCTGTTTAAGAGCAGCACCTCGCGGCAAAATGCCGGAAGGACAGAATCCTTTTTGATTCGGCTGACAGCGGCTCAGTTAAAGGATGCCGGAATAGATGTTCCTCAGAAGGACGGTGAAGGCGCCGACAAGCAAATAAAAACTTTCCTCAACTTCGAACAGGCCAAGCTTGACCTCACACGAGGGGTCGCCGATTTTCACAAGGAGACGGTGGAGCGACAGGTCGCGGAGAAAGAGAAATTGCGTGGCAAGCTTATCAAACAGATTGCCACTAACGTTGACCTGACTTCTTTTGGCGGCAAGATCGCGGGGCCTAATGAGAACATCAAAGAGCTGGTTGGCAATGTAGCAACAGCAGGCGTCGTCAAGGCTAACACGGTCATAAGCAATACCCGCGGCGTTCCAATAAATCTCTATCTCACGCCGGCAGATCGCGAGCGCCTGAAGCCTTTCTTCAACAAGGCAGCAAACGGATTTGCGACCATTCCGGAAGCGGAAATCCGAGACATACTTTTCCGCGAGAACAGTTCGGAAAATCCCGGCACTTTGCTGGTCCACAATAACCCCATTGCGAAGTACTGCTCGGAAGAAACTTTCGACGAGAAATGTGCAAAGCTACACACCGGTTTGCCGGGAGGCGACGACGAGCATAACGGAACCGGATCTGATGGAGGACCGATCACGGCTCCCAACATTGAGGTTTTGAGCAATAGCGATATTCCTAAGCTCCTGGCCCGGCAGGTTGCGACGGCGCCTTCGCCTGATTCAGTCCTGACTCCGGAATTCAACGATCAGCGAGCTGACAAAGACGTGGTTGAAGACGCTGTCGATAGTTTTTCTTTGCGCAAGGGTCCAGCCGAAGTCCCGGCGTTTTATGATTTCCACTCACTTCAGATTGCCTTCGAACACGTTTGGAAAATCCTGCTCGATGAGGAGATCGTTGATCGTACGCACGCGTTGGATAAAAAGTATTTGGACAAGACGGGCACCCGTCTATCGGATCTTTTCGCCAATACCGCAGGTTTGCTTTCCGGCTTCCAGGTTTTTGGGATACTGCCACAAGAGGTGCCCGCGGAAGTCGCGGCGCAGTTTGATATCGATCTACAGGAGTGGCTTGAACTGAACTCCAGCCACCAAGCGAAGCTGCTGGATATCTCTCGACAGATCGTAACGGCGTGCGACTCCAAAACCCACGTTAAGATCCCCATTGGAAACGTCACTATCGACGTCGCGGTTCCATTCTCGCGCATCGGCTCGTATCAGTGCGAAAAGAAGAAACAGGACCTGAGAGAGGCAGGCGATCGAATAATCGATGCAGTTCGTCATGACGATTACTACTCAATGCATAAGACGCTGCGAGACCTGCACGATCGAATCAACAGCAATTACGAGTTTACCGTGTTTGCGGCGGACAAGACTTTCCACAGCGTTAATTTCGGCTTGTTGAATACTTATCGGCAACAATGGTCGCCGATAAATTACCAGGCGGGCAAACTGGTGAAGACAATCCCGCTCTCACCGAAGGAAGAACGCAAGTATTCACTGAAGAGCACGCGCACGCTCAAACAGGCCCAGAAAGAAGCACTCAAGAACAACTCTTCTTTAAGCAGCGAGCAAAACTCAACTGTTCGCTCCGAAGAAGACATCATGGAGAAGGCGCTAAGCAAAACCAACTTTGGTCTGAACACGGAAGGCTCCTACAACATCGGCATCTCGAAAGGAAAATCGACGACCACGTTTGGCGTCGAGGCGCAAAAAGAATCATCCGGCAGCAGGAAAGATTTTCATGAGGCGGTGGTGAAGGCTGCGCAAGAGTACAAAGAGGAACGCAATCTCGAGATCAATACCGAAGAGACCTCTTCTTACGAGTACAGTGAGTCCGGCACTATCCGTAATCCCAACGACGAATTGTCGGTGACGTACCTCTTCTATGAACTTCAGCGCCGATATCGCGTCTCGGAACAATTATATCGCGTGTTGCCGGTCGTCTTGGTGGCCCAGGAAGTCCCGGCGCCGCATGAGATCACAGAAGCATGGGTTATTGCGAATGATTGGATCATCAACCGCTGTCTCCTCGACGACAGCTTCCGTCCGACGTTGCAATATCTTGCTAACAAGAGTGTGGGCGATGATTTTGCGCTTCGTGAATTGCGAAAAAATCTGAGGCAACAACGTAACCTCGTCGAAACGTTGAGACTCGAGCTCTCCATTGCGAGTAACGAAGCCGAGAACCGTTACAAAGCCCTGGAGAGTGCGATCGAGCGCAGAATTGAAGAAGAGCACGAGGAACGCACTGATGGTTTGTTCTCCGATATTGGAGACTTCTTCGGAGGCGGTGGACAGGATCCGGAAGCTATGAAGGCCCGAGAGCTCGCCGCCAAAGATGCGCATCAGTATGCAGCCGAAAAGACGGAGAAGGCGGCCGTCGCGTTGCGCCAGGAGGTCAACAACCTTCACGCCCTGACGACTGATTACATCCAATCGTTGCAAACCCACCTGGATAACGAGACCCGTTGTGGCCGCTTGCTATGTCACATACGGAACAACATCTTCTACTACATGCAAGCGATCTGGTCCATGGAGCCGCCTGATCAGCGCTTCCTGCGCTTGCACAAGGTGCAGATCCCGCAATTGGAACTAAACACCACTGTCAATCCGGAGAACGGGGCAGCGATACCGGATCGACACTATGCGGTTGCAGTTGAGATTAGCGAAGACATTTTTGAAGATTTCCGCGAACCCGGCACCGAGAAACACAAGGCATTCATGAGCGGTAGTCTCAAGCCGGTGACCCAGTTCAAACCGCTGGTTGAAGTCGCCGACCTGGATAACCTCCTCGGGTTCAAAGGAAACTACATGATCTTTCCGATGAAAGAGCACAACGCGCTTACGCAGTTCATGGCCGCGCCATATGTCGACTCGGCTTTTGGCGCCATGGACCCTGATGAACTGAGCAATGTTAGCCTCGAGGAATATGGAAAGTACGTTTGTTGTCTCCACGACAAACTTCCGGAGGAGGAATTTGAAGCGCTCAAACCTGAATT
>Ga0075436_100002293_pt1 | contig 13206 bp, 5 predicted proteins | sample RhiMethybrSRZTD5_FD_75303 | JGI IMG/M metagenome (GOLD analysis project Ga0075436, IMG submission 75303) | Populus rhizosphere microbial communities from Tennessee, USA - Rhizosphere MetaG P. TD hybrid SRZTD5 | ecosystem: Host-associated > Plants > Roots > Rhizosphere > Soil | place: USA...
GATCGGTCTGGCAAGAGCCCTGTTGGGTCAGAAGAAGTTTGCCGACGCTGCCGAGATGCTTGAGGTAATCGCAAGCACAGGTAGCGAATCGGCAGAACTGTTCGACCTACTGGCGGTAGCTTATCGAGCGCAGGGGAAAATACGGCAGGCAAAGCAGGCAGAAGAGCGGGCACGAAATCTCAAGACTACCTCACGCCGCTGATCGGACAAGGCATGCGCGCAACGCGCTACTCATGGATGAACTCAGATTACTTCCCGGTGCCAGCTGTGGCTTGTCCACTCTCGAAAATCTCAGCCATTGCGTGCCCATGCATCTGCTTTGGTTGTTCGATCCCGTAAAGACGAAGGATGGTCGGTGCAATGTCGTAGACACTGGCACCCAAACCCATCAGTCGGAAGTCGTGCTTGATTCCAGGCCCCATCGCGAAAAATGAACCCGGGACGTCGTCGCCATCTGCAAAATCGTGCTTTGCGATAACCGGCGTAGTTTTCTCGTGATCCATATGCGCGTGTGGATCCTTTTCCTCGAATTCGCGCAGCGGCTTGATTCCATGGTCGGAAACGATGAATAGATAAGTGTTTTCGTCCACGTGCTTCAGCACTGTAGCCAGAACCTTATCAAAAGCGATGTACTGACTTGGAAAAGCTTCGGGACGAACACCGTTTATGCTCGGATTGTAACCGGCGTTGAAGGGTGAGATCGGATACAGCCAATGACCGGTGCGGTCTTCACAAGACTGAACCATGAACGTGAAATCGGTCGGATGACTGCTCAGGAGATAGTCGAAGAGCCGGTTTTGCTGCTCGCGAATCGTTTGCACTTTGTTCAGCCATTTGTCGATTACTTCCAACTCGTGACCCTTCAGATCGGCGGCGGAAGGCATGCGTTCGCAATCGATGTAAAAATCGCCGACGTTCTTCAGCAGTTCTGTCTTCATTTGTTCGGGATACACGGCGTCACCGCCCATCACTTCGCTCAGCTTTGGCGCGCAAAGAACACCGTCCTCGCAGTTTTTCCCGCGCGTTAACATACCGCTAATCATGTATCCGTTCACCGGCATGACCGGAAACGTAGCCGGAACGTTGGCCATCCCCACCGTAACCTGATTGCTGGAGAGAATCGACCAGATCGGCTCTTGCTTCAGCATGTTCGTATTTGCCGTAATTCCGCCGACGAGGAATCCGGTTACCCCGTGCTCTTCGGGATTGGTACTCGTGAACAGGGTGCTGTAAACACGAGGGCAATTGGGCGCCGAAACGGTCTTCAGCTTCCCGTACGCCCCCCGGTTGATGACGCTCGCCAGATTTGGCAGTTGTCCACGCAAAACAAGCGGCCGGATGATATCGAGTTCCATGCCGTTTACGCCGATTACAATCACGCGGGGTTTCGCCTTGGATGCCACGGGCTTGGCGTCCTGAGCGGAAGCCGCAGCAGCAGCCAGAAGCAGTGCAAACACGAAGCCTGAAAAAGTGCGGGAAAACATAGGACACCCCTCATCACAAGGCCAAATTATAGAGTTGCGAATTTGGGGTGTCCAGCGGGAACGGCAAATATATCGCTTCCTACGGACGCTTCAATCGCTCGGCTTCGGCCCGTTCCTTCTCTGCGTCGGCGGCGCGGCCGAGTTTCTCGTATTCATCTGCCAGAAAGGAATGTGCTTCGCGCGAATCGGCTTGCGTCTGTACGGCCTTCTCGAGATAAGGCAAAGCTTCCGCAAGACTCCCGTTGAGAAACAACATACGCCCGAGGAGCAAGTTTGCGCGGTAGTGGTCGGGTTCACTTTGTAGAACTACCAGCAGATTTTTGGCTGCCTCCTCAGGCCGCCCCGTCCGGGCATAGACAGAAGCCATCGAGTAGCGTGCGTCGATCCAATCGGGGCGGTTTTCCACCAGAATCTCGAAGTGCGCAGCGGCGGTTTTCAGATCACCCGTTTCATAAAGGCAAATGGCCAACTCGTATTGTGCCATCAACGCGTCCGGCCGCAGTTCGATGGCCTTCTTCAGGGGCGGAATTGCTTTGGCAAAGTTGCCTCTCCTCGAGTATGCAATCCCCAGATAGTACTGAGCCGCCTGGATTTGAGGATCTTTGTTCACCACGTGCAGCAGAAGAGGAATGACGGTCTCTTCCTTTCCCTCCTCAATGGCCAGGCTTGCATCGTGCATATCGTTGGCTACATCGATGCGATCCTTAGGGTCAATTCGTGTCAGCGAGACGGCTTTCCCGGAAGCCACATAGCCGAGAGCGGAGAGCTTTTCCCGGCTCTTTTCGTCGAGGCCATCCTGTAGTGGCTGAGGAGCACCCGCACCAATCCGTTTGACAAAACTATCCAACTGAATCGCAAGGCGAGTCGCTGTTGGGCGCTTGCCTGCATAAAGATTCGTTTTCGCTCCGGGGTCCGACGCCAAATCGTACAGCTCCGGCGTCGGTGCTTGCACGTAAAGCTGGTTACCAGTGCGCAGGGAAGCCAGAGCGCTCCAGCCAAATGACCGCTCCGAGTGGTCGCCCGTGGCAAAGGACTGTCGGCTTTCGGGATGTGGATTTCCGATCAGCGGGAGAAGCGAGTGTCCTTGCATGGCACCAGGCGGCTTCTGGTCCACCCCTTCAAGTATCGTTGGAGCCACATCCACCAAACTAGCAATCGCATTGACACGCTGGCCGGCAAGGCGGTTACTAGGCAGCTTGACGAGCAACGGCACATGAATCGTGGAGTCATAAAGGAAAATGCTATGAGTCAGTTCGCCGTGCTCTCCCAGCGATTCGCCGTGGTCAGCCGCTATGACGATGAGCGCATTGTCGTACAGCCCCTGGCTCCGCAGATAATCCAGGAACTTGCCTACGATATCGTCCACGTAGGCGACTGCCCCGTTATAGGGCTCTTTGGGATATCTGCTGCGAAAAGGTTCTGGCGGATTGTATGGGTCGTGTGCATCCCAGAGGTGAAACCACAAGAAAAACGGGCTCCCTTGTTGCTGGCTCATCCATTCGAGCGCATGTCCGAGGGTTACTTCGCCGCGCCGCTGCATGGATGCTTCGCGACGTTCGCCGGTTTTTTGACGATGAAAGCCCGCGTTGTAAACATCAAAGCCGCGCTCGAACCCTGAGGCAAACCCGTTTTTCGGATCGAGAATGATGCTGCCTACAAACGCTCCTGTATGGTACCCCTGGGCGTGAAGCACATCGGGGAGTAACGGAACGCTGGGAGGCAGACGATCACCGAAATTCCGCACGCCGTGGTACTGCGGATAAGTCCCGGTAAGTATCGTCGCATGGGAGACGGGTGTAATCGGTGCCTGAGAGTAGGCACGCTCGAAGGCGACCGCTTGATTTGCTAAAGCGTCCAGGTGCGGAGTTAAGCCCCGTTTTGAACCGAGAAAGCCCATACGGTCGGCGCGAACCGTGTCCAGCGTGATTAGGACTATGCTCGGCTTGTCAGGCAGTTTGGTTGGTTTGTCGGCTGCGAACGAAGGAAGCAGGGCAAGAAAACAAAACCCCGCGACGATAATGGGTCTTATGCGCATAAAAGAAAGGGAGTTTGCAGTGTAGCAAACTCCCTTTTTCGAACCAAAACAGTGCTGAAACTTAGAAAATGAGCTTCAGCCCAATCTGTCCAGCGCGTGCACCGCCTTGCGACAAGAACGGGTTACCGGACGCGATATCCGGCGTCTGCGAGAAGTTCGAGAAGCTCGTATCCGGGAAGTTGTTGAGCCTGCTCTGAGAAACAGTTGTGCTGCTCGGGATCGGATTAAAGTTGGGATGATTCAGCACATTGAAGACCTCGAGACGGAGTTGAATGCTTAGTTTTTCCGTGATTTTCGTGATCTTGTTGACATTGAAATCCCATTGCCGGAATCCGGGTCCGCGAAACGCATTGCGTCCGCAAGTACCAATGGTGTTGTCATCCGGGATAGTAAAAACTGCCGGCATATTGGTGATGGTTGGCACCCTGGGGTCGCTGAACTGGTATATCGGCTTGACTCCTGTGCAGTCCGGCCTGTCGTAGACTCGGTCCTGACCGGAAACGTTGGCGCTGGAGCTTAGCAACGCGGTCCAGGGTCGCCCTGTAAACGCGGTAACCACAGACCCGATCTGCCAACCCTCTCCCAAGCGTCCGAGAGCATGCACACGGGGGAACTCATAGACCACACCAGCATTGAAGTTGAGTCTGACATCCGTATCGCAGGGGCCTTGGTTGCTCTTGGGATTGTAGGGATTCTCTTCGATAGGAAGGGTAGACGCACCGCCCCGGTTTACAGAATTCGTATCGAGACAGTTCGACCAGGTGAAGTTGACCATGGTATTGAGGCCATGCCAATCTCTCTGGCGATAAGTTACTTGCATGGCGTTGTAACGGGAGTAGCCATCGTTGGTCAATTGGATCACATACTTATACAACGGGTTACCACTGCTGTCCTGGAACACAGAGTCAAACGGGCGGGCACAATCGCCGGTGGACAGCCCCTTGCAGCCAACATGACGATTGTTCAGGCTGCGGTTTAGAAAACTATCCGTTCCGTGGGCGCCCAGGTAGCTCACAGTGATGGCGTTGTTTCTGAATAGCTCGTGTTGAATCGTGGCGCTGTAATACTGGATTCTTGGCGTCTTCAAGTTCGGAACGGTTCCGAAAATATTAAAGGGCGGCGTGGCCGTCGGATTTGCACCGAATGTCTGGATCGGTGCGGTTGGATTCGGGCTTCCGGGTTGCGGACCGAAACAGACAAAATCCGGCGATGTTGTATTGGTCGCAGGATCCCAACAAGTGTTCGGCCCAAAAGCCTCGAACAAGACACTCGGATCTGCATTGCCGTCCGCTGTAACCGAGAACACGCCTAGATTGGCGTTAGTAAACGCTCCCGCCCGTGCTCCCTGGAAAGTGTACGGTGCGCTGATGGCGGCAAAATTCGCCACATCGTAGGCCATCGAATAACCGAGCCGAAGCGCCGTCTTGCCGTTGCCGAAAATGTCCCAAGCCAAACCGGCTCGTGGTCCGAAATCCTTTAGGTCAATGTTATAAAGCCGCGGGAATCCCTGCTGCACGCGCACCAAACCATTTGGAAAACCCTTCGGCGCACACACTGTAGGCTCGGGATCAGCGCAGGGGAAGAAATTAGACGCGATCTTGTCAGCGTCACCAAGGGCGCCATTGACGTCCCAACGAAGACCGTAGCTGATTGTTACTCGCGGGCTGACCTTCCACTCATCTTGGAAAAACAGTCCCAGCGAAGGCTGGTAGAGATGGCGCGAGGTGTCGCCAAAGGAACGGCCAGCCTCGTCGATGCGACCGAGAAGCAGCTGGTCGATCAAAGTCTGGAAATCAGTCTGGAAACTGACCAAGCCCGTGCGAGCACGATTCCGCAAACTAAACGTGGAGGCATATTCATAGCTACCGCCAACTTTGAACGTGTGCTTGCCCTTCACCAAAGAGAACCTAGCTGAAGCGTTATAGTTCTGGGTTGGCCGCGTACTCAACGGATAGCCTTGAATCCCACCAGGATTTCCATAAGTCACCGAGCTGGCATAGACCGGAGGCACGCCAAAGTCGGCGGGGTTTAGGGGACCAGTATCGATGCCCAAGTCCAACGGATTGACATTGTTGTTCGGCGCCAAGATTTGTGCATAGCGTGACCAGTTGAACCGCACATCTAGAATCTTGTTCGGGGAAATGCTGTAGGTCCATGTCGCACCGGCCAATTGAACCCGCGTGGGAGCGATGGAGTTAAAGGCGTCAGGCTTGAGGCCGCTTCCAGGGGCCGGGGGCAAAGTATATCCGCCCAGTGGCGCAGATTGGACGCTGTCAGCGAACGTATACCGGCCAGAGATTTGCATCTTCTCATTCATCTTATGATCAACCCGAATGATGTAGCTGCTCATCTTGTCGGTGTTGGGGCTCGAAATAGTTTGCGAAAAACCACCTGTGGGCACTGCATTATTCGCGGCCGCGGGCGTGCAAGAAACAGACCCGCCGGCGCCATCCGAACATGGGTAGTACTTCAGCATATTCAATCCCGCCGGGTTTAATGGCAGACCACTCGGGTTGGTGGTGGGACTAGCGAAATCCGCGAGGGCGGCAGCCAGATCGCCCTGCGTGGGAATCAGCACATCATAAGGCTCCAGAGCCTTATTCCTTTGCCCTTCAAACGCAAAGAAGAAAAATGTACGGTCCTTGATGATTGGTCCGCCAACCGTGCCGCCGTAATTGTGATTGTGGTAAGGCAGCGTACTGGAAGAGAAGTAGTTCTTGGCGTTGAGCCAATCGTAGTCGCCGAAATAGAACGCCGTTCCATGAAATTGGTTGGTGCCGCTCTTGAGCGTAACGTTGACTGCAGCTCCGCCCTTAACGCCATTCTCGGCGGACGGAAGTTGTTGCACCGTGTATTCGGAGATCGAATCGTTACCGAGAACGGACGCCGGCACTCCTAGCACACCTGGTTGCCCAACGACCTCACTGCCGTAGAAACGGTCATTGTTCGGCATCCCATCAATCATGTAATTATTTGACGTGGTCCGCTGGCCACTTACGCTGACATCGAGGAACCCACCACCAGGCGAGCGTTGCACTCCAGGCGTGAGCGCCAGAATGGACTTAAAATCGCGGCCCTCCGTGGGAAGGTCCAGGATGGACTTTGTGTCTACTTCATTGTTCACGCCGGAAGAGTAGTCCACCAAAGGACTGACCGATTCCACAGTAACTGTCTCCGCGCGCGAGCCCAGAGCGAGCTGAAAATCGGATTTAGTTGTTTGCGCCACTGTGACAGTAACGTTCCGAACAGTGGTCTTGAATCCGTTCGCTGTTACCGAAACTTTGTAGACGCAGGCCGCCAGATCCACGAGGCGGTATTCACCGGCAGCCCCTGACGTCACTGTGCGAGTCTGGTTTGTGTCAGGACAGACGGCAGTCACAGTGGCTTCTGCCAAAGCCGCGCCACTCTGATCCATCACCGTTCCCGTGATTTCCCCGGTGGTGATTTGCGCCGATGAAGAGTCTACGGACAAAACAACAGCCAGCAGCAAAAGACAGAAGAGGCCGCAAAGTATTAGCTTACGCATATGAATCACCACCCCATGGATTCTGTGACCCCGGTCACGCCACGATGTGACGCGTTTGGGGCATTCTATGCCAGCATTGCCTTTTGTCAACAGCATTTCAATTCGGCGAAGCTCCGGGAAACTCAAGAGTTGATGACTGTGACAGATGCTCGACGCACGAGCCGTTTTGCCCGCGCCTCGATCGAGCTGTGCGGACCGAACACACTCCATGATCCTCGCAACCTTTTTCAATGAGAGGCCCTGAGCGCGCAGGCGACCGACGACCTGGCGGTGTTTGTATCGAACCCCGTGTACCCGTTGTGTAACTCACTTCTGCGAATCTGGTTGGTTTGCCTTTTTTTCGCGATTAATGAAATCAGTAAGTTACGTGCTATAAGGCGGTGGTAGAATTCCGACTCCCCCCGCCTCCACCATATTTCTATTGTTGACCTACCATCGTGGCCACCTGGCGATTGACAGCGGCGCGGACTCCTTGTGGGGCCAAGCGTCATGACACCAGCGTCGAAAGTGATACCAGGGATCCTGGTGCAACAGCCGACGTACGTTCGAACGAAGAAGGTGTGTTGGGTCATCCCATGAAAGACTTACGAAATGTACGCTTGCGGTTGCGGCAGGTACAACTCGCCGAACTGCTGCCCTTGAATGGCGACTAAGCCGCAGCAAGAAAAGAAGGGCGGCTCTTCCCTTCTTCCGTCGCGGTCAACTTTATTTTACGTTCTCTACTTTCGCAGCTGCCCGATACTAGAAGTTGAGCCGCAATGCGAGTTGAATGACGCGCGGATCATGAGCTGGATCGAAAATGATGCCAAATGACCCGCAGTCCACACAGGTATCAGGATCGCCCCGCCCCGTGCGATTGAAGACGTTGAACATGTCCGCTCGGAACTGAAGCGACGTACGCTCGGTGATACGGGTATTTTTCACAATACCAAAGTCCTCGCTACTGTGGCCCGGGCCACGGGTGCGGGGCAAAAAACCTGGCGAATTGCCAAAACGAAGAACGAAGCCGTTGTTGGGTGAGGTAGGAGGGACCGCAAATGCGGCTGGATTCAGGTACTGCGTTCCGTTGAGCACGTCCAAGCCACTCGACGGCACCTTCTGGGGGACCCCAGGAACGACGTCCGCACGCACGCCGAAAAAGGAAAAAAAGCCGGGCGAAGAGTTTTGCACCGTAATAACAAGTGGGTCGCCTGACGAATAGTTCTGAATGGCGGTAACCTGCCACCCCGAAACCAAGCGGTCGAGCGGTCCGGCGGTGTTCAGCCATTTCCTGCCATGTCCAAACGGCAACTCATAGATCCAGGTGAGTTTCAGGACCTGTGGGAAATCAAAGCTGGCTATTGCCTTCTCCGCCTTCCGGTTATAGAAGTCCTGAACTACCTGGAGGCCGGATTGAGAGAGAGCACTATCTGTATCCGTGAGTGTTTTGGAAAATGTATAGGCGGCGATGACGCTTAAGCCGTGGGGCGTTGTCTTTCGAGCCATCAGCTGGAGGGAGTGATAAGTAGAATTTCCCATCGTCGGATAATTGTTGATTAGACCCTGAAACTGAGGAAAAGGCTGGATAGCCGCGGCCACGCTTGTGTCGTAGTTATTGTTCTCGAAATCTGGATAAGGCAGCCCGGTAATTCCGAAGCTCGCTAGGATCGGGCCATTGACCGGATCCGCCAAATCGGTAGCCAAATCGTCGGCGAGAATATCCCCTAACGCCATAAATTTCGCGGGCGCTTGGTTGAAGGATGAGCCGAAATAACCGTTCAGGAGGCGCGTGCCTTTTGAACCTACGTAGTCGGCCTGAAGCAAAACATCGTGGGGCAGCAAATACTGCAATCCGGCACTCCAGTTCTGTACATACGGCTGTGCCGCACCATTCTTGGGCATGAAGTCAATGAACTGGCCATTAGCCGATGCCGGGTCGCGATTGGGGAGAGTTGGACCTGTATACGGCGGAACACCCACGCGCGCCTGTTGTGGCAAAGAAACGGAATTGAGTGTCGACAAGTAGGTAGCTGGATCCAGGGGAAACCCAGTTGGAGAGCTTCGTGCGTTCAAATTCACACTACTGTTGAACCCGAAAAGATTCTGACTGCCAAAATTGTTCTCGATGGGTGGACCGTAAGAGATTCCGTAACCACCGCGAAAGACCATATTCTTGTAGATCTGGTAAGCCAGGCCGAAACGCGGTCCCACCTCTTTGAAGTACCAGTCTTGGAAAGAATTTCTGTGGTTGCACACCGAGCAGCTCCCCAGAAAAACCAAAGCACCTGGAATGTTATCGGCGCCAGGATTCGGCAGGGTAGGATCAAATCCCGACTCGCGGTTCAGCACTTCTCTCTGAGGGACTGGAATCTCCCAGCGGAGCCCCAGATTAAGCGTCAGCTTGGAAGTGGCCTTGAAATCGTCTTGCACGAAGAAAGCGTACACGCCGGCGCGGTAGCCTGGCGCAGTGGTGTATATGGAGCGGCTGCCACTGTCCGCGGCCCCGAGAATGAAACTGGCAAAAGCATGGCCAGTGGACGAAGTGAAGCCAGGAAGGGACGTTTCACGATCAGTGAAAGAGAAAGTGCCCGATAGTTGACCGGGTTCATAGGTGTTATAACGGTAGCGGCGGAATTCTCCGCCAAATTTCAGGCTGTGCTTGCCGCGCAAATAGCTGAACGTATCCTGATAGACATAACTCTCCGACGGATCTACGTTCTTGCAACCCACGCCAAAAAGCGGAGCGACAGGATTATGGCCGCTGAACTTCATGGGCGGAAAACAGTCGTTGGGAATGCCGGGGATCCCCAACTGCGGTGTAAATTTCGCATTATCAGTAATGTTGTTTTGGTTTTGAAAACGGTTATAGCCTATTGAAAACTCGTTCACGCTACGGCTGTTGATCGTCCATGCGTGGGCGATGCGAACTTGTGGACCACCCACAATCTGACGTTTGACGGGATTGATCGGCTGACCGGGGAATGGCAGGAACGTGCGGCTATTATTCCTGTTATACCGGTCTCTGTGATTCCACGTAAAGGACCCCCAGACCTTTTGCTTCGTGGTGAGAACGTGATCGATTTTGCCGGTGTATGCGTTCCTTGAAAGAATAGGACAGCAGCCGCTCAGCCTGAAGTCGTTGTTAGCGTCACCCGCCGAAGCAGGGTCAGGAATAAGGGGGAGAAGAACGGAGGTGGCGTTACTGAACTCACCGGCAGGGATGACGTTCAAGTTGCCAGCCGACGAAAAAGGATCGCGGATTGTGGCGCTGGCGCTCGCTATTAGGTTAGTCTTCGGGTCAACCTGTCCAGCAGTCACATTGCGAGTAGTTGTGGGATCGTAGATTTCGTTTTGAAAGACGGGCCGACCAAGTGCGTCGGTGCCAATCTGCTTAGGAACCCCCGTTCCCGTAGGAACCCCCCCTTTAGTGTCCAGCAACCAAGAACTGAAATCGCCAGTCTTCATGGCTGCAGTGGGCAAAGTCATGGGTCCGGCGAACTGAAAGCTTCGGAAACGGTCTCCTTCGTAGTTGAAAAAGAAAAAAGTGTGATCTTTTCTGATGGGTCCACCCAACGTACCACCAAAGTTGTTCTCTTTCTGACTATCTTTAGGGGTGCCGGGGTGCGAGTCCACAATAACGCCCGCGGCATTGAACACAGGATTCTTGCTGTATTCAAAAAGCGTTCCATGAAAATCATTGGTTCCCGATTTGTAGCTGAAGTTGGCGATTCCACCGCCGGTCTCGCCGTACTCTGCTGAATAATTGGACGTCTGGACTTTGAATTCGCCAATTGCGTCGGTCCCGGGACTGAATTCATCCAGGCTGCCTCCGCTGAGGTCGTAGCGGCCAATGGTCACACCATCAATGAGGATTTCATGGCTGAAAAGCTGGCCGCCATTAATCGAACCTGCAAACGTATCGCCGACGGCCCCGGGCAGGCTGGTGAAAATGAAGGTTTGAAGTTGTCGGCCTCCATCACCAACTTCGATAGGCAGCGTCTCAAATTCTTGTGGACTTACGGAAGAGCCCACTTCGGCAGTGGAGGGCGTAAAGAGTGGCGTTGTTGATGTGACCTCGACCGTGTCCGATTGGCTGCCCACCTTTAGCATGAAATCGACGGTGACGACCTGTGCAACCGGGACGACAATCTTGTCGGTCACATGCGTCTTGAAGCCTTGTTTTTGTGCTTCCAACCGATATGTGCCCGGAGGAACGGCTACGCGGTAATAGCCAGCGCTGCTGGTGGTTGCGGTCCATTTCACGCCGGTTTCGACGTTGGTGATGGTCAGCGGTAGGTCGGGAACCACGCCTCCGCTGGAATCCTGTGCCGTGCCTGTTATGGCACCGAGGTTTCCCTGGGAAAATGCAATCGGAGCGACGGACAAAAAGAGGCCGACGAGAAGAAAAATGGCACAAAATGAAGCAGTGCTGCTTTTCAAAGGTTCACCCCCCGAAGAATTCTGGGAAGGATTTAGCATAAGAAGAAAGCAAACGCAATACTTAAGCGCGAACAAAAATCAGAAAAGAAAAGTAAACAAAAGTATTTGTGCCACAGATACTTTCGACATTTGACGATTCTCGGAGTTAGACCTTATAATGAGCTTCGGAAAACGGTGAATGTCTCCCAGACCCCGCCTCTTAACTGAACAACGACGCCGAAACGTGCTGGATCTGATTGACCAAAATGGCCAAGTGACCGTCGCGGACATGGTGAAGCAGTTTGCGATTTCTGCTGTAACGGTGCGAAGTGACCTGGACGCGCTGGCCTCAATGGGAGCCGTCGTGCGATCGCACGGCGGGGCGGTACGGCGGCTCGTCGCCACCCAAGACTATCCCCTGCGGACAAAAGAAACTCTTCATCACAGCGAAAAGGTTCGCATCGGAAGAGCCGCAGCGGAGCTGGTCAAGCCGGGAGAGACAATCATTTTGGATTCGGGGACGACAACTGCGGAAGTAGCGCGCCACCTGAAAAAGCTCAATTTAGCATCGCTGACGATTATTACCAATGCATTGAATATTGCCGTCGAGTTGCTGGAATGCCCCGGTATCTCGCTCATCATGATCGGGGGCCTTCTGCGGCCGGTGTCGTGTTCGTTTGTGGGCCCTCAGGCCGAAGCAATGATGAACGAGTTCCACGCCGACCGCCTGTTCCTGGCCGTGGACGGATTCGACCTGGAGAATGGTCCATCCACGCCTGACCTCCTTGAAGCGCAGCTGAACAACGTGATGATTCGCTCCTCCAAGGAAGTAAACGTGGTGGCGGATTTCAGTAAGCTTGGTAGACGAAGCGTTTCCAAGATTGGTCCATTTGAACGGATTAAGCGGCTCATTACAGATAGTCGAGCGCCGTCGGAATTCAGCGAAGGACTGCGTAAAAAAGGCGTCGAAGTTATTGAGGCGTAGCGCCTGCAAGCGCGAGTCTTGCAAAGTGATGCGACAACCTGGTATCCGGCAAGAGAAAGACTTCGCGCAATGTTTTCTCTCCTCGGTCTTTCTCACCCGCAGCGACTCTCAGTGTTCCCGCCACGTACTGCCACCAACCCGGAGAGGAACTGGCCGGCGAAGCGGATTCTGCTCGCGAAGCGGCGTCGACTAGCCGTTCCCGCCATTTCGTCGAATCAAAATTGTCGAGCTTCTTGGCTGCCGCCCAAGCCCACACCAGTTCAGAAATGTCGGTCGCTCGCGCAGCCAATTGATATTTGGCAGTCGCTTCCGTTTTTTTCCCGCAAGCGGAATAAACTTCACCAACCAAATAGTCCGTCCTTGCTGATTTTAGAATGGGTTCGAGTCCGTCACTTGTGAATGAAAGACCGGAGACAGGAGCGCCGAAACTTTGCGTAACGTCAAGCGCGTCTTTGCAGTTGCCTGTTTTGGCCAAGCCGATACCTTGCGAGAGCCTTACTTCAATCCACACCTGCCTGACGTTGGTGCCACCTTCTTCTCGTCCGAAGAATCTTTCGTGAAAGAGGGCAATAGCTCCTTCATAGTCTCCCGCTTCCGCGCGGCTTAGCGCGAGTTCGTAAACGAGCGGCGTGGGCATTTGCTTCAAATCGGGATAGCGTTCGAACGCTTTCACGCGATCCGCGGCGGATTTTCCAGTTAGGCTCATGGCTGCCGCATTGCCGGAGTAGTTCACGATATTTCTCGGGTCGTATTGGATTCCTTCGTCGAAGACCTTCGC
>Ga0075436_100002294_pt1 | contig 13202 bp, 8 predicted proteins | sample RhiMethybrSRZTD5_FD_75303 | JGI IMG/M metagenome (GOLD analysis project Ga0075436, IMG submission 75303) | Populus rhizosphere microbial communities from Tennessee, USA - Rhizosphere MetaG P. TD hybrid SRZTD5 | ecosystem: Host-associated > Plants > Roots > Rhizosphere > Soil | place: USA...
CTCGCGATCGAACGGCGCGGCGTCGAGAAAGAGTTGGCTGCAGCGGACGCCCCACTGGCCGCGTTGCACGACGTGCGGCGTGAGCTGCGGGTGGCGGAGACGATGGTACAGAGCCTCGGGGAAGCGCGCCGCTCCCGAGGGCAGGCACTGGCCACACTCGCGCGCGTCAGCGCCGCGATACCCGACTCCGCGTTGCTCGCTTCGTACACCTGGCGTTCGGACGGCACTGGGGTGGTGGCGGGTGCGAGTCGCCGTGCGGCCGATGTGCTCGCCGCGGTCGAACGGAGCCACGCGGTGACTAATCCCCGTATCGACGGTGCGATCGTGCGTGAGGCGCTCGCGGGCCGCGAGTGGGAGCGATTCACGATTCTCTTTGGCGGGCGTGCTCCATGACGCCACGAGATCGCCGCGCCCTGGCCGTTGGTGCACTCGTGGTGGTCGGCGCGGTATTGGGTCTCCGCGTGCTGCCGTGGGGCCTGCGGCGGCTCGGCAGCGCGCACGCGCTGCTCCGCGAGCGGGCCGAGCTGCTGGCCCGCACGCGTGACGAGATGGCCGCGCTGCCGACGCTGCGCGACTCGGCGGCCGTCCTGTCGCAGGCTCTGGTCGCCCTGGCGCCGCAGCTGCTGTCGGGCTCGACCGCGGCGGAAGCGGCCGCCGATCTCTCCGGGAGGATGAACCTCGCAGCGGCGCGGGCGCCCGCGAAGGTCGACCGCCTCGATCCACTCCCGGACTCGACCAGCGACGGCGGGCTCGGCAGGGTCCGCGTCCATGCCGCGCTCGAGACCGATATCCGGGGGCTCGTCGCCTTGATCCGCGCCATCGATACGGGGGATGAAGTGCTCAAACTCGACGAGCTTCGCGTCGAGGCGCCCGAGCCGGGGGCGCCGGTGCGCGGCCCGGAGATCTTGAAGGTCGAAGTGACGGTGAGCGGTTGGTATATCAAGCCACGGTCGACGGAAAAGCGGACTACATGACGACCGATCTGCGACTCCCGGTCGCCGCCATCGGCGTGATGGGCGTCATCGTGTCGGTGCGGCTCGCCGCTGGCCCGCTTGTACCAGTTCGTTTGCGGGACGACTCCCGCGATTCGGTAGCCACCGAGCAGACACCTGATCCCGGACATCGGATCAGCGCGGAGTCAGTCTCTGCCATCATCGCGCGGGATCCGTTTCTGATCGGTCGGCGCCCCTTGCTTCCGGCCTACGATCCGCTGCGGATCGCCGAGCAGCAGGCGCCACCACCGCCGCGACCGGTACTCGTGCTGGTGGGCGTGGTCGAGGGCAAGGACCCATCGGCCGTCATCGAAGGCCTGCCCGGCGTCGAGGGCTCGCGTGTCGTTCGGGTGGGCGATGCGGTTGCCGGTCTGCGAGTCAGAACCATCGACCGGGCACGGGTAGTCATTGCGGGAATGGATACCACGTGGGTGCTGGAGGTGAAAGAGCCATGGAAACCCTAACAGCGCCGCAGGTCATGATGCGGCGTCTTCCGGCGTGGGCGCTTGTCGCGCTCGTTGCGTGGCCGGTCCCGCTACGGTCGCAGGACACTGCGGCCGTGCGACTCGCCCACGACAGCATCGCGGTGCGGTTTGTCGAGACCGACATTCGTGCGGTGATTCAGGCGATCGGGCGGTATCTCCCGAAGCCGGTCTTGGTCGGTCCGATCCAAGCGATGCGTGTGACGCTCGAGACGCCCGGCCCCGTCGACCGCGGGCAAATGCTGGCGTTGCTGCGGGGGCTTGTCGAATCGCAGAACCTTGAGTTCATCGAGGACTCCTCATTCTACCGGATCAACGTGAAAACAGCCGAGCGGGCGGTGGGCAGCCGTCCTCCCGTGACCACCGACTCTGGTCCCGTACAACTGTTCGTCATCCGCCTGCGCCACGCCCGAGCGTCAGATGTTGCGGCGACGGTCAACCAACTCTTCGGCGGGAGCGGGGCGTTCTCGGGCCAGAACGGGTTATCGGCGGGGACATTGTCGGATGAATTGCGCCGCAATGCGGTGGCTCCGGCCGGTGCTCAGGCACCGCCGAACCAGGCAGCAGTTCGCCCATCATCACTCTCGGGGTCGGTCACGATTGTCCCCGATGAGCTCACCAACTCCCTCCTAATCCGGGCATCTCAGCGTGACTATGGCGTCATGAAGGAAGCCGTGGACCAGCTCGATATCCGCCCGCTGCAGGTCCTGATCGAGGTGCTGATCGTCGAAGCCCGTCAGGATCGCAGTTTTTCGTTCGGCACGTCCTTCTTTGTTCCACAGCGGGGGGGGAACGACTCTGCGGGCGGCGGAGGAGGATGGATCGGCGCCGGGCTTGGGGATCTCGTCGTCCAGATCATGAAGCTGGGGCGGGCGCACATCGATGCGACGTTGTCCGCCGCGGCGAGTCGCGGGGATGTCGAGATCATCTCGCGGCCCGTGCTGCTCGCGTCCAACAACCAGGAAGCGCGCTTCCTGGTCGGCTCGCAGCGGCCGTTCGTCCAGATCAGTCGCAATCTGCCGACCGAAACGCCACAGCGAGAGAACACGATTCAGTACCGTGACGTCGGAACGAAGATTACGGTACGGCCCACGATCAATCAGGATGACTACGTATCGCTGCTGATTCAGCAGGAGATCAGTCAGGCGACGAGCGAAGTGCAGTTTGAGGCACCGGTGATTTCGACGCGGGAGGCGGTGACACAGGTCCTCGTGCGGAACGGACAAACGATCGTGATCGGCGGGCTCCGCGACCAACAGAGGGATGTGACGCGGGGCGGCGTGCCGATCCTATCCAGGCTGCCGCTGATCGGGGCCTTGTTTGGCCACACCGAGCGCAAGGCAACCCGCACCGAGCTCTATCTCTTTCTCACGCCGCGGATTCTCAAGACGGATGCAGATGCGGACAGCGTGACGGCGCCGAGGTTGCAGAGAGGAGGTGGGCGGTGAAGGGTCCTCCTCAGCTCGGGCCCATCGTGGGTGTGTCTATGGCGATCCGGCGCGCGCGCGAGCTGGTAGAGCGCTACGCCCCAACGAACCTCTCCATCCTGTTAGTGGGGGCGACCGGCACAGGCAAGGAGCTGCTGGCGCGGCACATTCACGCCCGCAGCGGGCGGCCCGGGAGATTCGTGGGGGTGAACTGCGGTGTGCTGCCGCGCGAAATGGCTGACGCCCTGCTGTTCGGATACGACCGTGGTGCCTTCTCCGGCGCGGTGAAGCAGCATCGTGGCCACGTCGAATGCGCGGACGAGGGCACGTTGTTCCTCGATGAACTGCTTTCGTTGTCGCTCGACGGCCAGGCCAAGCTGTTGCGGGCGCTCGATACCGGCGAGATCCAGCGCCTTGGCGAGGAGACCGAGCGCTACGTGGACGTGCGCGTTGTGGCGGCCGTTCAGGAGGACGTAAAGGAGCGCCTCAGTGCAGGGGCACTGAGGCCGGACCTCTATCGGCGAGTGGCGGGCGTGGTCATCGACTTGCCCCCGCTGGCCGATCGGCCTGAGGACATCGTCCCGTTGGCTCAACACTTCGCCGAACAGCGCGGCCAAGTCCTCGAGGCAGGGACATCGGACCTGTTGGTGTCGCATTCATGGCCCGGCAATGTGCGCGAGTTGAGGCAGATGATCGACCGGGCAGGCTGCCTCGTCGGGAATGGGACTCTGCCTTCCGCGGCATTGTGGGAAGCGATCGAGTTGGGGGCGCCGCTTTCGGTGGAGCCGAACGAACAGCAGGGGCCCAGTGGCTTCGGGACGTTCACACGCGACGGATTGGCGGCGCTGTGCGAGGCCTGTGGTTGGAATGCGGAGCGCGTTGCAATGGCCCTGGGGGTAGGCCGCACGACGTTGTTCCGGTATCTGCGTAAGGCGGGCATCACGCTGCGGGGGCTGCGAAAGTACCAATCGTCCGCGTACGTACGCGTACCCATGGTACGCTCGACCCCTCGTTAATCCCCTCCCTAATCCCTAAGTCGTTGTCCTAGCTGCCTTCCCAAGAAGCCGCCGTCGGGCACAGATCCTGCCTTGGGGCAGGGTTGACCTCCAGCGGAGCGCCTCGTGTTCCCACGCCTGATTCTCGCCTCGTCAACTGTTCTCGTCGCATTCTCTCTGTTGGCACCACGCCGGATGCCCCACGCGGGGGTGTCGCAGGATTTGGCAACCAGCGCGACGTGCCCCCAGCTACCTGGCGGCGGACTTTCACTGACTCCCCGTAACGACGACGACGCATTCATGGCGGACTATGCGGTCTCCGTAACGCCGGACAGCAGTCCCGTCACCTGGACTGCAAATACCAACGGCCACACGTCGACGTTCACCGTGACAAACACGGGTCTGTGTCAGGACACGTACAGCTTCACCAAGTCATCCACCGGTCCCATAAGCGGCATCTCTCTAAACAAGAGCAGCGCCCCGCTCGGGCCGGGCGCGAACACCACGGTGGTCGCCACGTACAACGTCGGCCAGGGCGCACCGGGCGTCTTGATTCTCACCGCGGCCGGTGGCGTCGGCGGAGAATCGGACAACGGCACATTCAAGGTCAAGCTCGTGGGTGTCGCGGTAACGCCCGATGCTCAGGCGCTCACCGTCAAGTCTCTCTCGAGTCAGGCAGTCAGATTCCAGGTCACAAACATTGGGTCTGATACGAACACCTTCACGCTGACCTGCTCTGCGTCTGGCAACGAAACGTGCCTTGCGGTGCTTGGTTCGCCGCTCAAGCTGGCCCCGGGTGCAGGCGACTCAGCCACGGTGGACTTCGGAGCGGGCGCTGTCGGAACAGGAACAGTGACGCTGAGTGCGTCAGGAAGTGGCGGCGGTAGCGACAACGGTAGTTATAGCGTGACGAACACCGCGTCCCCCGCGACGGGCGTTGCAGTAACTCCTGATGCCCAGGCTCTGTCGGTCACCGCCAATTCTGGCCAAACAGCCTCGTTCCAGCTGCAGAATACCGGAAAGACGGCCAATACGTATTCCGTGACGTGCTCAGCGACCGGGAACGAAGCGTGCGGCACGGTTTCGCCGTCGGTTATAAGCGTGTGGCCGGGGGACGCGAGGGGGGTGAACGTAAGCTTCACGGCCGGCGCGGTCGGTTCTGGCACACTGACTTTGAGCGCGGTGGGCACTGGAGGAGGAGTCACGGACAACGGCAGCTTCTCCGTAACGAACATTGCCCCGACCTACAACCCGCCCGTGACACGAGGAGTCACGGTCACCCCGGACAATCTCGGGCTCACGGAGAATACGACGACGGGTCCAGTCTCTTTTGTTGTACAGAACACAGGGAATGCCAGCGACAACTTCGCGCTGTCTTGTGCAGGCGGCGGCAATAACACATGCCTCTCGATCACCCCTAGCAGTCTTAGTCTTGCGGCCGGAGCATCGGCCCCGGTGGCGGCTTCATTTTCAGGAGGAACGCCAGGGACGGGAAGTGTGACGCTCTACGCTACCGGAACCGGCGTCGGCGATTACGGCCGTTACAACGTCACCAATGTCAGTGTCGCAGCGGGTTCCACATACTCGATCTCCGTCAGCCCGAAAGGGGGGAGTCCCCAGAGCTGGCTGGCGAACACGAGCGGACACGTCTCGCTGTTCACGGTTCTAAACACCGGCGACGGGATCGAGGATTACGGTTTTACGTGCATCCCGAGTGGCGCGGTTACGTCTTGTTCGCTCAACATCACTGGCGTCCTGACGTTTCGAGGCAGCTCGACCGCCACGGTTGCCGCAACATACGCGGTCGGGGCAGCCGGAACGGGCGTCCTCAAGGTCGCCGCGATCGGCGCGGACCATCTCACCGCAACGGACACGGGCTTCATCAATGTGACCGCCGTGGCGCCGACCTACACCGTCGCGGTGACCCCAGATGGGCAGGCGACGTCCGCCAGCGCGAACTCCGGCGCGAATCCGTCGCTCGCGTTCACGGTCCAGAACGGTGGGACGGGTACCGACACGTATACGCTCACTTGCACGGTGGCAGGGAACGAGACCTGTGGCGCGGTGACTCCCTCCTCTCTGTCGAGCGTTGCTCCCGGCGCCGTTGCTCCCGTGACCGTCGCGTTCACTGCCGGAGCGGTTGGCACTGGCACCGTGTGGCTCAAGGCTGTTGGGAGCACAGGCGCAAAAGACAGCGGCAGTTACAACATCACCAATACGTACTTCGTTGCGGTGACTCCCGACGGAGTCGCGAAAGCGCGCCTGCCGAGTCGCACCTACAGCGACTCATTTACGGTACAGAATCCTGGCACCAGCTCGACGACGTACACGCTCACCGCAACGTGCTCCGGGACCGCGATTGCGTCGGGCTGCGCGCCCTCCCCCGCTTCATTCACGCTGGGAGGAGGAGCGGTTGCTACCGGGGCCGTTTCCTATACCACCAGCGCATCGGCAGGTAGTACCGGAGTGGTCAAGCTGATCGCTACGGCGAGCGGAGCACCGACCGTTAAGGATTCCGGCTGGTCGAACGTGACCATCGGCACTGCCCAGGCGCCTGTGATCGACGTGTCTACCGTAAACTCAGGGACGACCCGCGAACGCGGACTATGCCTCACGATGGCGGCCGGGGCAGCGGCGGCGGCTGAGTGTGGTGATCTACGGATCGTCCACCCCCTGCCTGTAACGCGCACACTAAACAAGGTCCAAGCACCGACGTTGATCTACAACAGCTCGGAGGCCCGCCCCTATCCGCTGGTCGCGGCCAACGTCACTCTTCCGGCAACGGCCGCGACGCCCGACACCGTGTCGGCGACGCTCACCATTACGACGCTCCGTGGCACCGCCAAGTGGCAGGGCACGGACTGGGCGCCGGGTGCCGTACGCCGCATCGTCATTGCCGACACCACAGGGACACTTACCACGGGCATCTACACGTACACACTCGCGGTCACCAACATATGGAACGGAGCATCGTCACTCACGCAGTCGGTCACGGGCAACATTGCTGTCGTCGATAGGCGACAGAGCGCGCTGGGTGCGGGCTGGTGGTTGGCTGGACTCGAGCGGCTGTACACGGGGCCGATGCTGTGGGTGGGAGGCGACGGAAGCACTCGTCAATACACAGCCGCCGGCACGAACAAATGGGGGGCACCAAGCTTGGACCGACCCGATACGTTGGTGTTCGACCCAGCGACTGGACGGTACAGCCGCATCCTGCCTCACGGGCTCCGCGTGCAATTCGACGGCCAGGGACGCCACATCGCAACCATCAACCGGCTCAGCGATACCACGACGTTCACGTACGCTGGATCGAGCGACACGTTGCTGACGATCAACCTAGCTCGCACGACGTTGACTTACCAGTTCACCTACACGGGCGGCACGAAGTGGATCGCCACTGCACCGTCCCTCGCGGGCCAAACGCGGGCGGACACCGGCATCATCGCTGGCGGCCGGTTAACGGCGCTCGGGGGGCCGGACAATACTCGCATCGTGTTCGCGTATGTGGCCGGAGGAGACTCTAACCTCGTCGTGTCGCGCACTGATCGCCGCGGCTACATCACCAGTTACGCATATGATCAAGGCAAGAAGCTCAGTCGCTCGAGCCTCGACATGGGGATCGGGCAAACTCCCATCGCGTCCGGTTGGCGACCGATCGAAACGCTCGGGTACCCTCCCATTGGTGCTGTCCCGGCTTTGGATACTGCCCTCGCGTACGCTCGCTATGATGGTCCGCGAATTGACGTTTTCGACACGATGTCCGTTTGGTTCGATCACCTCGGTGCCCCTCGGCGCGTCGTGAATCCCGCCGGATATGCCACATCGATCAAGCGAGAGAATGCAACCTATCCAGCGCTCGCCACCGAGGTGGATGGACCAACGGGTCTGGTCACGCGGGCGCACTATGATGCTCGCGGTAACGTGGACTCCTTGATCAAGCTGAATCCGCTGGGCGACGGCCAGAACGCGGTCACGACCAGCACGTGGGACGGTACCTGGGATTTCGTCACAAGCATCACACTTCCGATGGGCGAGGTGACTCAGTTCGGTTACGACGCCGCTAACGGCAATCGGTTGTACATGCAACCCGGGACGAGTTCAACGCGACGTATCACCTTTGCCTACGCCGACACGTTCCATCTGTTGAGCTCCGTGCAATACCCAACGACGCCGGTGTCGCGCGATTCCTTCGCGTACGACCCGACGCTCGGCAACCTACAAATGAGCCTCGCCCCGCTCCGTGATTCGACCGTCTGGACCCGGGATGCGATCGGCCGCGAAACTCTGGTCCAGACCGCGCTCGTCCTCGGAGCGGCGAAATCTCTCTTCCAACGCCACTCCTACGACGTCGGTGACCGGGACACACTCAGCGTCTCGCGGTCAGACAGCGCGAGCAGCGATGGGCAAAAGGATTCCCTCGTGGTGCGCAATCACTACGATCGCGCCGGAAACCTCGACACCGTGCAAACTAAGAGCTATCCCGATCGGGCGAGCATTGATTGGATCAAGCACACGTACACTTTCGACCGAGCGAACCGCCAGATCACGGAGTTCTTGGTTGGCCCGTTCACCGCAGTCATTCCCTTTAGGTATGACCCGGCTGGGAATCTCACCAACGGTGGACGCCAGGGGGGGGATGCTGTGTCGGTGTACTACGACGTGCTCGGCCGCCCGATCCAGCGAAATGCGAGCGACACGGCGACGTTCACGTACGATACTCTGGGGAACGCCCTCACAGCGAATAATTTCGCCGCGCGCATCTCACGAACTTACTATCGTAACGGCGCACTGCGCGCGGACACACTACGGCTCGCACTCGATTACCTGCCGGCCCAAGACTTCACCCAGCATGTCTACGGGCAGCGATTCGGCTATGACTTGGAAGGACGTCCGATTTGGGCCAAGCATCCCGCACAGCTTGCGCCGGGACCGGACAGTGTTGTCTACGCATACGACGCGGTGTTCGGCCAACTCGGTTCGATCCGTGACGCTCTCGGGAACACGTACACGGTCACGTACGACGTGCTCGGTCGCCCGATCCGTACGGCGCGGCTGGCGCAGAGCATCGACAGTGTGTATGAAACATTGAGTTACGACGCCGACGGCCAGGTCGCAAAGAGCATCGTACAGACCGGCGGTGCCATCCTCCGCCAGGACAGCCTCTTATATGATGCGCGTGGCAAGGTCACGAGAGGTGGGAGCGATACTCTGACGTACGCCCCACTCGGTCCCATTGTGCGGAGCATGCTGTCGCCTTCTTTCAACCTGGAAACGTATGTGCTAGATGCGCTCGAAAACCGCACGCAATCGACGTTCGGCCCGAGTTCGAACTCACAGTTCTATCACTATGAGCCCGGCACCGGCCACCTCCTTTACCGCGACGAGTTCGTCCTCGGCTCTACCATCCGCGACACGATGTACTACACGGTCGATGACAAGGGGCGCACGGGGAACACCCACCACGTACACATGTGGACGCCTGTGTGTTGTGTCTACAATACAGAACACCGGTACGTTGACCACTGGTATGATGCTCAAAACCGTCTGACTAAGACGCGTTACACCCTAGACACGACCTTCCGTGCCGGACCGCCGCCGTCCGGATACCAGGCTTACGCTTCCGACGAGACGTACCGCTACGACGCGTTGGGACGACGGGTGTACGCTCGCGCGGTTCGCGGCCCGAACTGCGTCCATAAGGACAAGGCTTCGGGGTGCCTGAGTACTCTCACGCGCACGGTATGGAGTGGGGATCAACTGTTGTACGAGATCCGCGTACCGGGGGACACGGGATCACCCGATCTCGAAAACGACGCCATCGGACCCCAAGCGCATTTCGGCGTCGTGGGCTATCTGCACGCGGGCAGCATTGACCAGCCACTGGCCTTGTGGAAGGGCGCGAGCGACCTCGTGCTCCCCATAGCCAACTGGCGGGGGGCCTTTATGCAGGGCACCTGTCCCACGGCTGATTGCGGCTCAGCGGTGTGGTTCCCGGCGGCCACGGAGACATCGTTCGGGGAAAAAGGGCCCTACCCCAACGGGCCGCCGAGTTGGCACGGGAGCCTGCTCGAGTCGGGAGCTGATGCGTCCGGATATCAGTACAAGCGTAACCGCTACTACGACCCAAGTACGGGGCGGTTTACGCAGGAGGATCCTGTCGGGCTGGCGGGGGGCTTCAACCTCTATGGCTTCGCGGGCGGAGATCCCGTCACCTTCAGCGACCCGTTCGGGTTGGTGGGGTGCAAGTATCATGACATCGCATGCTGGAACGACTTGGTCTGGGCTAAGATCGGAGGCAAGGGATACACAGGAGCAGTAGGAGCGCAATTCGTATCAAACATGTTCTTCCTCTTCGGCGCATCAAGCGTCGATGAGAACTCCAGAGAGGCTGCCCGAGGCAGCAAAGTCGCGCTCGCTCTTGTTATCGGCGAGATCGCACTCAACGCACTGCCGGCCGCCGAGGGGCTTCTTCAAGGCACCAAGACCACCGTCCGCGCGGGCCTTGAAGGGTTGGACGCCGCGCCGGAGGTTATTAGCGGGATCAGACGCGCCCTTGGCCATGGCCAGATCGACGGGGCTCTCGTAGAGACATTTAGTGAAGGCGGGGCGAGGGTGACGACATACGTTCGAGGTGGTGACCAAGTGACATCAACAATGTACACATACCTCATTGCCCGGAATGGAAGGACGTTACAAGTTTTTAAGACGGTGAGAAACGCCGTTGGCAAGGTTACGGAGGCAATTATCAAGTAGCCTGGGAGGATTTGGTTTTATGGTGAGTCGTGACGATTTTGAGCGAGTAATTGACAGCTTCCTACTTGACCTACGCGGCGTGTGTGCAGGAAAGTCGCTGCGAGAGTTGCAGGCGATCCCAGACTTCTACAAGGAGTACCAGGAGTCAGTCGCACTCCTTAAGCACGAGCATACGTCCGGCAGCGATTACCTCCCCCTAGCGTTCGGCATGATTGACGAGTTCGTCCGGGCTTCTTGGCAAGAGGTTGTTGAAGGCGGATACCGGCACTATCGCGCAGTGGCGGGGTCGCGGCAAACACCTCCCTGAGGATCGTTTTCGGACCCGCACCGGTGCGTGGAGCGTCGAACAGCTGCGCAATTGACCAATCGGCGGTTGCGCCGGAGGCCATGGCCTTAACACAGTGGGTTGTAAAGCGGAATTCGACTGCAATCAACCGTCGCCCGCAGCCCGACCGACCTTCCGTCGCAGGCCATGGGAGTAAGACTCACCTGCCGCGGCGTCCGGATCCGTTGCTGCAGTCGACGAAAGCGAAGGCTTGTGCGCGTTCAGGTACACCAGATAAGCATGCAAAACGCCCGGGATCGCTGCCGGGCGCCGTCTTTCTCGCTACTCCCCTTCCACTTGCTCCGGGCGTTGCTTTGCACCCCGTCAGGGAGTCCGCCCTAAAAGTCATTAATGCCCGCACCGGGAAAACGACGCATGGTGTCTAGGCTCGCGCGCAAACCTGGAAACGTACTATGGCGTCTAGTGCGCTCCCCCTAGCGCATCGGTGATGGGCTGAGGAGACTGCATGCATGACAGATCTGGGAATCACAGTCGTGGCAGGCGTGAGCGGTGGTCTCGCGGCCGCCCTTCTCAGGCTTGTTGTGCGTTCCGGAACGCCCCAGTTCGTTGAGCCCGATCGGGTGACGGGCGTTCGGATTCTCCAGTTCGGTTGGTGGTACAGGGCGGCGACTCTGTTTATCCTTGCTATCACCATCGCGATCGTAGTTGACATTGACTCCCAGTTCCAGGGTAACGATCTAGTGATGGGCAATATTGTCGTGGGCCTACTGGTAGTGGTGAGTGGAGTTCAAACGATTGATGCGTTCACACGAACGCTGACTATTTTCCCAGAGGGGTTAGGTACAAGGAGCCTGTTGCGCAAAGAGCGGTTCATTCATTGGTCGGATGTCAGAAGGGTAATGTACTCCCCCTGGGGAAGCTGGTTTGTCATCCAAGATTCGGCCGGGAAGATCCGGGCAAGCAAGTTTCTAAACGGCATCGGTGATTTGAAAAGCGAGATTCGGCAGAGGCTCCCGCTGGAGACCCGAAAGGGGACTGGTACGCAGATCTAGATGCGGTAATGCAAACAAAACGGCGCCCGGGATCGCTCCCGGGCGCCGTCTTCTTCTACACCTACTCCGCTTCCACTTCCTCCGGGAACGGACTCGGTGCCGCCGGCGTCTCGGAGTGGAGGCGGCGGCCGCTGGAACCCCTGTGGCGGCTCGATCTCGATGTCGTGGTAACGGGAAATGCCGGTCCCCGCCGGGCTCAGATGCCCGATGATGATGTTCTCGTTCAGGGCCAGCAGATCGTCCTCGGCATGCGGATCGCAGGGTCAGTCAGCACTCGCGTCATCTCTTGGCCCCCCCCGAAAGTACCAATCGTCCGCGTACGTACGCGTACCCATGGTACGCTCGACCCCTCGTTGATCCCCTCCCTAATCCCTAAGTCGTTGTCCTGACTCACCAGGCGCGAGCGCGGCGCGTGGCACGGCGCGTGCCTTTGAAGATCGGCAGACGATCCTCTGGGAGACGCTATGGAATCCCTGGCCGAAGTGCGATATCCGTTGCCCCTCATTCCCTTGATCTTCGTGGGCCTTGCGCTGACCCATGACGCGGCACCTCCACCGCCGCCGCCACCGACGTGCTGCGTGTATGTCGGACCTGATGGGGGCGCGACGTCCGTTTTTCCGAATACGTCGGGCTCTACGAGTTTCTCGATCACGGGTCTGCAGAGCGGCCAGAGCTACTCGTGGACGTTCAGCTGTTCCGGCTATTTGTCAAACTGCGTGTCTGCGCCGGGGAATCCCGCCTCGACCTTTACGGCAACGGCCTACGGAGCAACCGTGACGATCAACTTCTCCGTCGCGCACCCCTGGACCGGGCGAGTGACGGTCAAGGCCTGGGGCAACTCCGTGCCGGGTTCGGACTCGGGCTGGTACAACATCATTCTCAACGGCTACGGGCCCGTCGTCTCGACACTCCCCACGAACGGCGACTACCGCGACGTCTCCAAATGCGTGGCGAACTGCTTCGATGGTGTCTTTGGGTATACCGCGGCGTCGTACGTGAGCGCCGACGTGCCGCGCGCCGTGAGTCTCATCTATCGCAGTGATCAGGCACGCCCACTCGGGCTCGTCCAGCTCGATGCAAGGGATACCTCGACCGTCAATCCTGTGAAGATGTCGCTGCAACTGTACCGATCCGACGGCACGCGCGTGCTGTTCATCAACAATTCGTTTGAGCTCTTTTTCAATTGGACGTCTCATCCGGCGGACGGAAACGTCA
>Ga0075436_100002301_pt1 | contig 13163 bp, 14 predicted proteins | sample RhiMethybrSRZTD5_FD_75303 | JGI IMG/M metagenome (GOLD analysis project Ga0075436, IMG submission 75303) | Populus rhizosphere microbial communities from Tennessee, USA - Rhizosphere MetaG P. TD hybrid SRZTD5 | ecosystem: Host-associated > Plants > Roots > Rhizosphere > Soil | place: USA...
TTCGGCCACGGTCAGGCTTTGGCAGCAGGTGCGCTCAACCTCGATAGCACCAGCGTCGAGATACTGCGCAGTGTCTCGAAAACTCCTCCACCGCTGACGGCAGTGGCAGAAAAATGCGGCACGCCCCTGAAGTTGAGCGTCTCGTCCAGATCCTCGATGGAGCTGATCTCGGATTTCGGCAGGTCGCGCTTGTTGTACTGCATGACGAGCGGGATGCTGCGCGGATCGAAGCCTTCCTCGGCGAGATTGGCGTGCAGGTCCTGCAGACTCTCGATATTCTCAGCCATTTGGCGGGACTGGCTGTCGGCGACGAACACGACGCCGTCGACTCCCTGCAGCACGAGTTTGCGCGTCGCGGCGTAATAAACCTGACCCGGCACGGTGTAGAGCTGGAATCGCGTGTCGAATCCCGAAATGGTGCCGAGGTCGAGTGGAAGAAAATCAAAGAACAGCGTTCGATCGGTTTCGGTCGCAAGCGAGACCATCTTCCCTTTACGCTCTTCGGGAAGCTTGGAGTAAACGTGCTGGAGATTGGTCGTCTTGCCCGATCTTCCCGGACCGTAGTACACGATCTTGCACGTGATTTCGCGCGTGCCGTAGTTGACGACTGACATTCTAGCGTTTTCCTACCGGTCCGAAGAGTGCGTCGAGGCTGCGATTGAGCTCGCCCTCGAAGTCGCCACCAGGCTTGATCGTGGGCGTGGTCACTGGCGCCTCGGGACGAAGTTTTTCCAGCGCCTTCTGAAATTCCGTGAAGTACATCTCGACCACCCCGAGCGAGCTCTCACGGTCGAAGACTCCGACAAAAAGAAATTCCTGCGCGCCGGCCGAGGCACGAGCCATGAAAACCTGACGCTCAGCGCCGGCGTGGTGCATTTCGTAGAAAGGCTTGCCATCCAGCTGGCGGCCGAGCTCGCGCGCCGACGCGTTGATCGCAGACGTGAGCGCGCAAATCGACATCACGTCCGCAGCGTTGTTGAAGCCGAATTGTCCAACCGCCCGGCCGCTCGGATAGAGCAACACGCCTGAAATCAATCGCGCGTCCTCCATTAACCGGCGCAAAGGAGCCGCCACCCAGGCTTCTGCTACCGTCGGATCGCTCACGCTGCCTCTCTTGCCGCGGTCATCATCTCGAGTCTTACTCTTCCCAGGTTCGCATCTGGTGTGACGATCGTTACCAGGACTAAATCGCGTGCGCCAACGACGCAGATGTGCCCTTTCTCCGCCTCGAGCCGCATGAAAGCCGGAACGCCAAGCCGAGCCGCATTGGAGGCGCGCGTCACTTTCGAATAGAGGTACGCAGCCAGCGCTGCAGTGTGTTTCTTGCGGTCACCGTCGGTCTGCGCGCCGGGCACCTGACTCGCCTCGACGATCAGCCCGTCCACTGCGCCGACGATCATCGCGACAGTGACGCCCGGCACGCGAGATAGCCCGCCAACGATCTGACTGACGTCTTTCATCGAACCATCCTGTCGCGCATCCAGTTGATCGCCAGCGCAACGGAGCGCGTCAACACGCGCCGCACCAGCCCGAGCGGGACGGTCGACGACGAGGCGAGCAGCACCACCGCATCGTCCGTAGCCGGGGCGAGCGCAATGGTCGCAGCGTCCGTCTCTACTACCACAGCGCTCCAATTCCCGATCGAAAGCATGCGCATCGAACGGGAGACTTCCTTGCTGACGCCACTCAGCGCTGCGCCGACCTCACGTGAGATGTCACGGCCTGTCTGATCGATGTAGCTGCCAGCCAGCGGCGCGCCCGACGAGTCGAGCAACAGCGCGGTTTGCTCGGCTTCGCCTATCGCTGTAGCGAACAGCATTCGCGCGGTCTCAGACATTGGCTGCGGCGTCATGTTCCTGTGGAGTGATCTCGATGAGTCCGGTGCTCAACATACCGTATATGATTTTCGCGACCTCGAACTCGGGCAGAACGAGACGCTTCGCTATTTCGTGAAGGCTCCGCTCGCCATCGATGATCGAGAGTATCTCCCACTCGCGGGGCAAGAGGTCGATGAACGACTCCGGCCCGTCGTCGAGCGGGGCCAGTCGCGGCACCACGCGCGAATCCGGAATCTTGTCCGCCATTCGCGACCACTCGTCGATGCGACGCGCTCCTTCCATCAGCAGCGATTCGGTGCTGACCCGTACCGCGATGTCCTTTCTGATCGGACGCGGCGGTTCCTCGGTGAACGAGAAGAAGCCTTCCGACCAGGACATCAGGTCGAACACGACGGTCTCGATCTGCAATCGCATGAATCGATCGATGTCGCGCGGCGTCACGACGCCCTGCGCGACCAGGATCTCTCCGACGCGGCGCTTGTCGCCGGCGCGCTGCATCGCCGTCGCCCGCGCCAGATCGGCGGGCGTCGCCTTGCCAGATCTCTCGAGAATGGTGCCGAGCAGGTGCGGGTTGCTCTTCATCGTTGCCGCCACGATGGTGCCGGCGTCGAAATAGACACTTCCCTCGTTGTTCCTCTCGGGAGAATGCACGCGCAGCGTTCCCGTCTTCCGGCTCAGATCGAGAAGCTGGAAGACGTCGTGGATACTCAGCTCGCGCAGTGGTCCTTCGATCGCCACTAGACCCGCCCCCTGAGCAATAGCCTGCGATAGCGCATTGCTTCTGAATGGTTGGGATCGAAGCGAAGCACGCGCTCGAACGCTCGCAGCGCATCGCTCTCGCGCGCGAGATCGATAAGGATCTCGCCAAGAGCGATCAGACCCGCGAAGTGGTAAACATCGCGACGAATCAAAGCGACAATGCGCGGCAAAGCACTGCGCGAGCGACCGGTGCGCCGATACGGGCCGACGAGCTCGACGACCGCGGTGTCGTTGCTCGGCGCGGTGACGAGAACCGCCTCGAGCTCGCGAATCGCGCTCGTGTCGTCGCCGGATTTTGCGAGCAGGCGACCGAGAGCAATGCGGCCTTCGACCTGCCGCTCGTCGATGCTGAGGCTGGCGCGATAGGCAGCGATCGCTTCGAGAACATCGTCCATTGCGGCGTAGAGATCGCCCACCCGCTTCAGAACGTTGGCGTTTCTGCCCTCGCTGTTCTGGAGCGCAATCAGAATGTCGCGCGCTCCGGGCTTGTCAAGCGATGCAACGCGTGCTTCCGCGGCAAGCAGCAGGAGATTGACATCCGTGCTGCCGGCCGCGACGAGGGCTTCCGCATACGGGCTCGCTTCATCCGGCCGGCCAAGCGCGAGGAGCGAGCGTGCGATTCCCTGACGTGCGTAAGAGTTGTTCTCGTCCATCTCCAGCGCGCGCCGATAGCGCTCGAGCGCTTCACCGTGAAGCCCCTGAGCGGCAAATCCATCGCCCGCCAGCACGAGACCCAGAACTTTGTCGCCGCCACGCGCGAGGACGCGCGCGATCTCGCCCTGCGCTCTGTCGTAAAGCCCCTTCGTAATGAGGTCGCGCGCCAGCGCAAATCCTGCGAGCGGATCCTCCGGGCTGGCGTACGGCGTCTTTCGCGACCGCCTCTCGGCAAAGAGCTCCTCGATGATCGCTGGGTTAAAGTGGAAATCTTCGACATGATCGACGCTTTCGTCTTTCTCCGTGATCGGAGGGGCCACGGTGAGTCGGATTTCCTCGTGCGGCAGCTCGATCGCCAGCTCCAGCTTCTGCGGCGTGTACATCGGATCGAGCTCCAGCGCTCGTTTGGTCTCGCGCAGCGCCGCCGTGAAGTCGCCCATGTTCGACAGCGTGAAGCTCATGTTGTAATGCGCTTCCGCGAAATCGGGGTTCGCCTGAATCGCGCGAGCGAACGCATTGCGTGCATCCGAGTACTTCTCGAGCTCGACCAGGATCAGGCCGATACCATTCCACGCCACCGGATGCTCCGGCGCCGCGGCGAGTACCTGCCGATACGCTTCGAGCGCGAGCTCGATGTGCTTCCTGCGGAACAAGCCGAGGGCAAGGTTGAGTCGAGCTTCCACCGGCGGATTGGGGGCCTGCATCGCGCGCCGGAATGAGTTGATCGCAGCCTTCGTGTCGTGCTTGTGCCATAGCAATACGCCGAGGTTGTTGTGGGCGTACGGATAGCTCGAGTCGACTTCCAGCGCGCGATTGTAGCTCTGCTCCGCTTCGGCGTGGCGACCGGCGAGCTGCAGCGCGACGCCGCGGCCATTCCAGGTCTTCGCACTGGGCGAGAACTCGCGAGCGAAGCGGTCGGCGGTTGCGATCGCGGCGCCCGTGTCCCGCTGGAGAAGATAGAGCTCGAGCATCGCCTGCAGCACTTCGGCGTTCGCCTCGCCGCCCTCGATCGCGCGCTCGTATTCCTTCAGTGCTTCCTGGAAGTATCCCTTTTGTCTCAGCGCCCGGCCAAGCGTGATGTGCGCGCCAGCTGAAGTCTTGTGGGCCTGGCTGGGCGTGACTTCGTGCCGATACATCTCGAGCGAGAGGTTCGCCTGCGCTCGCACGAGGGTCGGATTGAGCTGCACAGCGCGACGACTGGCGTCGGCTGCCTCCTCGGCGCGGCCAAGATCACCCAGGATGAAGCCAATCAGATACAGAGCATCGGGGTTGTCGGGATTGAGCTCGATCGACTGCTTTACCGACCGCAGCGCTTCTTCGTGTAGACCGCGGTTGTAAAGCGTTTCCGCCAGCAGGAAGTGAAGGACCGAGCTGTCCTGGTCGAGATCGATCGCCCGCTGAAAGAGCGAGTGCGCGCGTTCGAGATGTCCTGCCGTCTTCTCCGCGATGCCGCTCTGCACCAGTGCTTCGAGGTCGGCCGGGTTGGTGCGGAGCCGCTCTTCCAGCTCCTGCAGGCGACGCTCGAGCAACCCGCTCTCGCCGTAGGCGATCTCGAGGTTCCGACGCGCGACGTGCATGCGCTCGTCGAGCGCCAGCGCGCGCGAGAACGCGACGATGGCTTCGTCGGTGAGCCCCTTCCGGAAGTAGAGAACACCGAGGTTGTTGTAGGCCCCCGCGTCCGATGGATCGATGCGGCGGGCAAACGAACGCAGGATGTCGATCTCACCGCCGTGCGCGGCTGCCATTGGGCGGGCAGTTGCCGCTGCGCTCATGAGACTACTCTACGCGCACCGCGCGGAAGATGGCGTCGAAAGCCTTGGGATCGGGAACGAGCAGGAAAAAGCCGTGCAGGCTCTCCGCGGGCTCGTCGAGGAAGAACTCCGTCTCCACGCAAAGGATCGGAGAATCGACGCGCGGCGCATGATCACCGACGCTTTTCAAAGCGTCACGCGATTCGCCGCGGATCAACGTCGGGGGCGACAGCAGCAGGCGCATGCCAAGGAAATCACTGAGCGCGGTCAGGTAAGCACCGGCGAGAATATTTCCAGCTTCATTGAGCGCCGATTGTTCGAGCCGGCCGAGATCGGCGGACGTTCCGCGATTACGCCGCAGCATGCGCTCGGCAAGGCGGATCCCCGCGTGAACATCCAGGAGAAACACAGTTTGACCGCCGATGTCGCCGCTCATCGCCATCTGCACCGAGACTATTTCGGCGCCCGGTGAGATCTCGGGCACGAAATCGCCCGGTGGGACGATGTTGACCATCGGGACGCTGATCATGATTCGCGTCCCGGTCAGCGTGGATAGCGCCGTCGCAGCGTGACCGGCGCCGATGTTGGCCACCTCTCGCAGCGCATCGAGTCGCGCTGTGCTTAGTAGCGTCGTGCCGCTCTCGCCGGGTGGTGTATTGCGCGTGTCAGTCATCTCAAAGAAGGCTTGAAGCGTCCACGATTAGCGCGGGCGATCCGTCGCCAAGTATGGTCGCGCCGCTGAATAGAGTTTTGCTGCCATTTACGCCGTCGAACTGCTTCACGACGATCTCCTGCTGTCCCTCGAATTGATCTACGATAAGCGCCGCTTTGCGCTCGGCGAGCTCAACCAGCACCACCTGACCGGCGGCGGGATTCGCGGGTGAAGGCAGTCCGACGCGCTCGCGCAACCAGATCGCCGGGAAGAGATCGTCGCGAATTGCGATGACCGGCTTTCCCTTCGATTCCAGCAGCATCGGCCTGGATAGACTGAATGTCTCGAGAACGTGGGTCAGCGGAATCGCGTAGGTCTCGGTTTCCACTTTCGCCAGCAGCGCGCGCGAGATCGCCAGCGTGAGCGGAAGCCGCATGCTGACTGCGGTTCCCAGCCCGGCATCGGTGTGCACTTCGAGCGAGCCGCCCAGGCCGCGCACCCTGCTGGCGACAATGTCGAATCCGACACCGCGTCCGGAGATCTCAGTAACCTTGTCCGCGGTCGAGAATCCCGGCCGTGAGATAATCGCGACCAGCTCCTGTTCATTCAGGTTCGTCGTGCTCTTGTCGATGAGGCCGAGCTTTTTTGCGCGCGGCAGCACTTTCGTCTGATCGATGCCGCGACCGTCGTCGGTAACGCGGATCAAGACCGTCGCGCGATCACGCTCCGCGGTGAGAATCAAAGTCGCCGTAGGCGGCTTCCCCGCCTTCTCACGCTCGGCAGGGGTTTCGATTCCGTGATCGAGTGCGTTTCGCAGCAAGTGGAGAACCGGCTCTCCCATCTCGTCGAGCATCGATCTGTCGAGCTCGATGTCGCGGCCTTCAATCTTGAAGTCGACTTCCTTGCCAAGCGTGCGCGCCGTATCGCGCACAACGCGTGGGAAGCGCTCGAACACCTGCCACACCGGAACCATGCGACTGGTCATCACTTCGTTCTGCAGATTGCCAAGGATCTGCGAAGCGTGGCGTACCGCATCGAGCATCTCAGGATCGGCGAGCCGTTCGGCGGCTTTTTGAATGCGATCGCGAGCAATCACGAGCTCGCCGAGCACGTTCATCAGCGTGTCGAGCCGCTTCGAGTCGATCCTGATCTGACGGGTAGCTTTGGGGGCCGGCGTCGGTGCGGCTTCCTGCTCCTTCCTGGGTTCGGGCGCGGGGGCAACCTCGCGAGTGAAGGTCTCAGGCTTCTCGTCGTTGCCTGCCTGGCGAACCTTGGCGATGACCACCGACACGTCGAGGTTTTGCGACGGCGAAGCCGTTGCCGCCTCGACGGCCTGCTCGAGCGCATCGACTCCCGCGAACAGCGTGTCGATCATCGGTCGAGTGACCGCAACTGCGCTGTTCCTCACCTTGTCGAGGAGCGTCTCCAATTCGTGCGACAGCTCGGCGACGGAGGTGTATCCCATCGCGCCGCCCATTCCCTTCAGCGTGTGCACGGCGCGAAAAAGTCGCGCGACGGCCGCATCGCTACCACCGCGCTCAAGTTCGAGCAGCGCGGCATTGATCTCGGCGAGGTTTTCCTTGCTCTCCGAGAGAAAAAGCTTGGCGTAGCGGCCGGTATCCACTTAGGCGAGCACCCTTTGTACTGCCTCCAGCACTCGACTGGGCTGGAAAGGCTTGACCACGAAATCACGCGCCCCTGCCTGCAACGCCTCTTGCACGAGGGCCTGTTGTCCCATCGCACTGCACATGAGGATCCGCGCAGCGGGATCCATCTGGGTGATCTGCTTCACCGCCTCGATGCCGCCCATCTCCGGCATGATGATGTCCATCGTCACCAGATCGGGTTTGAGCTGCTTGTACTTCTCTACAGCTTGCTTGCCGTTCTCGGCTTCGCCAACGACGGTAAAGCCCGCCTGCGACAGGATGTCGCTGACCATCGTTCGCATGAATACGGCGTCGTCACAAACGAGTACAGTGCTGCTCACTCTATCTTCCCCCTTGTCCGATGACTTGCTGAACCACCGTAGTGATGTCGAGCACAATCACGCGCTCGCCGTCGATCTCCACTTCTCCAGTTACTGCCGCGGTAACCGGCACATTGTGCTTGCCCGCCGGTTGAATGCTGTCGAGCGGTACATCCTTGACGTCGCGGACGTCGTCCACACCCATTCCGATCCACCGCTCCTGACTCTCGATGATCAGGACGAGCCCCTCCTCGCGGCGAAATGCCGGTCTTCCGAGAACCGGGCCGCCGTCGAGAACGGTGACGATGGTGCCGCGGAGGTTGATCAGGCCGCAAACCGTTTCGGGCGCCCCGGGCAGTCTTGTCATCCGCGGAGTCGGTACGATCTCGCGGAATGCATCCATGTCGCAGCCGAACTGGCTTCCGCCCAGCTCGAACACGAGCAGCCGTCGCGTCGGAACCGGCGCTTCCTGTACAACTTCCTGCTCCGGAGGGAGGGTGACGGCGTCACTCATAGAAGCGGAAAGCCTCCAGCGGATCGGCGCTGGGCGGCAACGAATGCTCGCCGGCGATCACATCGAGTGAGCGGCGCAAATCCTCAGGCAGAGGCGAGCGGAAGTCGAGAGGCTTGCCCGTCACTGGATGATTGAATGCGAGCCAGGCTGCGTGGAGGAAATGGCGCTTGGGAGGAAGTCCGGCCACACGACGTCCTCCGCCCCCGCCATACACGTCGTCGCCCATGACAGGATGGCCGATAGACGCGACATGAACGCGGATTTGGTGAGTCCGTCCGGAATGGAGATGGGCACGAAGAAGGTCCCCCGCATCGAACCGAGCAAGGCGTATGAGGTCGGTCTTGGCCGGCCGACCCTTATTGACGATTGCCATGCGCTTCCGGTCTCGGGGATCGCGCGCTATCGGCTTGTCGATAGTCAGCTTATCCGAGGTCAGGTGACCCCACGTCATAACCGCGTACCGCCGCGTGATGCGCCGGGCCGCCAGGGCGGAGCTCAAAAGGCGGTGGGCGCGATCTGTTTTGGCGACGATCAGAAGCCCGGAGGTTTCCTTGTCGAGTCGATGGACCATCCCGGCCCGATCTGGCTCATCTCCCTCCTTGGCGAGGGCCCCGCCTCGCCCAATCAGGGCGTTGACCAGAGTTCCAGTCCAGTTCCCCGGGGCCGGGTGGACGACCATGCCCGCAGGCTTGTCGACCACCAACAGGGCGTCGTCCTCGTAGACGACTTTGATCGGAATGTCCTCACCGAGGATCTCCCGCTTCTCAGCGCGAGGGATCTCCACCCGTATGACTTCACCGCCGACCGGCTTGTAGCTTGCGCGTTCGCGACGGCCATCAACCAGTACGTTGCCGTTAGCGATGAGGGTGGCAGCCTGCGTTCGCGATAGCTCTGCCCGCTGGGCTACAAACAAATCGAGGCGGACATCACTGTCCGCCCCGACCGGAAACTCCCGGATGTCGCTCAGGGTCTAGCTCTCCGCTGGCGTGTCCGATACCGGTGTCGCTCCGACAACAGGTGCTGGCGCCCGCTCTTCACCCCACAGCACCCAGGCGAGGAGAAACGCGCCAACGCTCACCGCCATGTCAGCGACGTTGAACGTCGGCCAGCGCAAATCACCAACACCAACGTCGATGAAATCGACGACGCCCGCTGCCGACCGCACGCGGTCGATCAGATTGCCCACGGCACCGCCGCAAACCAGGCCCAGCGCGATTACCCGAAGGAAGTCGCCATCACGCGTCGCCTTGTACAGCCGGCCCAGAATGACGAGTGCGCCGGCAGTCAACGCCATGAAAATCCACCGCGAATAGATCCCGAGGTTCAGGCCGAATGCAGCGCCTGGATTGTAGACCAGCGTCAGACGCAGGTGATTGCCAAGGATTTCGTGCGGCACGTGCTGCGGCGAAAGAGTCGCCGCGGCGATCAGCTTGGTGACGAGATCGAGTGCGACGACCGTGATCAGGGTCCCCCAGAAGAGGGGCGTGTTAGACTTGCCGCTTTCCATCTTCTTCGCGCTGCTTGCACTCAATGCAGTATCTGGCGTGTGGCAGCGCGTCGAGGCGCTCGAAGCTGATCTCCTTGCCGCAGTTGTGACATTTTCCGAACTGCTCGGGATTTCTGTAAAGCCGGCGCAGCGCTTCGTCGATGTGCCACAGGAAGCGACCCTCCTGGCTCGCGAAGAGAAAGGCCTTCTCACGCTCCATTGCGTCGGTGCCCTGGTCGGCCATATGGAATGAGTACGCGCTCAGATCGCCGTCAGCACCCTGCGGTGTCGATCCAAACGTCTCGTCGTAGTGCCCCAGCTCCTTCAACACGCGCTTCCTCTCCTCGAGGAGGCGCTTCTCGAAATGCTGAAGATTTTTCTTCGGCATCGCTTTTGGCTTCTTACTGGCTGCTGTTGCCATTTCTAACCAACCCTCGCGAGGGCGACTTGAACGCTCTGTCCATCGAGGTCGAACGTATGTGTCGCGTGTGTTTCGTTCTTTTCGCCCACCGAGACTTTCACGGCGAGCACTTCATTGGCGATCCACTGCTGGAACGCCTTTACCGCCTCCAGAATCTCTGCATCGCCGGCAACGGACAGCGTAACACGATCGCTGACGGCGAAACCCAATTCTTTCCTGAGTCGTTGAATCCGGCTCACCACTTCACGGGCAAGGCCTTCCAGCCTCAGCTCCCGCGTGACTTTCGGATCGAGCGCCGCGAAGTAACCGGCCTCTTCCTTCACGGCCAGGTCACCCGCCGCCGTGCGGATGATCGCGAGATCGTCCGCACTCACCTCACGTGACTCGTTTTCAACCGATACGTACAACGGCTTACCGGCTTCAAAATCCCGCAACGCTTCACTGCTCAACGCCTGCACGGCTTCCGCCGCAAGGGGCGTCGCTTTGCCGAACTTCTTACCCAGCGCCCGGAAATTCGGTCTAGCCTTTAAAGTTACTAGGTCGTCAGCGCTTGTGATAAACTCGATTTTTTTCAGGTTAAGCTCGGCCGCCAGTAGCGGGCTTAACTGATCGAGCAAGGCATTGGTCGACTTCTCCGCCCCCACGGGTACCACACCGTGTAAAGGCACGACGCAGACCATCCGGGACAACGGCTGGCGAACCTTGACGCCAGCGTCCTCGCGCGCCGCACGGCCGAGGGTCGCCAGGGTGCGGACATGCGACATCGCCCGCTCGAGGTCGACGTCGGTGTCCGCCTCAGCCGCCACTGCCCTCGTGTACGGCGTCAGATGCACTGACTTGCCGGTGAGCTCGCGGTGGACCCAGTCGGTGATGAACGGCGCGAACGGCGCCAGCAAGCGGCATGTAACGACCAGGATCTCGTGGAGCGTCGCGAACGCGGCGCGGTTGTCTTCTCCGTCGACATCGTAGAAGCGATGCCGGCTCTGGCGGACGTACCACTTGGAGACATCCTCGTCGAAGAACGTCATCACCGCCTTGGCTGCATTCGTCGCCTCGTAGCGATTGAGCATCTCGTTCGCTTCGCGTTCGACTGTAGCGAGGCGCGAGAGAATCCAGCGATCGAGGAGCGGCCGATCCTTGACTTTCGGGTCCGATTCCGACGGGCTCCAGCCAAAGTTCGCGTACTCGGCGAAGATCCCCGTGTAGACATTTTTGAACGTGAGCAGGAACCTGCCGGCTGTGTCACGAATGCCTGCCTCGTCGAACCGACGCGGCGTCCAGATCTGACTTGAGGTGGTGAGAAAGAGACGCACCGCATCCGCGCCGTAGCGCGGGATTACGGTATTCGGATTGATGATGTTGCCGAGCCGCTTGGACATCTTCTGTCCTTCGGCGTCGAGGACGAGGTCGTTGACGACGACAGAACGATACGGGGCCGTATCTACCGCATTGCCGCTTGCCCCGCCCTCTGACTTCTTCTCGGCGCCGAGATTCATCTCGTGCAAAAGAAGATTGTTCGGCAGTGCATCGCCAAGGCCGGTTGCGATTGCCAGCAGTGAATAGAACCAGCCACGCGTCTGGTCGATTCCTTCGGCGATGAAATCGGCCGGATAATACCGCTCGAACTTCTCTTTGTTCTCGAATGGGAAATGCCATTGCGCGAACGGCATCGACCCGGAATCGAACCAGGCGTCGATCACTTCCGGAGTGCGGGTCATCGTTCCGCCGCAGCTGCATTGCCACGAATAGCGATCGATGAACGGCTTGTGCGGATCGAAGCTGTCGCCGAGTGATTTGCCCGCGCGCTCCTCGAGCTCGGCGTAACCGCCGATTGCTTCCGCGTGCGAGCTGTCTCGATCGCAAACCCAGATCGGAAGCGGAGTGCCCCAGTAGCGATCGCGTGAGACTGCCCAGTCGATGTTGTTCGTCAGCCACTCGCCGAATCGACCAGCGCCGACTTCAGGCGGATGCCAGTCGACGCGTGAATTGCGCACCAGCATTGAATCCTTGAACTCGGTGGTGCGAATGAACCAGGAAGTCCGCGCGTAGTAGAGCAGCGGCGTCTCGCACCGCCAGCAGTGCGGATACGCGTGCTCGAATGCGGCCGCCTTGAACAGCACACCGCGACGCTTCAGCTCTTCGATGATGACCGGGTCCGCGTCCTTGACGAACTTGCCGCCGACGAGCGGCATATCAGGAGGGAACTCGCCACGAAGGTCGACGGGCTGGAGGAAAGCGAGGCCATTGCGTTGACCGGCCGCGTAGTCATCGGCGCCAAACGCAGGCGCCATGTGCACGACGCCGGTTCCCTCTTCGGCCGAAACGAAATCTTCGCCGACGATGATCTCGTGTTTTCCCTCCTTGTACGGCACCCAGTCGAGCGGCCGCTTGTAGCGCTTCCCGACAAGCTCCTTCCCGCGGAACGAGCGAATCGTTTCCCAGCGATCGGCGAAATCATCGCCCAGGACCGCCGCCACGCGCGAAAGCGCGAGAATCAGCGTTTCACTCGCCTCGGATTTCCGCTTCCGCACCTCGACGTATTCGAGCGATGGACTGACTGCCAACGCAACATTGGAGACGAGCGTCCAGGGTGTCGTCGTCCAGACGAGAATCCGGCGGCGGCCGACGGTCTTCTCGTCGACGAGATCGAGCGCGACAAACGCACTCGGATCCTTGACGTCCTTGTAGCCCTGCGCGACCTCGTGACTGGAAAGCGTGGTCCCGCAGCGGGCGCAGTACGGCAGCACTTTGTGCCCCCGATACAGGCGTCCGCGACGAAACATCGTCGCCAGCGCCCACCAGACGCTCTCGATATAGTCGTTCGAGTACGTGATGTATGGATCACTGTAGTCGAGCCAATACCCAATGCGCTCACTCAGCGACTCCCAGTCGTTCTTGTAGCGCCAGACGCTCTCGCGGCACATCTCGTTGAAGCGCTCGACGCCGATCTTCTCGATTTGCTGCTTGGCGGTGCGAATTCCGAAGTCGGTCTCGATTCGCTTCTCCACCTCGATCTCGACCGGCAGTCCGTGCGTGTCCCATCCTGCCTTGCGCGCGACGTGATTGCCGCGCATTGCCCGATACCGACAAAAAAGATCCTTTACCGTGCGCGCGAATACGTG
>Ga0075436_100002305_pt1 | contig 13157 bp, 9 predicted proteins | sample RhiMethybrSRZTD5_FD_75303 | JGI IMG/M metagenome (GOLD analysis project Ga0075436, IMG submission 75303) | Populus rhizosphere microbial communities from Tennessee, USA - Rhizosphere MetaG P. TD hybrid SRZTD5 | ecosystem: Host-associated > Plants > Roots > Rhizosphere > Soil | place: USA...
CGCGGAGACGCCTCAAACAACGTTTCGATATAGACTTCGTCAACCAGCACGCGCGCACCAACAAGCCGCGCAATTTCACCAACCCGCTGCAGAGTCGAGTCGTCCGTCAGCACGCCACTCGGGTTGTGCAGGTTCGTTAACACAATGAGCCGCGTGTTGTGTGTGACGCGGCCTTCAATCTCTTCCGGCGAAACCGCGAATCCGTCTTCGAACTTGCGCGTGAAGCGCTTCACGTCTGCACCGAGATAACGAACCGCGGCCAACATCGGCTCGTAAGCCGGGGCTTCAAACAACACTTCGTCGCCTGGTTTGACCAGCGCGGCCATCGCCAGGTGATTCGCAAACGTCGTCCCCGCAGCCGTCACGATCGATTCAGGCGCGACTTGATAGCGCGCGCCGATCTGTTCAAGCAGCGGCTTATAACCATAACCTCCGTCCGTGATCTCGAGATCGTCGAGCGACACACGCAACTCGCGCAGGCTCACGTTGGGCATGCCGCTCATTGCCAGGTTGAACTTCGCACCCGACTTCGTCTTTGCCCAGTTCATGTAAGACGACGACATCACTTGGCGCGGCGCTGTCATTCCGTTGTTGTTCTCCTGGATCTCCAAAACCAATAAGCCGGCAGGCCGGCAAGCATGATGGCGATACCGATCAACGTGTTCCCGGGAAAAGTGTAGACGGTATTGATCGCCACTGCCCAGCAAATCGCGATGAATAAGAGAGTCGTGAGCGGATGGCCAGGCACCTTCACTAACCTCGAATCTTCGCCGTTTGCGCGTTTACGAAAGACGAAGATACAGCACGCCGTCAAACCAAAGAAAATCACGTCGATTGAAACAACGTAGTTGAGGATGCGATCGTAAGTCCCGAGAAACGCGATCACAATCGCGAGGAAGCCTTGCAGTGCGATTGCGACGATCGGCGCGCGTGTTTTTGGATGAACGGTGCCCACGCTCTTGAAAAACAGTCCATCCTGGGCCATCGCGAAATAAACCCGCGGCGCCGTCAACATACTCTGACTCAAGAAGCCAACGGTCGAGATCGCGATGCCCGCGGCAATCGCGCGTGCGCCAAACTCGCCGAGCGCGTTGCGCATCACGTCAGAAGCCGGCGCCGCTGACGCCGCGAGCGCGGACGTTCCCAACACGGTGATACAGACGACATTCGCCGCGAGATAAAGCACCACCACTCCGATCACGCCGATGATCAAGCCGCGCGGCAAGTTCCGTCGCGGCTCTTTGATCTCGCCGGCCACGAACGTTGCGGTTTGCCAACCACCGTAAGAAAAGATCACGGGCACGAGCGCCGCACCAAACGCAGTGAGCAAGTCGAATGATGCAGGACGGTCGAGGAGACGTTCGGGATTGGTCGCTCGTTTCGTCAGCACCAATCCGCATACGACGAGTGCGATGAGCGCCGCGATCTTCAAGACCATTAAAATGCTTTGCACCGTGCTGCCCGCGCGCACGCCGAGGCAGTTGATGATTGTCAAAACAGCGAGCACGATAGCCGCGAGCATTGCATAGTTAACCTGTATGTTCGTTAGTTCGACGAAGTAACGTGCAAACGTCACGGCGACTGCGGCCATCCCGCCGGTTTGGACTACCAGCAACAACACCCAGCCGTAGAGAAAGGCAACCGCCGGATGAAACGCTTCGCGCAAGTATGCATACTGGCCACCGACGTCCGGGCGTCGCGCGGCCAGCTCGGCCCAGATAAAGCCCGCCGCGAGTGCGAACAGCCCGCCGATGGTCCACGCGCCGAGAATTAGAAACGGTGTGTGTACCTGGCGTGCGACTACCGCCGGGTTCATGAAGATGCCGGAGCCGATGATGCCGCCCATCACGATCATGGTCGCATCGAATAAACCGAGCCGGCGTGCAAGTGTTGGATGGGAATCTATTGCGGGGCTGCTTTGCCTCAAAACTTAGAAACCTCTGTTGGAAGCGGTCAGTACCACCTCGCGGTAGCGGGTGGGTGAATGTTCAGTATGCGATCCCATAGATCCTGAATGCGGTTGGGTGACCCACCCGCTACCGCGAGGTGGTACTGACCGCTTCCAAGTTTAACTACTGACTTTTGACGCAAAGCCTCCCGGACCAGACATTGAGCAGCTTTCTTACCACAATCTGCGGCGTCTGTGGATGGCTTTTGACACTCCACGGAGGTTTTCGCTAACCTTTCGAATTTTGTGAAGGGGACGGAACTTGTCCGCTAGAGCTGAAACAATCATTACCGCCGGTTTGCGGCCCGAGCTTTTTGCCGGGCGTGGCGTGCTCGCCCACAGCCGCACACTTATCTTTGCCGCGCTGGTCGTCTTAGTCGTGGCGGGGTTTGGCTTTCGTGTCACCGGACTCAGTGCCGAAGGACTCAGCGAAGATGAACTGAATAAACTCACCGCGGTTGCCGACTATCGCGCGCATGGTCTAACCGGCGCGAACGGCGAACATCCGATGTTGATGAAGGCGCTGCAAGCGGCTTCGATTATTGCGGCGGAGAAGTGGAACTCGTTTGTCAGCGATCGTCCGGCGGATCAAATCTCTCCGGAAACTGCTCTGCGCTTGCCGGGCGTAATCGCCGGTGCTTTGACTGCGTTTTTGATCTATCTGATTGCCGCGGAGCTTTTCGGCGCGGAAGTGGCGCTGATCGCGGCGGCGTTGTGGACATTCAATCCGAGTGCGATCGCGTTTAGTCGCATCGCGAAGGAAGACACGTTTCTGTTGTTCTTCTTCCTGCTGGCGAACGTGTTTTGGTTACGCGGACAGCGTGTTGCTGAAAGCACGGATCAGAGCCCGAACAAATACTACTGGGCTACGGCTGCGTCTTACGGCGCGATGGTCGCCTCGAAGTATGTGCCGCACCTGTTTACAGTGAGCATCTGTTACTACTGGATGTTTCAGCGGATTCCGGAAACTCGTTGGCGGCTGGGCAAGATAAGGCTGCTGAAGTTCTTCGCGATCATGGGGCTCGTGTTTCTGGTTTTGAGTCCGACCGTGCTGTTGCCGGAAACGTGGCGGCAGATGGGACTGTTTGCCGGTGGCCAGCGCATCGGTCACGACAGCTACGAGTTCATGGGCCAACTGTACAAGCAGCGCGTTGTTGATTGGCTGCAAGGCGTGCCCGTCCATTTCTATCTCGTCTACACGGCGGTGAAGTTGCCGGTGTTGACGGTGATCGGGTTTGTGATTGGTCTGCCGTTGTTGTTTCGCCGCAGGCTCGGTGACGGGCGTTACTTCATTCTGTTCTGGTTGTACTTGTGGATGGTCGCGTTCTCGCTGCCGGGTGGGAAGTTTACGCGCTACTACACAACGGTGTTACCGGCGGTGCTGATCACGGCTGCGCTCGGAATTCAGTTTGCCGGGCGTTGGCTGGCGAGTCGCATTGCCTCTGTCGACTTCGCTGCTGGTTTGAAACACTACGTGCCGGCGTGCCTGGCGGTTATTGTGATTGTGGCTTCAGTGGCGAATTCGATTCAGGCTTCGCCACATTTTCGTCTGTACATGAATGCCTTTGGCGGTGGGATGAAATGGGCCGGTTATTACTTTCCGCATGACGAGTTTTACGACGCGAGTATGCGCGACGTGATTGGCGACATCGCGACGCGGGCGCGTCCTGGGGCGCGTGTTGTGAGTGAGAGCCCGACGCTGGCGGCGTATTACGCGCAACGCGCTGGTCGCTCCGATTTGGTTTGTGTGTCGTTATCCGATCCCGACGCGTTGAAGCAATTAACCGCCGGCGATTTCGTAATCATCGCGCGCGGACGTCGTTACTTCAGCAACGACGCCCTCATCACGGCCCTACGCGACCACGCCACACCCCTCCTCGAATTCACCCTCGGCCCTGCGCCCTCCGCCAAACTCTACCAACTCGACCAACAGTCATTCGATGTTCTGCACCCGTAAATCCTGTTATTCCTGTCAGACACGATTGCAGAATTGACAGGATCAGAAGCGATTAGTGCCGCAGCTCGATTTCCACAGGCTTGGCGTCCCTGGAGTCGTAGCCTTCGGGCCAGTTGGAGATGTTCACGCCGTAGAGCCAGTCGGAGTCGGGCGTGACCGCGAAACGAATCGTGAGTGGCAAGCCGCGCATCGCGCGCAGGCGCAGGAACGTTCCCGTCAAACGCCACTCCTGTATCAACGGCTGGCCCTTTGGTTCGAACGGAATCAAACGCGAGCCGCCATTCCAACCCTGAACAAATAGCGTCACGCGCGTCTTCACAAATCCCGGCGGCGCATCGACCGGCTGCACCGGCTGCACATGCGCACGCACGACGATCTCGCTCACGCGCCGCCGATTTTCACGCCCGGGAACCGTGTATTCCAGAAAGCCCGAACCAAAACCCCAGATATAACCCGGGCCTTCGCCAATCTTCTCGAAACGCTGCGCCGAGGCCATCTGCGGTTTGAACTGATAAATGATCGATTTATCTTCGCGGTAAACCGCCTGCGGGACCGTCGACACATCGCCCGTCGCACGTGCCCACGCAAACTGCCGCGGAATCAAATGACGCGCACCATCCTGCAAGTACGCCGGCAACTCCGCCGACTGCAATTCCGCAAAAACTTGCGACGCACGCGCAATCTCGCCCAACAACCCGGTATCGCGCGACGTCGAATACGTCACCCCATAACCGCGACGCGCATCCGGCGTCAGGATCCAAAACATCGCTCCAGCACTTCCCGCACTGGCGTTTCCATCGAAGAACGCCTTGTACCACTCAGCCTGCGACGCGCCGTTGTGCCCCTCAACTCCCATCCCAAACTCACCAAACACCAGCGGCTTCCCTAACGAAAACGCCGCCGCCGCACGATTCTCAATGAACTCTTTCAACGCTGCCGGCGAATCGACAAAACTGTCGTGGTCATCGCGCGGATAGTTATGTACGTCGCAGTAATCGATCGCCGGCAGGGCATGGTCCGCGAGCCACTCGCGCCGCTCCGGCGACGAACGATAGCCCCACGCACCCGGCGCAATGAGATGATTCGGATCGAGCGATTTCAGATACGCGCTCATCTCGGCAAACCACGCACGCCGCTCTGCCCAACGCCCGGTGATCACCTGCGCTTCATTCATCAACTCCCAACCAAAAATCGTCGGGTCGTCGCGATAGACAACTCCCGTAATGGTGTTGCGACGCGTTGCGAGTTTTTCGAGGTGTTCGCGATACAACCGGCGCGTTTCCGGGTTCGAATAAAACAGGATCGCCTTTTCATCGTTGATGCCAAACGGATAGCGATCGTCAGCGGCATCGTTGATTCCTGCCCAACGAAGGTACTGCGTGACTCCACCCGTGTCGCGCCACCAGTTAGTCAAACAAAGCTGCACGTAGATCTTGTTCTTCGCAGCTTCGGCAATCACCTTGTCAAGCTGCACAAAAGCTTCTTCGTTCCATTGTCCCGGCGCCCAACGAAACGGATGACTGCGCGGCCAGTCGGCGAAGTCGGCTATCGGCTTCACGTCGTTTGGTCCACCTTCGCCAAACGCCCAAACACGCACGACTTTAATTCCCGCCTGCGCGGCCTGGCGCAACGTCTCGGGCATCTGCGCGCGATCCTCGTCGCGATGCATCACGGCCACGTTAGCGCCGACAAAACGAAACGGCCGGTTATTAACGAAGAAGCGTCCGCCACGCTGTCGCACAAACGCACTCGCCGGCGAATTCGTCGCGACATTCGGCGAAGCGACCAAAAAAAGAACCGCCGCGCTTGCCAGCAACACAAGCGCGGCGACCGCAATTAGTTTCCTGCTCATCAACCTACTTAAATCCGGAACCACTATCTCGGGTTAGTCATGCGGACGAAACCCATAATCGCACACACCGCGCCCAGCACCACAAACAAGTTAAAGAACGCGCCCACGCCGAGCGCCATCGATAGGTCAACGGAGTTCTGATTAATCCCGAGAAACACCAGCACGCCGAACAGCAGAAACTGCAAGTGGTAAACGATCAAACAAACTGCCGCATAAGAAAACCAGCGTGCCGATGGACCAAACGCCGGTGAGCGTGCGAAACCAAGCACGGCTACGATCAACCAGCCGACGCCGCCCGCGATCAGTAAGAGCAAAGTAACGAGGAAGAAGTAGTTTGGTTGCGTGGCCCGAAGCTGCTGAAAAAGCATCAGGAGTGGGAAGAACATTGATCTCGAGAGTCTCCTTTGCGGTTTACAAAAATTAAGCGCCGTCTGCGCACTTGAGCCGCTTTGGTAGGTGCACAAACGGCGGCAATTTGGTGTCGGTAACCAAGCGCAAGTTCTACAGTGGAGCCAACTCTAGCGGCTACCAACTAAGGTTTCGGCTAGCGCTCGCCTACTGTGTGATGTGTATCTCCTCTTCTTTGTTAACGTGGCCGAGGAAATAAATCAGGCCACAAACAAAGGCAACCGCAGCCAGCCCGAGTGCGATCCACCCCTCAGTGTGTCCACCGGCAGTTCCATCCGGATGCGTCACAAACCTATAGAAGTAATAGATCGCGCCGATGGCTGACAGAATGCCCACGACCACCGCGAGAATGTCTTTCAGGCTTTTCATATTGAACCTCCGGCCAGGCAAATAAGTTATGAAGGTTAAGGAAAAAGCCGCTTTTTGCGCGCTAAATGATGGCAGCATGTTAACGCTGCGTCCAAGGGAATGCAAGCCTGAGTTCCTTCAGGATTTGGGGCGCAAAATGAGTCGTTTGTCGCCCGCCCGGCGAGTTACTTGTTCGCGGTCGAAGTATTCCAGTAGCGGGATGGCGTACTTACGTGAGACGCCGGCGAGGGTTTTGAAAGTAGGGACGTCGATCAGCCGATCGGGCTCGTGTTGCGCGGCGTAGTCCTGCAACTTTGCTTTCAGTGTCCGCAGCACAGTCGCGTGCATAAACATGTCGCCGTGAACGCGGATGAGTTTGCCGCCGTCCAGTAACAATTGCAGAATCTTGCGCGCCTGCGTGCGTTGAGCCGCCGAGACATGCGCACCGGTCATCGCCTCATCGAGCGACGGCGCCTCGACTCCCGCATCGAGATAAGTTTTCTCGATCTGCTGGCTCAACTTCGCGTCCTGATCTGTCAGGTCAACGCGATGACTGCTCAGACGGATCACGTCCTTCTCGGACGCCACCGGCCCTTTAACTTCCAGCCGGCCGATGACTGCGTTGAACACCTCGGGCAGCGAGTGGGCAAACAGTTTTTCGCGCAGCGTTTCGCGCAACATGCCGCGCGCGAGTGGTTCGCGTTTGTGAAAACGTTCGAGCTCGCCGAGAACGTCGCCGCTGAGTTGTTCGAAGCTCTCGTTGGAAAGGTAAACGTTACCAGCGTCAACCGTCGCGCCCTGCTTCGTCGCAGCGGCCGCGACTTGGGCGAGGATTTCGTTGGTCCAACCCGTGGCGGCGGCAACATCGGCCGAACGCAGACCATGCTTGTGGGACGCACGAACCAAACCGGAGAACTTTGTCGTTCGATCCGGATCCATTAAAGCCGTCAGCAATTGGATCGTTTGGGTTGTTTCTTTGCGCCGGTGCCTCGAAGCCAGCGGGTTGATGATCTTGCCACCGCCAATCGTCTCAGCGGGCGAGTAGCTGCGCAGCACGAACCGGTCGTCGTGCAAAGCGACCACGGGAGATTCAAGTCTGAGTTGGGCCATCGCGCCGCCGCCGGGAGGAATGTCCGAAACTGCATCGAGCACTGTTACACGCCCAAGCACCTCCGTCGCGCCGACGTGAAAACGCACTCGCGAACGCGTTCGCACCGGCCGTGGCGCGCCGGGCAGAACGTCGAGCCATACATCGAGTATTTGCGTCGGACGCAAACGTCCCACCGGTGCGAGCACCATGCCTCTTTCTATTTGCGTCGTATCAATGCCCGCGAGATTTACCGCGGTTCGTTGGCCGGCGTGCGCTTCCTTCACGGCTTGACCGTGAACTTGCAGACCGCGAACACGAACTTTCATCCCCGGCGGCAAGAGTTCGAGTTCAACGCCTTCCGCAATCTGGCCCGCGATGAGCGTGCCCGTAATGACTGCGCCAAAACCTTTCATCGAAAACGCGCGATCGATTGGCAATCGCGTCACGAAGTCGGAGGAACGTGGTGGAACGTGCCGGGCAACTTCGGTGAGCTGAACCTTTAGCTCGCCGAGACCGTCGCCCGTCTTCGCGCTAACTGCGACCAGCGGTGCATGCTCCAGGAACGATCCCGTTACCAGGCTGCGCACCTCGTCCTCAACCAGCGGCAACAACTCTTCCTCAACCAGATCGCGTTTTGTAATTACGATCAATCCATTCTGCACGCCGAGCAAACAACAAATATCGAAGTGTTCGCGTGTTTGGGGCATCACGCCTTCATCAGCAGCAATCACCAGCGCGAGCAGATCGATACCGTGCGCTCCCGCCAGCATGTTTTTCACAAAACGCTCGTGTCCGGGAACATCAACAAAGCCGATTTTCAGATCGCCGAGTTGCAGGTCGGCAAAACCGAGATCGATGGTAATGCCGCGACGTTTTTCTTCGGGCAGTCGATCGGGGTCGGTGCCGGTGAGGGCACGTACGAGAGCGCTCTTGCCGTGGTCTATGTGGCCGGCGGTGCCAACGATCAGTGAAGTCATGGCTTCAGGTCAGACGGATTGCTTTGCCAGCACCTGTTCATAGAAGTCGATGTACTGCGGAATCACAACGTCGGTGCGGTAACGTGAGATCGCGGAGTCGCGCGCGCGTTGGCCCATCTCGCGCCTCAGCTTATCGTCATTCAACAAGCGTGCGGCATCGGCAGCCATCTTGTTGACGTCGCCGACGGGACTCAAGAATCCCGTCTCGCCGTCAGTGACTACCTCCGGCAGACCGCCCACGCGCGACGCGATCACGGGAACTTCACAAGCCATCGCTTCCAGCGCCGCCAAACCAAACGATTCCTGCTCCGAAGGAAGCAACAACACGTCACACGCGGAGAGATAATCAACGATGCGCGGTTGCTTGCCGACGAACGTACACTGCTCGTAAATGCCAAGACAACGCGCGCGGTGCTCGACGTTCGTGCGTTCACTCCCGTCGCCGACCATCACGAGACGCGTCTTGATTCCCTTTTGCAAAACTCGCGCGAAGATCTCTACGCAATCAACCGGTCGTTTGACCGGACGGAAGTTTGAAACGTGGACCAACAACGGTTCGTCATGCGGCGCGAGTGACTCGCGTAACGATTTGACTTCCAAACGGTGGTAATCGTACTGGCAAACGAAGTTGGGAATGACTCGAATGTCGTCGAAGTGAAATATCTCGCGCGTCGCTTCTTTCAAATAGTGCGAGATGGCTGTGACGCCGTCTGATTGCACGATGCCGTAGCGCGTGATTGGCAGATACGAACGATCCGCGCCGACCAGCGTGATGTCAGTGCCGTGCAACGTCGTGACCACAGGCAGCCGTCGTCGCGGCTTCAGCGACTCGCGGGCCAGAATGGCACTGATCGAATGCGGGATCGCGTAGTGAACGTGGAGCAGGTCAAGGTTCTCTTCTTCGGCCACGGTCGCCATTTTGGTGGCCAGTGCGAGCGTGTAGGGCTGATGCTCGAACAGCGGATACGACATCATCTCCACTTCATGGAAGCGCACTCGCTCGTTAAGCTCAGTCAGGCGGGTGGGAAGTGCAGACGCGATGAAATGAACGGTATGTCCTCGAGCGGCGAGTTCTTTGCCGAGTTCCGACCCGACAATTCCGCTGCCGCCGTACGTCGGGTAGACCGTGATCCCGATGTTCATTATGACGCCGAGCTTAGCATAAAGTCGCGCCAAAAATAGTTGAGGCAGGCGACCCTCGCTATCGCCTGCCTCTATCTCAACTTGACTCACCTTCTGAGAGGGGGGGCAAGTGAGGGCGGGAGTATATTCCTGCTTTTAGTTTTTAGCAACGATTCTTGCAACGCCCGAGGGCTTTTTCTCAAAGAAAAATTTTGGGCCGAAAAGGTGGCGGTCTGCGGCCCTGCGAATAGTCGGTAAAGTAGTTATAATGGCAGTGAACGACGGTCGAAAGCGGGGAGTTTGTGATGCCGAAAATCAGCGATATTGAAGAAACACCAAATCCAAACGCAGTGAAGTTTATCTTGCGTGAACCTGTCAGCAATGGCGTCGCAAAGCAGTATGGCTTTGCCGAACAGGCGGAAAACGATCAGCTCGCCAAGTCGTTGTTTGACGTCGGACACGTCGTCTCGGTCTTTTACATGGATCGAATGATCACGATCGAAAAAGACGACGAAGGTGATTGGGACGAACTGTTGCCCGCGCTGGCTGTTCCAATCCGCGCGACCGAGGCCGTAAGCGTTTCCGCTGCCGCTGCGGGCGCAGCCGTCGGTGGCTCGATTGCGGCGGTCACGAGCGACGATCCGCGGTTGCTCAGAATCAATGAGATTTTGGACGAGAAGGTCAGGCCCGCGCTGATGGGCGACGGCGGCTATCTCGAGGTGCTCGGACTTAGCGATCACACGTTGAGTATCCGTTACCAGGGCGCGTGCGGCAGTTGCCCGAGTTCTCTGACCGGTACGTTGATGGCTATCGAAGGAATGCTCAAACAGGAAGTCGATCCGGAGCTCGAGGTCGTAGCTGTTTAGTGATCTGATGCTGCCAAGCCGCTTCATTCGTGTGACCGCTATGCTGCTCACGTTGCTATTCGTTTCCGCAATGGCGTTGGGGTACGATTTCCATCTCGAAACGAACATCACTGACACGTTTGTTGACCGTACCGGTATATGCTTTTAGTGTAACTTTCTGGAACCGGCCGCCACTTGCTTCGTGCAGGCGGTCGGTTAGATCCATCCTGCATTTCGTTTTCCAACAGGAGTTTGTATGTTGTCCCTGCCACGCATTGCTCCCGTTGCTCTGTTTTCCTGTTTATCCGTGTTTCCGGTGAGCGCTCAGACCGCCCCCGAAAACCGTTCAAGCGCACCCGCAAAACCCGCCGCCGCGAAAACCGCGACCCCAACCGATGCGGAGCAGCAATTGCGAATCCGTCGCGCCCAGGCGCGCTCGTTGTTGATTGCGCTCTCCACGGACGCGCGTACGTTTCACGATCAGACACTCCGCGCTCGATCTTTAGCACGCATTGCAGACGCGCTCTGGCAAGTGGACGCCGAACAAGGACGGGTGATGTTTCGCAAAGCGTGGGAAGCCGCCGAGGTCGCCGATCAGGAAAGCGACCGCAAACTCCAGCAGGAAATTGAACAACAAAAAAGCAGAACCGGCGGCGGATTCGCAATCAGCCTGCCGCCCAATCTCCGGCGCGAGGTTTTGCGGCTCGCTGCAAAACACGATCGCGCGCTCGGCGAAGAGTTTCTCGAAAAACTCAAAGCCCAAAAACTCGAAGGTGCGACGAGCGCGCCGCGACAGATCGGACGTTTGAACGAAGCGCTGAGTCAGCGCCTGAGTGTCGCCCGAGAGTTAATGCAAAACGGTGAGATGGGGCGCGCGCTGGAGTTCGCCGCTCCGGCGCTGACGATTGTCGGCATCGATTCAATCAACTTCCTTTCCGATCTTCGTGACAAGAATGCGGCGGCTGCCGATGAACGTTATGTAGCGTTGTTGACTGCATCCGCGAACAATCCGCAATCAGACGCGAACACGGCTTCGCTACTGGCGTCTTACATCTTCACTCCGCACTTGTTTATGACGTTCAGCGGCAACGGAGGTATCAACACCTCACAGATGGCCCAAAAGATAACGCCCGCTGACGTATCACCAGCTTTGCGTAGTGCATTCTTTCAAGCAGCGGCCGGCATTTTGTTACGACCGCTGCCGCCACAGGGACAGGATCAAGCGTCACTGGTACAGGCAAAGTACCTCGTCATCAAACGATTGCTTCCCTTCTTCGAACAGTCCGCACCGGCGGAAATGGTCGAGTCGCTGCGAACACACTTAAATGCATTGAATGGTCTTGTTCCAGACGAAGCACGTCGTGAGGACGATTCCATCAACGAAGGCTTGCGCCCCGAGAAGCCGCCGGAGGAACGCGAACAGTCGTGGCTCGATCGTATTGAACGGGCAAAGACCGCCGAAGAGCGCGACTCTCTCTACATGGAGTTGGCCCAATTCGTTGCACGAACCGGCGACATGAGGGCCCGCGATTACATCAGCAAGATCGACGACTCCGAAATGCGCAAGCAGGCTCAGGCCTATATGGATGGTTCGCTCGCCATCTATGCGGTAACAAAAAAGAAGACGGATCAGGCTCTGGAGTTGGTGCAGAAGGGCGAGCTGTCGCACCTGCAAAAGGCCTGGGTCCTGAGTCAGGTCGCCAGGATCCTGGCGCCTACTGACAAAGACAAAGCCGCCGAGTTAGTTGAAGAAGCAGCGGGTGAAGCACGCCGGATCGAAGTATCAGATGCTTCGCGGCCACAGGCTTTGATCGCAGTGGCGAATGCGTTGAAGGAGATCGATCCCGCACGCGTCTGGGATGCCACATTTGAAGCGGTCAAAGCGGCCAATTCCGCCGAAGGGTTTACCGGTGAAGACGGCGAGATGGTGCTGAAGTTTCAAAGCAAGAACCAATCATCGGTTCACACCAACGATGTAGCTGAGTTTGATCTCGAAGGAATCTTTCGCGACCTCGCGAACCAGGACTATGAACGGGCGGTGGAATTAGCTCGTGGCTTTGAAGCGGAAGGACCACGAGCGGTCGCGACCATTGCGATTGCGCGCGCCGTGCTGCAACCACAAAAACAGGCTGCGGCGAAAAACTAGGAGTAGATATTCATCGAGCGCGTCAGTAACGCCAGCGGGTCGTCAACATTCAAAGCTTCACGCACGTAAAAAGGCTCGCCGGCTTCCACGCCAATCAACGAGCCGAAGTAACCCATCCGCACTTCAATCTCTCCCAAAAATCCACGCGCGCTGATGCGCGTCTGCGGCTCGTCCGATTTCGGGTTGTAAAACTGCGAGGTGTACGCGCGGATCGCCGCCATCTTCTCTTCCACAAAATCCGAAACATCAACCACGAACGACGGCACGATGCGCCGTGAGAAAAGCGAGTGCATGATCGAGGGCATCGGTACCGCCGGCTGACCCGACTCTTCGTCGTAGCGACCCATCGACGCGAGTCGCGCCGCCTGCCGCACGATGATCGAGGTGTTTGCATGGTCCGGATGCGGGTCGTCCTCGTGCGTCGTCAACAATACTTTCGGCTTGTGTTTGCGCAACACGCGTAC